>JAEEGK010016077.1_pt1 | contig 16492 bp, 14 predicted proteins | sample 8958771 | NCBI WGS metagenome assembly JAEEGK01 (sample SAMN16246547, study PRJNA631951) | gut metagenome | biome: gut microbiome; feature: rumen; material: SC-attached | host: Bos | place: Iran: Karaj | collected 2018-10 | reverse complement strand
CCCAATCCCCAATCCCCAATCCCCAATCCCCAATCCCCAATCCCCCATTATTAAATTAAAAAATTTTTCAATATAAATTTTAAAAAATTATAATTTTAATTTTTATTTTTTTTAAGGCTTAAAATTATATAAAAATGTTAAATTATCTAAATATTTAAAAAATAATAAAAAAAAATTATTTAAATTATTATTTTATTTCTAATATTATAGATTAAAAATGTCTGATAATACTCAAATAACATTAGTTAGTAGTGAAAACAAACAATTTAAAATTTCAGAAAAAGCAGCAATTAGATCAAAATTAATTCAAGGAATTTTAACTGATTATGAAAAAGGGGAAGATTTACCTTTACCAGAAGTTAAATCAGAAACCTTAGAAACTATAATAAAATATTTAGAACATTATGTAAATGAAGAACCAAAAGATCCACCAAAACCTTTAAAAGATGGAGACCTTAGTAAAGTTTTAGATCCATGGGATTTTGAATTTATAAGTAAAATTTCATTAGAAAACACAATTGATTTAGTAAATGCTGCAAATTATATGGATATAGGTTCATTATTACAATTATCATGCTGTAGAATTGCAAGTGAAATGGTAGATAAACCGGTAGATGAAGTACAAAAAACTTTTGGTATTGAAAATGATATGACCGAAGAAGAAATGAAAGAATATGATAAATATCCTATCGATTAAAATTAAAATATAATTATTTATTTTAAATCTATTTAATTAGTTATCATTTTTTAATTAAATGAAAAAAAGTATATAAAAAAATATTTACAAATTTAATATTTTATTAAATTAAATAAATATTTATTTATTTTTAAATAATAAAATATTAATATATGAAAAATAAGGATAATTTTAATACTAATAATTATAATAATAATAATAATAAAAAATCAAGACCTTCTTCTCTTTTAAAAGATAAAACAACTTCAATAAATTTGGCTAAAACAAGGAATAATAAAATTAAAATGTCTATTTTTCCTTCATCAATCACTCCAAATAATTACAAAACAAATATTTATACATTAAATAAAAAAAATTTAGATAACCCAATTTTTGAGTTGATTTTAAATAAACTATTAAAATACATAAAAAAATCTTTATCTAACGAAATTTATAATGATATAAAAAATTTTATTAAAAATGAATTAGATAAATTTAATCCTTTTTTATCAAAAAATGAATCTGAAAATAGTGTTTTTAGTCTTATTAAAAAATCTAGTCAAAATAGTGTAACTCATACAACAACAAGCAATAATAAAAAAGAAAATGAAAAAAAATTAAAATTATCTTATGATTTTAGTAACATATTCAATAGTCCAAATAATCAACATATTAAAATTGAAATAAAAAATCCAATTAAAAAAAAATTTCCATCAAATATAAATAAAAATAATAGTAATAAAAATATAAAATCAAAAAGTAAAAACAAAAACATAAAAAAAACTTTAAATGTATCAAAAGATATGCATTCATTATATAGTATAATTAAACCTAATTCAAATAGACATAACACAAAATTAAAAATTGATAAAAATATTATGATGAAAAATAAAACTCAATCTAATTCAAAAAGTAAATCAAAAAGTAAAAGTAAATCAAAAAGCACTTCAAGAGAATGTTCAAATATTACTAATAATTATAATAGTTATAGACAATTATATAATTTAACATTTAAAAATACTAATAATAATAATCAAAATAATTATAATTCTGTTACTTTCACAGGAAAAAAAATTAAATCTTCTTTAATTAATAAATCTCAACCGTTATTAAATGAAAAATTATTTTCTAAATTAGGAAATAATTCAAATAATAAAGTTCAAAAAAATAAAATGAATAATAATAATAATAATAATAATAATTTTAATAAAAATCGATTTGATTATTTAAATAATAATACTGATAATAATTTATCTAATAGTAAATATAAAACTGTTATTAATCAAACAGAAGAAAATATAAATTTTAATAATAATAATAATTATAAAATACATAAAAATTCTTTTAATATTACAAAAAATAAAAAAATGTCTTCTTATAAATCAAAATGTCCAAATTATACAAATATAAATATAATTAAAAAAGGAAACATTCAAAAAAAAAACATTCCTAATAAAATTATTGATTTAAGTAATAATTTAAATAATTCTTTTCATAAAAATAATCAAAATAATAAAAATTTAAATAAAAATAAATACATAGATAAAAAAAGTAAAAATCAATCAAGAAATAAAATAGAAAACAAAGAAAAATACAATACATTTGAAAGTAATTTAAATTCAGTAGGAAAAAATGAAGAAATGATTAAAGAAATAAAAAATACTTTAGATGATAATTTAAAAGTTATGTTTAATTTCTCATATGAAAATTTTTTATCAAAAGAATCAGAACATGATGAAAGTAAAGATAGAAGTAATGAAATAGAAATAAATGAAAGTAATGAAATTTAATTTTTTTTCATTTAAAAAATTTTTATAAATAATAATATATATTTTGTACTTTAGAGATTAATTATATTATAATTATAATAATAATAATTATTTAATATTTAATTTATAAGATAAAAATAAATTCAATGAATATTTATTTGATAACTAAAAAAATTATTTTTCTTTTTTTCTTTTTTTACCACTTTTTAATCTATTAAAATATTCTTTTGAATTTTTATAAAATTTTGTCATTCTTTGTTCAGTAAAATTATATTTTTCTCTTACTTTACTTTTTTTATCTTTTGCTACAATAGAATTATGATTATCTATAATACTCATTGAAAATAATTTACTTAAACTTTGCATTGAATTGTCTAATAATAAAAAACAGTCACAAACATTTTTAAAAAATTTATTTGTTTTTGATAAATTTTCAATTTCTTCTTCTTCTAAAAATTGAAAAATTTCATATGAATTATTCTTAAAAACTTCCATTAATAAAGGATGATCTAAAAATATTGGTCGATTTGTAAAAAAACTTGCCTGACTTGTTGATAATGTTGAAATACTATTATTTGTTTGATTATTATTTTCTTTTTTTTCCATTTTTTAATTATTTAAATTTATTAATAATTTATTAATAATATTTTAAAATTATTAATAATTTATTCTTAAAATTAAGTTAACTAATTTTATTTTAATAATAATAAATTCAAAATTATTTTAAATATTTTAACTATTAATTTATATTTTAAATATTAATAAAATGAAATATTCATTTATTAAATTTGAAAAATAATTTTTTAAATTAAAAAATTAAAATTTTATATTTATTTTTTATTATTAATTTGCAAAAAAAATAATTTTATTTAGAATTAATTAATTTAATGGAATCAAAAAGAGGAATTAAACAAATAGGAGATAATTCATTTTTATATTTCAATTCGCCTGAAATTATTTATAATATTCAATTAAATTTTGATGAAGAAAATAAAATAAAAATTACTTTTATTAAAATCAAACAAAAAAAAACTTTAATTTATCAATGTTTAATCCCAAAAGATTATTTTTATTTAAATTATGAAGAAAAATCAACTAAAGAAATATTAAAAAATTTATCTTATTTAGCTTATAATCAAAATTTTAATGTAATTGAATGCGAAGATAATCAAAAAAATATAAAAATAATTTTTAATTTTGATAAAGAAAATAATAAAGAATGTAATTTAGAATTATTAGATGATAATAGTAATACATCTATTGATAATACACCTGATTTTAATTCAAAAATTAATCTTCTCGATGAAATTAATAAATTAAATAATACAATTGCAGAACAAAAAGAAATTATTGATAATCTTAAAAATAGAGAAAAAACACTTATAAAAAGAATTGAAAAATTAGAAAATAATAATAAAATTTTAATTGAATATGTTAAAAGTAAAAATAATAAAAATAAAAATGTTAATGAAAATATTGATTCAAATAATGATTATATAAAAAATAATATATTATATAATGATAATTATAATAATAATAATAATAATAATAATAATAATTATTTTAATGAAGCAGGAAGAATGACACTTCAATTATCAAATAAAAATAAAAATATTAATTTAGAATATAAAAATCCTTATTTAGAGAAATCAAAAACATTAACTCAAAATAATGTAAATAGTAAAAATAATAATTTTAATGATAATAATAATAATAATCATAATATAAATAATAATAATAATAATATTCATAATAATAACAATAATAACATTAATAAAAATAATAACAATAATAATATTAATAATAATAAAATTAATAATAGCAATGCTAATATTTATAATAATAATATTAGTAATTATAATATTAATAATAATAAAATTAGAAGTAATAATAATAATAATGATTTGAATATGTTTAATAATCCTTATAAAAATACATATAATAATAATAATAATTCAAATAATTATTTTTATAATAATAGAAACACAATCGGAGCAATGCCAAATAATTATAATTTAAATAACATGAATAATAATAATATTAATAATAATAAAAAAGATTATGATAATTATGGAAATCCTTATTTATTAGGAGGAAAAAACTATAATAAATAGATAAATAAATTAAATAATTAATATTTATTATTATTAAATTAATATAATTAATAATGATTGAAAATTTAAATGAAAGTAATAATAATATAAAATTTATTACTCAATCAAATAATTCTTCAATCATTAAAACTAGTAATTTAAATAATGATGAAAATAAAATAAATAATTTTTTATTAAAAAAAAAAGAAAATCAAAATAATTCAAAATATAATAATAATAATAATAATAATAATAAAAACATTAATATCACATTAAATACATCATCAAGAAAAAAAACAATAAATTCAAATATAAGAACAGATAGTTTAAGTTCAACAGAATTTGACCCATCTAAATTAGAATTTTTACACAAATTTTTAAGAAAAGAAAATGCATTAGAAGATGAACACATGACAATGGAATTATTTAACATAATAAAAATAGATGAATTTGTTTGTACAATATTTGTAATTTTAAGCATAATGTCATCATTAATTTATTACGAAACTCGAAATTGTTTAAAATCATGCGAAGAAAAAACTGACATTAAAAATGACACAATGAATTTAAGTTTATTAATTTGTTCAATAAGCAACTTTTTTTTTATTATTTCTTTAATTCCAAAATACATTCATTATTTTCAATTAAACATTTGTGCTAAATACATAAGTAACATTGATAAATTTTATCAAACTAATTTAATTTATTATTTAATTATTGAAATAATTTTAGCTTTAATTCACCCAAATTTATTATTAAAAGACAAATTTGTAACATGCAAAAAATCATGGAATATTATTAATGTAAAATATCAAATAAATGATTTTTTAATATCAATTAATATAATAAGAGTTTTTTATTTAATAAAAATTTACGTTTTTTGTTCTAATTTTTACAACGCACGTTCAGATCGCGTTTGTAAATTAATGGGAAAACAATTGAATTTTTTTTTCGCATTTAAATGTTTATTAGTAGAAAATTCAATAACATCATTAATAACAGTCACATTAATAACAATTTTTGGTTTTTCATATTTATTAAAAATCATTGAAGGTCCAATTTCAATAAAAAACAACGATGAATATAATAATTACAATTCATTTTTGAATTGTTTTTGGAACGTTTTTGTAACAATGACAACAGTTGGTTATGGTGATTATTATCCATTAGATTTTTTAGGTAGATTTATTACGTTTTTTATTGCTTTGAGTGGAAATTTATTAGTTGCTTTAATTATTGTTGGATTTCAGAATAAAACTGAATTAAGCATCGAAGAAAAAAATGCTTTGAATTTCATTCAAAGATTAGAAAAAAAAGATGATATTAAAAAATTTGCTGCTTCTTATTTTAAAAGCAATTTTTCTTTTGTGATTATGAAAAGAAAATTATTGCGAGATGAATTACAAATAAATGAAAAAAATAAAAAAAAAATTATTGAATTAGCAAAAGAAAATTTTGAAAAAAGAAAAAAATTCAAAGAAGCTGTTCATACTTATTATGTTTTTTATAAAATGGAAGATGATGTTGATAAAGTAAAAAAAAAAATAAGCAAATTAGATGAAAGTTTAGATCAAATGAATAAAAATATTTCAAAAATAACAAATAAAATTAAAAATTTAATTGAAAATATTGGAAAAACTTTTGATCAAACAAATTAATTTTTTTTTTTAATATAAATAATTAATTAAATTTATAAAAACTTTTAATTTATAGAAAATATTTATAAAAAACTAATTTAAAAAATTTTCAAGTTCATCTTTATAAATTGTAATAAAAATAAACGTAAAAATAATTATCACAAAATAAAATAACAATAAAATCGGAAAAATAAAAATATAAATAAATTTAAAAACATTTTCTTCTATTTCTTTAATTTTAATAAAAATTATTGATGTAATAATAATAAAAATCATATTTAAAATCATTCCAAACAAAACAACATAAAAATATTCATAACTTTTCTTACAAATTCCAATCAATCCAAGAATATTAATAATCAAAACTAACAAACTAATAATTATTAAAGGAAAAGTATCAGTTAAATCAACAGTTTTTTCTTCTTTGTTTATTACTAAAAAATAAAATGAAAGAATGAAAAAAAACAACGATAAAATAATATTAAAAATCATAAATAAAAAATAAATTATTCTAAAACATTTTAAATTATTATTAAAACATTTGTAAATTGATAAACATTTATATTTATTTTCATTAAATCCCGCTTCTTTTTTATTCAATTCTTTAATTAATTTCTCAAACGATAATTTAATATTACAATTATTTTTACATGAAGTTTCTAAAAACGGGCAATTTATTTCTTTTGAATATTTTAATCCATTTTCATAAGAAACTTTTCTATCTTTAGAATCACTTTTATTTCCAATTAAAATTCTAGGCAAACTTTTACCAAAAGTTGAATTAACTTTTTCATTTATTTTTTTAATTAAACTAAAAGAATTAAAATCATCTATTGAATAAACTAAAAAAATTCCATGCAAACCCATCCAAACTTTATTAATAGTAAATATGCTATATTCAGTTAAACCATTTAAATCGATAATTTCTATTTCGTAAATGTTTTTGTTAAAAAAAAAATTTTTTTTGTAAAAATTTTGAATTGTTGGTTCATAAATTTCTATGAAAATATTTTCAATGAATCTTATTATAATTGATGTTTTTCCTACAAAATTTGGACCCAAAATTATAAATTTACGTTTTTTTATTGGTTTTTGTTCGAATATTATTAATTCATCGTTTAAATTATCAATTTTTTCATATGAATTTTTATATGTGAACATTTAAAATATTTTTTATTCTTATTTTTTATTATTTTTTTATAATAAAATATTATTAAAAATTATTTTTATAATTTCAATAAAATATTAAAAATAAAAATGAAAATAAAATTTTTATTAATTTTTATTTATTTTTTATCAATAAAAAAAATACATTCAATTTCATGTTCTGTTCAAAATTGTCCTCCATTGCAAGGAATTTGTTACAAAAATCAATGTGTGTGTTCAAAAGATTTTGTAACAGTCAATAATCAATACATAAAAAATTATGGAATTTTTTGCAATTATCAAACGAAAAATAGATTAATCGCATTTTTATTAGAATTTTTTTTTCCTTTTGGAGTTGGTCATTTATACGCAGAAAAAAAATATTTAGCAATAATAAAATTTAGTTTATTTTTAATATTTTTATTTGGCTATTGTGGTCAATTATGTTGCCTTCAAAAACCAATAAATAAAGGAATAATTTTCGTTTCAGTTATTTTTTTATTAGATTTATTAATATGGATTTTAATGCAAATTTTTGATATAATTTGTTATGCTTTAGGTTATTATTACGATGGAAATGGAGTTTTAATGAATTAATAATTTATAATATTTTATAATTAATTTATTTAAAATATTTATAAAAAAAAAAATTATTTAAATTCTTCTTCTTCTTCTTCTTCACTTTCATCGTTTATTATTTTTTTATTGTTTTTTTCTAAATAATTTACTTCTTGAATTTGAGTTCCTTCATTTCCGCATTTTATGCATTTTAAATGTTCACGTTCTCTTGATAATTCTTGTTCATAGCAATCTTTACATAAATATAAATGTCGACATTTATCGAAAATTATTGATTTAAATTTTATGTGACAATTTTCGCATAATTGATTGTTGTATAATGAATTTAAATAGTCTCTTTTATTTATTAAATTTGTTATTTTTTTGTTTGGAATTTCTTCAAAAATAAATCCATCAATTTCAATGTTTTCTTGAATGTTTTCTTCTTCTTCTTCTTCGTTAAATTTTGATAATTCTGGAATTAAAAAATAAGAAGATTTTATCATATTTATTTTATTTTGAATTAAATTAAATTTATTATTTAATTCAAAATTTTCTTGTAAAATTTGTTTATATTTTTTATTTGATTCTTCACATTCATTATTAATAAAATTTTTATTATTTTCTAATTTTTCATTAAATTCTTCAAATTTTTTTAATTCGATTTTTTTTTTATTAATTTCTTCATAATTTTTTTCAATTTTTATTTTTTATTGATTTTGTTCTTTTTTTATTTTATTTAATTTTTCTTCATTTAATTTAGAATTATCAACATTTTTTCTATATTCTAAAGATTTATTAAAACTATTTTCTTGTTGTTTTTTTTGTTCTAACAAAACATTTAATTTACTATTTAATTTATTTTGTTTATCAATTTTTTCAGCTAAATCTAAATAACGAATTTTTTGCGGATTAATAATAATTTTCATTGCTTCATCGAAATTAATTTTATTTAAATAATCTTTTCCATAAATTAATTGAAATAAAAATTTATCTTCAATTATTTCATACAAATAAAAATCATTTTCATTTAAATTATTATTTTTTTTTAAAAAATTAATATTATTATTATTATAAAAAAAAATATAATTTTTTAATCCGCCAAGAATTAAACTAATTTTTTTAAATATTTCATCATTAGAATTTCTTTTAGAAAACTTTTTCATTTTAATATTAAATATTTTTTTAATATTTATTAATTCTTTCGGTTCAATTGAATTAAAATATTCAACATCAATAAATTTTTTAATAAAATAAATCGAACTAAAAAATTCATTTTCATCTTTAGTAACAAAAGTGTATTCAATTTCTTTATTATCATAATAAAATCTAATTTTTTTATCAGTTTTTTTATTTTTTATTATCAATCCATTCGAACCAAAAATTTCTTTTTTTTCATTAAAATCAAAAGAAGAATTTTCTGATTCTTCTTCTTCAAAAGAAGAATTTTTACTAAAAACTTTTTTTCCAAATTCACTTTGTTTATGAAGATAATTATTATTATTTAAATTATTAATGTATAAATAATCATTTGCGTTTATGTCTGTTATTATTGAACTATTTTCATCTTCTGATGAATTATTATTACTATTATTTTCAAATTTTATTGAATCATTTTCATTTTTTTTATTTGTTTTTGACATTGAGGATAAAAATTAAAAATTTAATATTTTTTTTTTAATTTATTTATATAAAAATAATAATTAAAAATTTTTATTTATATTTTTTATGTTTCATTTAAAAAATTTGATATTAATTTTATTCTATCATCAATATTATTAATTTCTTCTTCAAATTCAATCATATTTTTAATCCATTCAGGTAAAAATTCACATTTTGGAATTAATAAATTTTCATTTAAAATAACAATAATTTTTTTATCTTTTGAATTTAAAATTTTATTCACAAATTTTGTTAAAAAAATTTGAAAAGTATCAAAATTAAAAATTTGTTCAGAAGTAATATTAAAAATATTATTATAATATTGTAATTTAAAATTAAATAATTTATTAACATTCGTTTCAATCGGAAATCCAATAAAAAAAATCGCTTTTGAATATTTTCCATAAAATTCTTCAATTAAATTATTATTTCTAATAGTTAATAAAAAAATTGCGCCTCTTCCAGAATTTACACATTTTTTATAATTTAAAATTAATTTTGATTCTCGATTTTCTTTTTCGTTTTTATTTTCTTCAATGAAAACCATTTTGTATTTTAAAAGATAGTTAAAAACATTAGAATCTTCCCATTTCCAAACGAAATATTCTAATATTTTTCTATTAGAAAAATAAACTAAAATTCCATCTGGAACTTTTTGACAAATGTCTTGTAAAATTTTGTTATAAAATGTTTCATTTGTTCTTGATGTGTTTGTTGTGTGTGTGAAAAAAATGTTGTTTTTATGAAATTTTAAAAAATAATCATCGTTTAATGTTAAATAATTTATTTTGTATTTTTTACAAAAAATATTCAAATTTGAAATTCCTGATGATAAAAATAAAATGTTATTTTTATATGAATTATTTAATTTTATTATGAAATTTTCTGTTTGAAAAAAAATTAATTCTAAACATTTTTTTTCGTTGTTTAAATTTAATAAAAAACTTTTTTCTTCAAAAAATTCGCTGAAAAATGAAATGAAATTTAAAAATAAAACGAAATAAATTAAATGATAATTTTCACTAAAAAAATTAATTTCTGGCCGAAAAAAATTAATTGAAATAAATAATGAATGTAATTTATGATAAAATTGATTTAAAATTTTAAATGAAATGTACAATTCATTAAAAATATCAAATTTTAATTTAAAAATTGAAAAAATTTCTTCGTTTTTCTTTTTTTTATTTAAATTATTATTTATAAAAAATAATAATAAATTACTTAAAATATTTAAAAAATGATTATTTTTCTTTATTAAAGGAGAATAATTTTCATTTAAATTACATAATAAATTAAAATTTAAAAATTCATTTTCTGGTTTTAATAATTTATTTTCATTACTTTCAATGTCCATATTATTATTAATAACATTTTGAATTTCATATAATTTTACTAATTCAATTCTTGCGTATTTTAAACAACTTTCATCAATTTTTAAATAAAAATTTTTTTTTATAAATTCATCTATATTATTAACTTCATCAAAAACCAAAAAAAAATCATTAAAATTTTTATCAAAATTAATCAATCTTTGTAAATTTATTCTTTTTTTATAATCAAAAAAATCTTTTAATTCACATAAAATAACATCGAAATTATTATTAATAATATTATTAATATTAAAATAAAATCCACAAATTTGGTTATTTTTTAAAAAATTATAAAATTCTTCAATGTCAAAATTATTAAAATTATTATTAAAATTATTATTAAAATTATTATTAAAACAATTATTAAAAAAAGGACATTTTTGATTAAAATCATTTTTACTAAAATTAATATTCGAACAAAAACTATCAAAATCTAATGAATTGCTTTTTTTTAATTGATCAATATTAAAACAAATTTTTTTTCTTTCAAAAAATGAAATTACGCGAAAATTATTATTTTTAAAATGTTTTTTAATTTCATAAAAATAATTAAAAAGAAAATTGATTTTATTTGAATTATTTAATAAAATAATAACTTTTTTATTTAAAATTTTAAATGAAATTAAAGAAAATATTAAAGAACAATACAAAAAATCTTTGTCTAAAGTTTGTGGAAATTCATATAAAAAATTTAAATTTTCATTAACAATTTTATTTAATTTTAAATTTAAAATTTCATTATTTTGTAAAAATTTATGTTTTAAATCTTCCAAAAAAATTTTTTGATTTTTTGTAATTTTTTTATGAAAATAAAAAACAGGAATTTTATTATTTTCATCAATATTTAAAATATATTCCATTTTTTTAAATATTTTTTAATTGAAATTAATTATTATTTTATAATTAAAATAAAAATTGAATGGAAAGCGAAAGCGAAGAAATAGAAAATCAAATTATTTATAAATGTAAAAGATGCGGTTTAATTCCTTTATTATCATTACAAAAAAATGAATTTAATGAAATTTTTGTTAAACAAACTTGCGAAAATAATCATTTTGAATTAGAAGAAATTGAAAATTTTTTAAATAATAAAAAATTAAATAATAATAATAATAATTTTATTATTAATTGCAAAGAACATAATCAAAATTTTTCTAATTTTTGTTTTGATTGTAAAAAAAATTTTTGTAATGTTTGTTTAAAAAATAAATTTCATTCTAATCATAAAATAATTTCTTTAGAAAGTTTAAAATATAATAAAAATGAAATTAGTGAATTTAAAGAAAAATTAAAAGAAACAAAAAATGTAATTGAAAAAATAAAATTAAATTATAATAATTTAAAAAAATATTTAGAAAATATTCAAACTAAAATTAATAAAAATTACATTAAATTTATTAATTTAAATGAAGAATCTTACAATTTCGCTAAAAATATTTTTAATATTTATAATAATAAATTAAATAATTTAAATTATCAAATAATAATTAATGTAAAATCAATATTAAATTTCAATAATTTAAACGATTATAAAAATAAAATCACAGATTTTAATTCATTTATTAATTTTTTAAACGACACTTTTATTTTAAAAGCAATAAAAATTTCTAATAATATTCACATGGAAACTGAACCAGACATTAAAAAAAAAAATCTAAACGAAAATAATCATAAAAAATATTCAAAAAGTTTTAAACAAAATAGTTTATCAAAATTAAAAAAAGAACATTTAAATAACACAAAAAATTTCGAAGATTTAAATGAAAATTTCATTTCAGATCCTTTTAATTTAAATTATAATTGCGATTTAACAGATCAAAGTAAAATTTATTTTCCATTAAATAATCAATTTTGTTTATTTCATTCAGAATTTAATATTATTTATTTAATTTATTATAATAACGATAATTATTCATTAGAAATTATTGACATAAACAATAAAAAATTAATAAAAAGTTTTTCTTTGTATCATTCAAATGAAATTTTGTGCATTCGTCATTACAATTTTGAAAATAAAGATTTAATTTTAACTTCATCAAAAGACAATTCAATAAAAATTCTTGAATTAACAAATGTTAATAATTATAATATTATTTTATCAATAAAAAACGCACATAAAGACAAAATTTTAAACGAAAATTTTTTTTATATAAATTCAGTTTGTTTAATTTATGAAAACAAAGAAATTTTTATTTTAAGCACATGCGAAAATGAAAAATCAATAAAAATGTGGAATTTTTATGGAAAATTTTTAAAAAAATTTTGTAAATTAGAAGTTTGTAATTACATTGATAATTATTATGATGACATTACAGATAAAAATTTTATTATTACTTTAAATTCTAATCAAGTGAAAGTTTATGATTTTGAAGGAAACATTTTTCAAAAATACAATTGTGAAGGAAATTATCATAAAAGTGTGAATATAAAAAAATTTGGAAAAAGTTCGCTTAATTTAATTGTTTGTTCAAAGGAATTTATTCACATTTTTGATTTTTATAAAGGAAATTTAATAAAAGAAATTTTAGTTGAAAAAAATATTAATTTATTTTCTATTTGTTTTTGGAACGAAACTTTTTTTTTAGTTGGAACTGATAAAAATATTTTATTATATGAATACAAAACAGGAAAAAAAATCAAAGAAATTAATGTTAATAATAATTTTAATTGCTATTGTCAAATACAAAAAATTTATTTAGAAAATTATGGCGAATGTTTAATTGCTTTAAGTAAAAATGAAGGAAAAATTAAATTATATAATATAAAACAAAATGTAAAATAAATAATTTTATAAATATTAATTTAATTATAAAAAATTTATTAAAAAAATGAAAAATAATAATAATTTTATGAATTCTTCTACAATTACAAATAAAAGTAACAAAACAAACTCAAAAATTAATAAATCGAAAATTAAAAATAATGAATATAATTCAAATACAAATATTCTTATTTCTAATACGAATCTTAAAAATAAATTATTAGAAGAATTAAAATCTTTGCAAGAAAGAGTCGATAATATGAAAATAGAAAATTTAACAATAATGGAAAATTATGAAAATGAAATTAATAATTTAATTAAATCAAATGAATATTTACAAAAAATTCAAAAAATTAATCGAGAATCAAATAATATTGAATTAGAAAGAAATTTGGAAAAATTAAAAAATGAAATTAGCGAAAAAGAAAAAATTATTAATGAAAAAGATGAACAAATCAGAGAAATGAAAAATAAAATTTATCAATTAAATATTTTACAAAATCAACATGAACAAGAAATGAATGAAATTAAAGAAAATTATGAAAAAGAAATTGAATTAAGATTACAAAATATTTTATTATTACAAAATAAATAATTTTTTTTTATAAAATAAATATAAATTTTTTATTTATTCTTATTTTATATAAATTCAATTTAATTAAAAAACATTTTTTTTATTATTAGAATTAATAATATTTTAAATAAAAATAGCTGAATGGAAAATAATAATAATAATAATAATCACAAATCAAAATATGAAGAAATAATAAAAAATATTCCCGAAGAAAAATTAAAAAATTGGACAAATATTCAAGAAACTTTAAAATTAAAATTAATAGATTATGATGAACATTCATGGGAAATTAATTCATCAGACCCATCAAAAAAATTAAACTTAATTGGTGGAATGGACATTTCTTGTAGTAAAAAAAATCCTTCAGTTGCTATTGTTGCTTTAGTAGTAGTAGATTATGATTTAAATATAATATATGAAAAATATGAATTCGCTGATATAACTGAACCTTATGTTCCAGGTTTTTTAGCTTTTAGAGAAATTGAACACTATGAAAAATTAATAAATGATGTTAAAAAAACTGACCCAGATAAAATACCTGAAGTTCTAATGATTGATGGAAATGGAATTTATCATCAAAAAGGTTTTGGATGTGCTTGTCATATTGGAGTTTTAACTGGAATTCCAACATTGGGATGTAGTAAAACAGTTCTTTTTGTTGATGGAATAACAAAAACTAAAGTTAGAAGTATTTCAAATAAATTTGTTAATAAAGGAGATTATAAAGAATTAATAGGAGATAGCGGAAAAGTTTGGGGAGCTGCCATAAAAAGCACAGATGAATCTTTTGTACCAATGATTATAAGTCAAGGTCATAAAATGTCATTAAAAACATCTATTGACTTATTTAATCATACAACAAAATTTAGAGTTCCCGAACCAATTCGATTAGCAGATAAAATGAGTCGAAGATTAATAGAAGAATATGAAAACGAAGGATTTAAAAAATTTGACATTGAAGAATATTTAAATAAAAATAAAACTAAATTACATTATGAATTAACTGATATTTAATTATTTAATATATTTTAATTTATAAAAATGGAAGATGAAATTGATTTGATATTAAAATTAAATCCTTTTAATAAAGAAATTAAATTCAAAAAATATGAATATAACAATTGGGAATTTATTTATAACAACGGTGTATTAATTCCTTCGAAAGACGTAAATGAACTAATAAACAAAAATATTTTAAAAATTAATAGATTGCCAGAATTAATTTTTGGATACAATAGAATGTTTTTAATAAATAAATCAAAAAATTTTGTTTATTCTTTCAATCCAATTGATATGTTAAATCTAACTAAATATGATATTAGAAAAGAAAAATTTAATAATAAAGAAATATATTACAATCCACCTGAAATAGATGCAAAAAGAAATGTTGATCCAACTCATTTAAAAAAAATTGAAATCCAAAAAAAAGAAGCAATTTCTGATTGGACTTATTCTTCTTCTTATATGGGAACTTTAACAAATATTCAAAATAGTGAAATTTTTAATCAAATTGAGTTTGATATGAATAATAATAATAATAAATTATTTAAAACTATTGTTGATAATAATATTAATATTCCTTATGAAAATTTAGGTCCAAATAATCCTATTATTAATAATTTTGAAATACATTTATATGAAGATGATTTAAATGATAATGGATTAACTGATTGTAAATTTAGATTTAGAATTATGAAAGATTGTTTTTTTGGTTTATTAAGATGTTATTTGAGAATTGATAATTTTTTAATTAAAAATATTGATACAAGAATTTATTATGATTTTAATTCAGATTATATTATAAGACATTTTGTTGTTAAAGAAATGTCATATGATGATTTAATAAATAAAGGATTTATTTTTAAATATGATTTTAATATTTCACCTAATCAAAGTGATTTATTTGATAATTTTGTAAAAGAAGAAACTTTTTCAATTTCTGATAAAATAATGTTATAAAAAATATATTTAAATATTTAATTTTAAAATTTATATATTTAATTTATTATTGTTATATGTAAATAATAAAAATAAAATAGATTTAATTCTAACAAATAATAAATCTTTTATAAATAATATTTTTATTATTATATATTTTCTTTTTTAATTTTTATTTGATTTTATTAAATATTCAATTCTTATAATATTTATTATATAAAATATTTTAATTAATATAGAAATTAAATCATTTAAAATTTTAAATATAAAATCATATTTAAAAATAAATCCTTTATTTATTAAATCAT
>JAEEGK010016076.1_pt1 | contig 16493 bp, 5 predicted proteins | sample 8958771 | NCBI WGS metagenome assembly JAEEGK01 (sample SAMN16246547, study PRJNA631951) | gut metagenome | biome: gut microbiome; feature: rumen; material: SC-attached | host: Bos | place: Iran: Karaj | collected 2018-10 | reverse complement strand
AAATAAATTTATAAGAAATAAATATAAGAATTTTATCATTTTTATTAAATATCAATAAATAAGTTTAATTTTTAAATAATAAAAGTTACATTTAATATTTAATTTAAATAAAATCTAACTTTTCATTTTTTAATTTGTATTATTATTTCTAAATAACTTTATTTCTTATAAAGAGTTTTTCTTAATAAAACTATGACTTTTTAAATATCCCAACCTCAAAAGGGGTATTTATTAAATTTATGTCTCATTTAGAGCACAGAATTCCATGTTTACATGAAATTTGTATATATAAATTTACTGATGAACTTTTCATTTTATTCATATACTATTTGAAACATCTGGAAATTAAATATGTTTTATTAAATTAATTTGTTTTGTTCTGTTATATTTTTAGAATTTATTTATTTGTTATCTGTAATAAATTGAACTAAATTTTTAATTTATATAATATTTTATTTATTTTATGAATTAAAATTTAAATTCTTTATAAAGTTAAAAATATTAATTACAAAAATATATAATAAAAAATCATTATTAAAAAATGAAATAATAATTAGAAAAACAATAAATATTAATTTTCATTATGATTTCCTGAATTTTCCAAAATTCTTCTTTCTTTCAACTTAAAGCAAGTATTTTTAGGTAAAAAGAAATAATTATTTCCTAAATGAAGTTTCCAAACATTATCTTCAACAATATCTCTATTAGTTAAAATTTGTAAATAATTTAAATAACATATATAATCAGTAATATTATGATCATGATTAGTATGAATTTCAAAGGCAGATTTATGATTAGAATACATTTTTTCTAAAGCTTCTCTTTCAATACCACAAATAATACATTGAGTTTCAACAATTTCTGCAAATTTTTCTTGATCTTCTCTTTGACTGGAAAAATAATTATTTATAATTGAAAGAAACATTTGAAATATTGTAGTTATAGCAATATAATAAAAGATATTATCATACCAAAATCTAATTCCTAAATATGTTTTATAAGTATATGGTACATAATGAGGTTCTAAAGTTTTATCTAAATAAGTTCCTACTCCTCCATCTTGTTTAAAACCTTGATCAAAAACTCTCATAAATGTATTTAAAAAGTTTTTTGTGTCTGATATTATTTTAAAGTGACTTGGGAAATAAGTTAAAGCAAAAAGAGAAAAATAATATATAATAACTAAGAAAATTAATAATGTTATTATTATTTGTCTCCAAGGAACATAAATTGCTAATAATACATTTTTCATCACTTCAACTCTAACGATAACTTCAACTAACATAAAACCATAAAAAAAATTATGTAGGAAAATACCTAATAAATTAAATCCTAAAGCTAACATATAAAATAAACTTTCAAAATTAAATAATGAATTAAATATTGCTGGAATTAAAATTGATGAAATAAATCTCCAAAAAGGATATATTATTTTTTTTTTTTTTGTATTTTTCACTTCACTCATTTTAAAACTATTTTCTGATTTTAATAATTCTATCCCAAAAATTCTGAAATAATAATTTAAAAATAAACATATTGTTAATATTAAGTGTAGAAATCCAAGTCCTCTAAAAAGTCTTCTAGTACTTTTTAATTTTCCTTTTCCAGCTTTATATAAAAAATAAGGACAATTTAATCTAGGATTTTTTTTATCACATTCAGCATCATTTGTAAAAGTAGAATAAGAGATTAAAATAAATATATTTATTATTATACCAACTAGCAATGATAGTGTTTGTAATAAATCCATATTTTGATATATTATTTTTATAAATGGTAATTCTAAAATAGAATCAATTTTTGAATTTTGGGTTGCTTCTATATTTATTCTATCATAATTATTCATTATATGATAAATATAATTTTGTAATTGATCACTTTCTACTTTTAAATATGTTTGAGTATTTTTTCTTATTTTTTTACTTTTTGTCAATATCGGAAAATAAACTTTATATAAAATATCATTTAGTGAAACTTCAACTGAACTTATATTTTCTTTCATATAAGACATCATTTCTTTTTCTTCTACTTTTAAATATTTATTATCTATATCATATAATTGTTCAAATAATGATACATTTGTTTTTTTCTTTGAACCAAAACATCTAATTATTATTTTTATTATATTATAAGGAGTTATTAAGAAACTAACTACAAACATTACTAAAGAATGGAAAAATTTATACAATCTTTCAAAAAATGTTGTTTTACTTGATTGAATGTCAAAATAATTTTCATACATAATTTCTCTTTGAAATATATATAATGTATAGTAAATTAATATTATTTCAAATTTAATTAAACAAAAATGATTGTTAATTTTTATATTTTTATCTTTTAATTTATCTTCAAATCTTTCTTTTAATTCAATTTGATCTTCTTTTTCATCATATAAACCATCATCTTCAGTTACTCCTGCTCTAATATATATATCTTCATCCGAATAAAAATCATTATGATTATTATATTTTAACATTTTATCAATATCAAATTTTTTATTTTCCATTTCTTTTGTTGAAATATAGTAAATTCTCTTTAATTTATTTGTAATGTTTTCAAAATTGTCATCATAAAATTTTCTTATTTTAATATAATTAGATAATTCTTTTTTATCATGGAAAGCTACATTAAAATATATAAAAAATATTTTCATCATTTTATATTCAATTTCAATCATATTATCAATACGATCATATAAACTTTCTTTATTAATATTTTCAATAAACAATTTATAATAATCAACATTAGTTATAACATATTTCATTAAATCTAAATAACCTTGACTAAAAAGCAAATGTAAGTTTTCTATATCAGGTCCATCAATGAAATTATTTAAAAAATCTAATAAATGAACTATTGAAGAAAAAGAATTATAATAATTGAACTTTAGTAAAACAAAAAGTAACTTAATAATTTGTTCAACAATTTTAGAATTATAAGTTCTAAGACTTCCAGGTAATAAACTTAAATCACCTATATTATTATACATAAAAACAGTAGTTAAAAAAATTAAGGTAGTTTCTAATTTTTCTTCTTTTTTTGTTGATTTTTCTGAAATTTTTGAACTTTCAGGTTTCTTCATAAAATTAAGAATTGAACTTAAATCTCTTGCTAAACGTTCTAAAATAAAATCAAAACTTGAAAATAAAGATTTAAATAGTTCAGGATTTTTAACTACAAAATTTGAATTGTCTTTTATTATTTTAGTTAACATTATTGATATTGTTCTTAATACAATTGAAAATAATTCTTTATCTAAAATTATTGTTTGGTTTATTTTTCTTTTAAATAAACAAATTAATCCGTTTATAATTTCTTCAAAATTTAAGTATTCATCTTGAGAATTATTTTTATTCATTTCTAAACAACTTTTATGAAGAATTTTAAAAGAAATAATATAAAATAACTTAGTCAATTGTTTACTATATTGAGGATAAAGATACATAATTTGATCAAATAATTTATTAATATTAACAGAATTTTTTTTTTCATATTGATAATCATTATATAAATATAAATTATACACATTATTTAATCCAGAATAAGAATCATTATCAACTTTTAATAAAGTTTCAACTAAAGATAAAGTCTCATCTCCTTTTATAAAAAATTGTTTTTCTTGAGGATACATTTCATTCATTTTAATATAATTAAAAAACTTCATAGCATAAATATTTTCTAAGTCATTTTTATTAAATTTTTTAATTAAGCTTTCAATAAATTTAACCATATCATTTTTAATAAATTCTTCATGTAATATTTCATAATATTCATTTTCAATTCTATGATAATGAACAACTAATTCATAACTTTGTAAATTTTGAATTAAAATATTCATTAAAGGAATATAATTTTTTTCTTCATTGGAAGAATTATCGTCAGTTACTTCATCAATATCAACATCAACAGGATTATCTTCACAAAAATCTCTTAATTTATTTTGAATTTCAATTCCTCTTAAAATTTTTTCAATTAAAATCAAATCAATAAAATCAGTATCATAATAATAAAATTTATATCTTTTATTTTCAATAATTCCAATTTCTAAAATTCTCTTTTCTAATTTATAATAAATTATACTTTCTAAAAGTACACTTTCAAATTCATAATTATTTATAAAATTAGGATAGATAGTTTTTATATTATCATTATTTAAATTTGCTTGAGTTGAATTAATATCATTTGGATTTAAAGAAGCTTGATTTGAAGTATCTCCACTTACAGTTAATTGATTTAAAGCTTTTAATTGGGTTTGTCCTTTAATGAAACTATTTTTATCATCAAAAGATTCATTTCTATTTTCTTTTATTTGATCATCTGTTATTTTTATTGAAGAATCTAAAACTAATTTAATTTTCTCATTTATTGATTTAAATTTAAATTTTGTTTCTCCTTTTTGTTCAGTGATTATATTTTGTCTAATTGAATTTAATTCATTTAAATAGATTACATATATATTTAGGAAATTTAAAAATATTGTAAATTCATATTTTTCTTCTTGTTCATATACTTCTTCATCTTTTTCTATATCTATTTCACTGTGAATATTATCTGAACTAATATTTTCTGAAGTTTGATTATGTGATTCTTCTGGTTCAGATTCTTCTTCTTCTGGAGTTTCTCTACTATGTGAATTGATTTCTTTTATACAATATAATGTTCTTTTTCTTATTTCATTCAAAGGATAAATTTTTTGGAAAAAAACTTCATAATAATAAAAATCATATGCTTTATCTCTATTTAAAAATAATAATACTCTTGTTACTAAATATATGTAAAATATATGATATATTATTTTTATTTTTGGACGTAAATCTTGGTATATTTCAAAGTATAATTCAAATATTTTAGTTATATAATTTTTTAATTCATAAAATTTCATTTTTGAATTTTCTAATAAATACATAAATGCAATTGAACTATTATATATTATAGATAAAATTACTCTTTCATTTTGTTTATCATCAAATTTTTCACTTGTATAAATTTTTACACTTTCTAAAGATTTATTAACTAAATCAATATAAATATCTATTTCAGTTTCAAGTAATTTATTAAATTTAAAATAATTTTTAGTCATAGAAATAAAAATTCTTAAAATTTCTTTGCAATATTCTAACTTTAATAAACTAGCTTTTTCAACATGAGAAAAGGAATTAATAACATCAATTAATTTATGTAAAACTTCGGGAAATTGTATTTTTCTAAAATAAGTATCATCTTCAACAATTAACATAGATTCAATATTATTTTTAATTAATAATCTATTTGAATCAATTTTTTCTTTTCTTCTATTATTAAAAATAGTATGAAATTGTGTAGAAATTTCAATTAAACTATTTATTATATTTGATATATAAATTGTATTTCCTTGTTTTTCATCTGATGGATTATTACCATCAAATTCATTATGAATTTTTTCTATTTGTTCTTTTATATTATAAAATTCATAACTAGAAGCTTTTATATGAGATAATAATTCTTCATTTTTAATATATATTATTTTATCGAAATAATGACTTATATCATATTTACCTAAAAGTTTAGTTACAAAAATTATTCTTTTTTCAATTAAATATGCTTTAATTCCTGAACTATGAAATCTTCCTGATGAAATTAATTCATTTTTTTCTGTGTTTAAATTTTGATATAAAGCAATAATATTTTGCCTATTATCATTTAATTCTTGTGTAATTTTTCGAAATGAAATTAAATAATTTATTTGTCCTTCTGATATTGATAATTTATGAATATTATTATAAACCCTTAATTTACCTAATAAGAAATTTATTTTATCATATGTTTTACAAAAATAAAATAAATATCTTATTAAATATATTTCTTCATTAACTAATCCTTGAGTATTAAATCCTTCTTCTTTTTCATTAAAATTAAATTTATCTTCTATAATTGTTGGGTCATCTTTAACATTTTCATATATATTTGTCATTATTGGATTATTTATAAAAACAACTTTTTTAAATAAATTAACTCTAATAAAAGCCAAATATTCTTTTATAGTATCAAAATTTCCAAAAGAATCATAATTAATAAGTATATTTTTAAAATTTTTAAGAACTTTATAAACAGCTTCAAAATATTGATTAATACAAAATTGATAAATTGAATAAATAATACATAAATATTTATTTAATTGAACACCTTCAAGAATTTTTTTCTTATTTTCTTCATTTTCACTTTCGGATTCTTCATCACTAAAATTAATCATATTATTTTTTTCTCTATGAGTTTGAGATTTTTTAATTTTAGGAACAACAATTCTAGAAGTACTAAATTTATTATTTATATTTCTTCTAGTTGAAATTTCTAAAGAATCATCTAAATTAATATTATCAAATTCAATTTCAAGAGTATTATCTTTCCCTTCTAAAATAGCTTTTTCATCTTTTTCTTCAATTTTAGGAAAAAATGTATTATAAAAATGTAATGGAAAAATAGGAGCTAATTGACTTTTTACATCTATATCTAAATCCCCTATTACTTTTTCTGGTTTTATATTTCCTTGAAATATAAAATTTAATTTTTTATCTAAATAATTTTGATTTGTTTTTTCTCCTTTTGATATTGGTTTTGAAAATTCTTTAAAAAATGATTCTTTTAAAAATAAAGAACTGTTTAAATCAAATTTTTGGAAAAAATTTAAAAATATTAATATTAATTTTATATTGTTTAATACTAATCCATTATCTTCTGGATTATTTGTTTGTATTTTCTCTTCTGATTTTTTTCTTTGATATAATAATATTTTTATTTTTCTAATTATTGAATCTAATATTCTTTTATAATTTAATTTAGAATTATTAGTATCAAATTCATTTATTATTCTATTCATATGGTCTTTTATTTTTTGTTTTATTGAATCTGCTTTATAAGAAACTTTATCAAATGTAATAATATTTTTATAGAAAATTAAATAATATATTGATGTTTCTATATATGAAAATATTTTTTCAATTTGAATTAAATTTTCTCTTTCAATCATTGATAAATTTTTTTTCCTACTTTTAAAACTATTAATTAACATTATATTTGAACCTAAAACACATTCTTGTAAAGTTGTTGAACCTTTTAAAATAACAAAAATAAAATCTAATAAAGTAGTTCTATCTTTTTGAAATAAACATTCACATAATTCTAAAATATTTTTCATTGCACAAAAAATTTCTTGTTTTATTTTTTCATTATTGTTTGATAAATTAGTTAAAAAATTTAATATTTGTTTCATTAAAGATTGTAATCCACTATTTGATTCATTTTTTTCTCCTTCAAATTTACCTTTAATTGGTTTTATAGTAGGTAAGAAATATAATATAATTTGAGTAATGATATCTAATATCTTATATTTTCTTAATAAATTTTGTCTTTCAGGAATAGGATAATTAGTTTCTAAATTAATATCTTTAAAAGAATAATCTAAATTCATTAAATAATTATTAAAAAAAATAATATGTTTAGAAATAACATCAATAACATTACTTTGATTATAAAATTTCTTATTATAACTTTTAATTAAAAAATCTAAATGTTCAATTATTCTTTTTAAATAAATAGCTTCATTTCCTTTATAAATATCAATTTTTTTTATTTCAAAAACAAATTCTTCTCCTTTTCTAACACCAATTTTATCATCAGGACCAGGAAATAAAGAAATAGGTTCAAAATAAGAATTTATAGAATTTATATCAAATTTATTATCAACTTCATTAGATTTAAATTCTTTAAATATACTTTTAATAACATATTTTCCTCTATTACTTAAACTTTTATTTTCAACATTAATAGAATAATGAAAAATTTGGAAATTAGAATTAAACATTGAATTATTTTTTAAACTTTTTTCTTCAACTAATTCAAATTCATAATCATTATTTTCAATAGGAGCTCCTTCAATTTGAGGTTTTTTAGTTATTTTTAAATATAAATTTAATAAAGGATTTTTAATTCTAACAAAATTTTCTGCGGAAAGTGGTTTTCTTTTAATATGAGTATTTTGCCCATAAAATTCTTCTTCAATAATCCAAAAAGAATTATGATTAATATGTTTAAATAATTCTTTTTTTAAATTATATGATTTAACAAATTTAATTCCACTTTCATTTTTATTTTCCATTTTGAATTCAGCTAAATCATTTCCTTGTTGTCCATTATCTTTCATAAAATTATCTATATCTTCTTTAACTTCTTCTTTTAAAGATATTAATTCTCCTGTTTTAACTTCTTTTTGACATTCAACTCCAATCATGTAATTTTTTTCATTTAATTGTTGTTTTTCTTGAAAAGTTATATTAACTAAATCTCCAGAATATAAATATCCATCATCATGACCATAACATTTTTGATTAATTATAATAAATTTATTATTAAAATCTTTTTCGACTACTAAGTCAGAAAATTCGATATTATCTTTTTTATTTCCTAATTGATTAATAAAATAATATTGTGCTTTTTCCTTAATATATATACTTAAATATATAATTTGATTAAAAGTAATATATGTTATTGCACTTTTTGTATCAACAATTTTTTTGAAAGTAAAAGGAGCAGCTAAAATTTCATTTTCAACTAATTTTAATTTATAATTATTATTTCCACTCATTTTATCTTTTGATAAAAATTTTTTAGAAACCATATGTTGTAAAATAAAATTTTGATTATAATTTAATCTTCGAGCTTCTATTAATTCAGTTTCATTTAAAGGAAGAGAAGATTCATTTATTGCTTGTTCACTTATTTTTCTTATTATAAATAAAGATTCTTTGATCATACAAAAATCTGATATTGGATTACATTTTCTTAAAAATATTGTTTCATCTAATGATTCTAATCTCATTACATATAAAGCTCTTTTTTTTTCTAAATTCTCTGTTACTAAACTTAATGATATTACTGAATCGAAATGTATAATTTTAAATTCATCTATTTTTGACATTTAAATTTTTTTTTTTTTAGATTTATATTCTTTTTTATTTTTTTTTTTTTGATTTTTTTAAGTGATGTTTTTTTGTTTATATTTATTTTTAATATTAAATATAATTTATAATTAATATTCCTCGATGAATTTTTAAAAAAATAGATTATATATTTTACTAATTATATATAATTTGTTCTCTTTTTTTTTTTCATTTCATTTTTATGATTAATACTATTAATTATAATAGTTTTATTATTTTCATTTTCAGTTTTTTTTTTTATTTTGAAAATTCTCTTTTTTAACATTATTTTTGTTTTCTTTGACATTATTTTTTTTTCTCTTTTTTATCAAAGAAAACTTATAAACCCAAAAATAAAAAGGAAAAAAACAATTATAGTATATTTCAATTCTATAAAAAAAGAGTTTTATTTATCCTTATCATTTACTTTAATATATTCAGCATTTTGTATTTTTATAAAAAATTAAAAATCTCTTTTCAATTAATTCAATATTATTTGAAAAATAATATATTAAGAGAAGTTCCCATAAAATACTAATTTAAAATCATTTCTAGATTAAGAAAAAATATTATATAAATAATAATTAAAGAAAAATTGTGATTTAATGAGAACTTCAAATTTTTTTCATAAAATCATTAAAGACGTTGGTTTCATTAAAATCATTTTCTAAATATTGTGAATCAAATCAAGAATTAATTATTATATTATTAATTAATTTAATAAAATTATTTTCTTCTTCATTTTCATTATTATATATTTTATATCAAAAATCTATTGTTTAGAATTTTTTGTATATTTATCAATTTTTAAAAGGAACTTCTATTTTCATATTTAAAGATTGATCGGTTTGAGCTTCTTGTATTAAAATGTTATGAATTTCATATTATCTAATCCATATATATTCAATTAACTGAAATTTTTACAAATTGTTTCTTGCTGAAATATTATTTATTCTATAGTAAATTAAATGAATATTTTGCAAAATAATGTTAAAATATTTTTTTTAAATCTGTATCATGAAAATATTTCATTTGTTTTAATATTCTTTGATATTATATATTATTTTACTCTTTGAAATGATGTAAATTTTTTTGTTTTTTTTCAAAAACACCAATGAAAAAAATATATATTTTCATAATTTTCTTCATGGATAATGTTATTATATTTTAAAGAGTATATAATTTCTTTTTATTGATATATTTTTTTTAAAATATTTAAAAATATAAAAATTAATTATTTATTATCTTTTTTGATTATTCAATCAAAAATTTATTTCACTTAAATGATACATTTTTATTATTAATTATAGATTAATCTTTTGTAAAATAACCTGTTTTACTTTTATAAAGCAAAAAATGAATATTATAATTTTCTTTTATTTCCTTATCCAAAGGATTTATAATTAAACATGGTTTTTTATGAGTAATATAATCTTTAATATTTCTCTTTTTAAATTTTTTAAGAGGTATATGAATTTTTTTCAATATTTCATATTTTGGAATTTTACATTTATATATTGTTCCAAAATTATCATCTTCAATTTCTTCATCGAAATATATAGGAAATTTTCTGGGTCTAAAAATAAATAATAAAACTATCATTAACATACAATCATAATAATGATATTGAATTATTTCAAAATATATTGTATCATATTTTAATAATAATATTTTATGTATTCCTAATACAAAAAAATTTATTCCTGTAAAAATATATACTAATTTCATTAAGTGATTTATCATTTTTAATTTTAATTTTATCGTTGGAAAATAAATATATGAATCAAATATAATATAAAATGATAATTTTCTTTTTAGAATCCGTATTATTTTATTTCCTTCAAAATTGACAAAAATAAAAGAAGAAATATAAAGAATTAAATTTGTAATTTCATATGAGCTAAATATATAAAAATTATTATTAGTAAGCATTCCAAAAGTCATTAAAATTGAAACACTCATTATTATTATTATATGTTTTTTAATGTCTCTTTTATTAAAATCTGATTTTAAAATAATATATCCAGTTGATATTAATAAAATATCAGTCCAGAGAAAAACTCTATATAACATATTAACAATTGAAATAATATAATATAAAACTATAAATGTTTGATTTGATTCCAATTCCCTCATTTCTTTTCCATACATATTTATTACTAGGAATAAAATTAAAACAGATAATAATAAATTTCCATATATATGAATAAATATTTTAAGTTGTATATATGTAATGTTTTGACTTTTTTTCCAAAAAAATTGCCATGTAATTAATATTATTAATGAAATAATTAAATGAATAATGGATGAAAAAATTAAATATGTTTCTGGTATTTTATTTATCAAGTAATAATGAGTAATTTTAAAAAAAGTATTCATTGTTTGATTTAAAAAATCAAAAGAAATAAAGTTTTCAATATATTTATCTTCTATTTCAAAAATAGGTATATTAGTGGAAATATTAACTTTATAATTTAATTTCTTAGGAATAATAATTCCTAAAATATAATAAGGTAATATTTTTTTTTTTTCTAATTGTTTTTGAACTTCAATTAAATATAAAAGAATTTCTTCTTTTTGAGTAAAAATAACCCATTTTTTATTAAAATTAGGAGAATATTTTTCGATAATACTTAAATTTTTTTCTGTTAAATATGATATTCTAAAACTTATTTCTTCATTTCTATTTCCATCATTAATTTGAGAAATTTCATAAGATGTTCTATTTTTTTCATAATCATATACTGTAATAATTGTATGTTTTTTAGGAAAAATACCTTTTAAATTTTGATTATAAATTTCTTTGATTTCAATTAAAAATATATAAATTAATATGAAGAAAAAATCCATTTAATTGTTTTTAAATTTTTTTAAAACCATTAATTCAATTAATAATAAAACAATTAAAAAAAATAAAATCAATTAAAAAATAGCTAAATTAAAGCTAAGTTAAATGTGAGAGTAAAATGATAAAATTATTAATTATTAAAAGAATCAGAGCAAAATAAAAAAAAATGAAGAAGAAAAATACTATATAGAAGAAGTGAAATGTGAGGAAGAAGAAAATAAAAAAGAAGAAGAAGATGAAAAAGAATTAGAATCAAAAATAATGAAAATCCTAAAAAATCTTTTTTGATTTTTTTGAAAAATTAAAAATAATGGCAAATTTAATTATAGTGAAACATATGATTTTATGGAAGGAATTTGGGATTATTTTTCTAAAGGAAGATTAACTTTATCAAATAATTCTTTTAATTAAGCTTTATTTATTTTTTATTCATTGATATTATGTAAACCTTTGAGAAAATAATTAGATAATTTTAATGTTGAATACGATGATTTAATAGAAAGTTAAAATAGAAGATTTTTTAGTATTGAAGATAATTAGTTAAATCAATTAAATTTTCTAATCATTTTCCAAGATTATTTTATTTTTATTTATAATATATAAAATTTGTTGAAATATAAATTAAAAAAATCTTAGTTTAATAAATTAAAACAATTTAAAAAAACCTAATTATATAATTCTTGAGTCATAATATTATTATTATATTCATAATTTTCATCTTCTTCTTCATCTTCATTTTCTTTATCATTACATTTCATATATTCTTTTTTAAACTTGATAATATTATCAATTAATTTTTTTTTAACATCTTCTTTAACAGAATAAGTTTTACAAAAATTTTCAGCGACTTCTTTAGGATCATCATTTTCATAAATTTTTAAAATTCTTTTTTTTCCATTTTGAACTAAAACCTCAATAGTAAAATAATCATCATTACCATCACTTTCTTCTTCACTTTCTTCAAATGGAGTATTAGTTTTCTCACATAATTTTTTAAATTCTTCTTTTTCAGCTTTTCTTATATCAGTAATATTAAAAGGTTGAATATTCATTCTTTTTATTTTTTCAAAATTTTCTCCTATTGGTTTTTTTTCCATTAAATATTTTTTTTCAAATCTTTTTAAAATTCCTTTTCTATGTATTTCTACAAATTTATCATATCCTTTTGGCTTTTTTTTTGAAGTAAAACTTCTATTTAATTTTTCTTTTTCTATTTTATTTAATTTTGGATTAAATGAACAATCTGATAATTCTTTTTTTTGATTTAATATTTTTTGTTCTTCTATTTTATTCCTTCTTTTATTTAATAAATCTGTTGCTTTATTGTATAATTTATCATAAGCTGGAGTTTTATCTAATAAAGATTCATCATTTTTATATTTATTTATTATAGGATGAAAAGTACATTCTTCTATTTCTGATTGTTCTTTTAATTTTTTTAATTTTTCTAAAGTTTTTTTTTTTAATATTTCTTGTTCTTCATAATTTGGAATTTTTTTTGAAAAAAGAATAATTGAATTACTGTCATTATTTATTTTTGGTTTAAATGTTAAATTATCTTCTATTTTTTGTTTATCTTTTTCTGCACTTTTAGATAAATTTCTTATTGATACATATGCTATTCTATTTCGTTTTAAATTATGAAAATTTTTTACTAAAGTTGGAATTGGCCAAATATCTTGATATGAAATATAATTTTGAGTTATTTCTGTTAATATATTTAAATGATTAAAATTACCACTTTGATTACTTATATTATTATTCATTCTTATAACAGTTCCTTCTTCCATAAATAAAGCAGTTCTTAAATATTTATTTAATATTTCTGAAGTTTCTTTTATTGTTGTATCATCAGGGGAAAATAATAATTTAATAAAATCACAAAAAAACTCACTGCTTATTGTTTTTTTATTATTTAATCCTTTTAATATTATCCATAATTGTTCTATAAATCTAATTTCTTCTTTTAATCTATTATCTTCTTCTTCTTTACTTTCTTTTAATTTTATTCTTATATTTTTTATTTCATCATTTGTTTGATTTTTTTTTGGTGGAACTAATAATTCTCTAAATATTTTTAATTCTGTGAAAACATATGCAATTCCAATAAAAGTAATTTGGTCTTTACATTCATATTTTTTTATTGCATTTATTATTTTATTTTCAATATCTTTTGAAGCAAGATAATGTGATTTTTTATTCATTTTAATTTTCCTTGCATTTAAATTTATATTGTTTTCAATATCTTTTTTTATTTGTTCCTCTTTATTTAGTTTTTTAATGTTATCATTATATAAAGAAATTTCAATTGTTTCTGTATTTGTAGTTAATCTATCTGAACTTGTACTTCTAATTGAATTTTTTTTAGTGTTATTATTTTTATCATATTTTTTAATTCCCTTTTCTTTCACTATTCTTTTACTTTTTTCATTTATTTTTGGCTGATAAGTATATTCATTTTTTGTATTATTATATAATAAAGGTTGAAAATAACTTTCTACTTCATTAACAATATTTTTTTTTTTATTTATTATAATATTATTATCATTTATGTAATTATTATCGTTTTCATTTTTTATACTTTGATTACGAATAAAATTATTTGTATTTTTAATTCCAAAAGAATTATTTTCATTTAATTTATAAATAATATTATCTTCTTCTTGCATTTTAGCAATTTTATTTAATTGTTCTTGTTCTTCTTTTTTTTGTCTCATTTTTTCTAAAAGAATTTGTTTTTTCTTTTCTAAATCAGCATATTTATCTTCATTATTATCAATATCATTTGAATTATGGATATCTATTTCACTATTTTTTTTCATTTTTTCTTGTCTGCTTTTTTCTTGTTCTTCTAAAAATTCAAGTTCATTTTCACTTTTCACACTATTTTCTAATTGAATTTTATCAATTTGAATATTTTCATTATTACCAGGTAATTTAGGAGTAGAAATATTATTATTAAAAGGATTCAGGGAACCATCTCTTGTAATATTTTTATTTTGTTCTGATTCATTATAATCATTGTTTTCATTATTATAATTATTTTGATAATTTTCGTTTTCTTCTTCTTCGTATTCTTGTCCTTCTTCATATTGAGAGTTATTTTCAGAATAATTATCATATTCTTGATCTGAATGGGCTTTGCTTTCTCGTAAATAATTTTTTTGGCTTTCTTTGTTTTGATTTAAGTAGTTTCTAATGTCTATTAAATTTGATTTTTTAGGATCTTGGTTATTCATTTTTTTATATTTTTTTTATTTAGCTTAAAATGATAAAATTTAATTGTATAATATTGAATTTAAAATTTAGAAAATAAAAAAATTAAATTTCAAAAAAGAGTGATGTTATTTTTAGAAAAAAAAAAATTGAAATATCGGTGTTAAATTTATAAAATATTTTAATACATATGATTTTAATTTAATTAATTTAAAGTTTAATAAATTAAAAGAGGAAAAACAATAAAAATTTAAAATAAAATGAATTCCCTATTAAAAAAGCCATCAGCTTTAAAAACAATAAAGAAAAATAATCCTCAAATAAAAGAAGCATCAACATTAGCAATAAATTCATTATATTATCAACAAATTGGAGATTTTGAAAAATCAAAAAATTTAATGAATCAAGGAATAGAAAAATTAAGACAAGTAGTTGTTAAAGATACTTCAGTAGATAAAGAAAAAGTTATAACATATTTTTCTCTTTTTGAAAAATTTTTAAATAACATTTCTTCTCAACAAGAAAATGAAAGAAATGAAAATGAAAAATCTTTAAATTTATTGTTTGATTATACAAAAAATAATAATAATGAAAATTTAAAAGATATTATAGATTTATATATTTCATTAAATAATATTACAGATACAGAAAAACTATTTCAATTAACAATGAAAATTTGCACTTATTTAGGAAAAGCAATTGAGAGTGGATTTTATTTTTCAAAAGCAATTTTTTTAAGAAGAGAAATTTTTTTACAAGAAAATGCAAAAATAGAACAAATAAATCATAAACATGAAACTCATAAAACAATAAATGAAAAATTAAATGATTTAAATATATTAGTTTCAAAAAATGTTATTAATTATGAAAATTTAAATGACTTTTGTGCTTATATTAATGAAGTTCAAAATAATTTAAATAAACAAATTCAAGGTGTCAATCCTAGTAAATATAAATATGATAATAAGCAAGTTAATTCTACTTTTGTTTTATTTAAAACTTTTAATGAAATTTCAGATAAGTTAAAAAGAAATATTTATACAAATAAATTAAATTCTTTACCTGATTATTTTTCAACTTTGTCTAAATTATGTAAAAATTTTAAAGACTTTGAATTAATTTTAGATTATAAATTTTATAAAAATGACTCTGCAAAAGTTTTGCGAAAAAAAAAAGAAATTTGTGATTTTTTTTATCATACTATTATTTTATGGACTTTAAATGATATTAAATCAATCACTTCAAGATTTCTTAAAAAAAAGATAATGAATTTTGAAGAGTATTATGAATTCTAATTGAAAAGATAAATAAAATAAAATTTTTTAAATATTATATAATATATAATATTATATTTAAAATAATATTGAATAAAAATTAAAAATTAAATAAAGAAAGGGAAAAACAAAATTTTAATAATCTTATTTTTCAAATAATATATTATAAAGAGGTATATACTTAATATTCTTTTAATTATGAGA
>JAEEGK010016075.1_pt1 | contig 16497 bp, 22 predicted proteins | sample 8958771 | NCBI WGS metagenome assembly JAEEGK01 (sample SAMN16246547, study PRJNA631951) | gut metagenome | biome: gut microbiome; feature: rumen; material: SC-attached | host: Bos | place: Iran: Karaj | collected 2018-10 | reverse complement strand
AGGCCGTCCGCCGTTCAAAGGCGAGAAGTCCAGTCCGTTGTGCGAGATGACATAGTAAACTTGTTACTCTGCCGTTTCGTCACTGGTAAAGTAGGCGAAGAGGTAATGGCTGAAAATTCCTTCCTGTGCTCCAGCGAGTAAAGTGTATAGGCACAATACAGTCCTTGAGATTTGTTTTTGTATTCATCTATATTATAGTTTGTTTCTAGTGCAAAGGCACAAAAAAACTCCCGCATTTTGGCAATACGGGAGCGATTTTTGAGATTTTTTATGAGAATCATTTATCATCTATTCTCTCAACCTTGAAGATGACTGGCCGTGTGCCGTCAGAACAACAGCATATCATTTCGTTCTCACGCTTCATCCAGCCCTTCATGATGGAACCGCCTTGCAGACCTGTGTAGATGTACCGTGAAATGGCATCCCACGCCTCTGAGCAATGCGGCATCTTCGGACCACCTGCCACCGTATCTGGGTCTGCTGTTGTCTTTACCAAAGTATTCAGACCACCATGCCAGAAATGGTCATTGTTCTCGTCTCTCTCAAAGATGAACTCATCACCCACGTTATAGCAGGGACACATGCCAGAATTAGGATCTGCACAATACTGCTGCTGCAACTCTGGATAGAGTTTCTTGTCGATGACAGTTACCTTTACTTTATGCTTCATAATCGTATTTGTTTTAGCAAATTTTATTTGCAAAGATAGTGATAATCAGAGAATTTTCGCTATTTTTGCATCAATGTTTATATAAACATTTCGTTCTGATTCATTTTCAGCAGTTCCACGCTTTGTTCCCACAGTTTTTCCGCAGCCTTCTTATCATAACTTGGTTCCGAAGTTTTTGAGAACGTGCCTCGGTCATTATACTTCCCGGTTACACCTGCAAAGCTCTCTTCTGTCACCATTTTCGCAAGTTCCTTCCCAGAAGTGAGTCCACTCCCGTAGCGGTTCGTGAGCTTGGCCACTATTGTTGATCCCGCGCTGATCAGGGCTTTCTGCACCTTGCTGCCCGTCGGCATGAAATTTGTATCCGTCATAAGACCCGGATTGAAGGCGTTGACCGTGATCTTCTTTCCGGCAGCATTCAGTCTGTCTGCCATTTCATAAACACAAAGGATATTGGACAGTTTTGCCATGGGATATCTTAGGCTCATGTCCTTGCCGGACGGCTTCTCGTTTTTCCCAAGATATGCCAGCTTGTATGCATCAGTAAATGCAGGTGCCTTGAGCGACATGATGATCGGAGGTCTGTGCATATCGCTGGCAACGAAGACAATCCTACCGTCTTCGGCCACCATATCAAGCATCTCATTCACAAGAAGGAAATGTCCCAAATGGCACACACCAAAGGTCATCTCAAATCCATCTTTTGTATATTCCAGCGGAGTGCGGTTGAGTCCCGCATTGCACACGATGGAATAAAGCGGTGGAAAGTTTTCTTTTTTGTAAAGCTCCTTGAAGCAGCGCACTGAATCCAGCGACGCAAGGTCAAGTGCCACCGAATGGATATTATTGTTTCCCGTCTCCGCTTTCATATCCTGTATAGCCTTGGCCGCTCTCTCTGGGTTCCTGCAGGCGAGCACCAACGTATAATTCTTATCCTTCATGGCAATATTCTTTGCGCACTGGTAACCAAGTCCTGAGTTGCCGCCTGTTACGATTACTGTTCTCTTTTCCATCTTGTTCTCTCCTTTATTGTTTTAATTTTTGTTTTAACTTTTTCTTCGTAATCTTATGCAGAATGAATGTTGTATGATAGCACGAACTTTGCTGTCAAATCCCAGCGAAATCATAAAACATCACAATTTCTGGTGCAAAGATACGAAAAATCTCAGCAACAACCTGCCCAATCATACTAAATCTTATTAAATCAACGGATAAAGGTACTCATTTTCGCCCGATTATTCGTAATTTTGCACCGCCTTAGAAGGAGTCGCCGGAATAGTTCTGCAGCCCTCAAACAGGCAATCAGTAACCAAATGAACTGGATTATATTGATTGTAGCAGGACTATGTGAGACAGGATTCACCTATTGTCTTGGTCGTGCAAAGTATGTGACAGGAACAGAATGGTGGCTCTGGATAGGTGGTTTCCTCGCATTCTCCATTCTCAGTATGGTACTATTGGCAAAAGCCATACAGACGCTTCCTTTGGGAACAGCCTACCCGGTATGGACGGGAATAGGTGCCGTAGGAACGGTTTTCATAGGCATCTTCGTCTTCCACGAGCCAGCCACTTTCTGGAGATTATTCTTCCTGACCACCCTCATCGGGTCAATCGTCGGACTTAAAGCATTGTCGTAAATATGAGCGAGTTTAGAGACATGAGACGCAAACGCCAACAGCTTTCTGAAGCTGAGAGTATTGGCATATTACAGAAGGCTACTTCTGGCACATTGGCACTGTTGGGCGACAACGGCTATCCCTATGCCGTTCCCATCAGCTATGTATATCATGAAGGGAAATTATACTTCCACAGTGCGTTGGCAGGCCATAAGGTGGATGCTATCCGCAAGTGTGATAAGGCATCTTTCTGTGTCATTGAGCAAGATGATGTGCAGCCGCAGAAGTATACCACTTTCTTTCGCAGCGTGATTGCATTCGGCAGAATCCACATCATAGAGGATGAACAGGAGAAGTTGGAAACAGCTCGTATGCTTGGCAACCGCTACAATCCAAACGACGATGAGAGTCTGCAAAAGGAGATTGAGAGTGGCTTCTCTCGTATGCTGATGATACGCTTTGACATTGAGCACCTGACTGGTAAGGAAGCTATTGAGTTAGTAAAACAAAGAAATATATGACAGAAAAAGAGAAGATGTTGGCAGGCGAAATTTATTCCGCTGTTGACCCGCAGCTGATAGAAGAGCTGACGGAAGTAAAAGAGATAATCCACGACTATAACCTGTTGCACCCGTCGGAGAAGGAGGAGGCAAGGGAGATCCTGAAAGGTCTCTTGGGACACATCGCTGATGACAATATTCTGATTAACCAGCCCTTCTATTGCGACTATGGCAAGCAGATTAGTGTGGGTAAGCGGTTCTTTGCCAACTTCAACTTCACCGTACTCGACGAAGCCCCAGTCACCATCGGCGACGACTGCTTTATCGGCCCGAATGTAAGCATTTACACAGCCTGCCATAGTACTGACCCCGTAGAGCGTAACAGCCGTAGAGAGTGGGCAGAACCAGTCACCATTGGCAATAATGTGTGGATTGGTGGTAGTGTGACTATCCTGCCTGGTGTGACCATCGGTGATAACGTGACAATTGGTGCAGGAAGCGTCGTAACGAAAGATATTCCCTCGAACACTATTGCAGTAGGTAACCCGTGTAAAGCAATAAAGACCATATGACACTACGAGAACTTATCAATTCAGTAGATTCAGAGCAGTACAGCGATTCGGCGTTGTATCAAAAGCTGCGTGAGACGAAGCCTGAATATGGTGCAAACAGGCGTATTCAGGTGAAGCTGGTAAATGGTGAGGTCACTATTACCAACGTCCATGTTGGCTCCTTGGGTGATATTCTTACTTACCAGATTGATGTAGCTCCAGACCTGCAGGTGACAAAGATGCAACTGTTGGATGAAATCCTCAAAGAGATGTCCTCGAACACCTTCAGCGACGAAGAACAGGCTGAATTCTGGGATAACTTTGACAATCTGCAAAAAGCAAAGATAGTAAGATGATGCTCCCTAAGTTCATCATAACAATGGACGGTTACTTTCGCCTCGGTATGGTCAACCAGCATAAGCATCTGCTGAAGCCTGGTGACCAGTGCATCGGCGGTGGATACTATCACTTTGACTTTGTTTCCAACCGCATCCTGCTTGACAGAGAATCATACGACTTTGGACGTCCCAAATGGCATCTGCTGGAAACATTGAAAGTCCCTTCCACATATCGAGGCATGCAAATCGTCTATTCGTATGATGACGGTTTCCATGACGATTTCAATGTCAGCGAGGAACTGAATATCGAATACTATGACTGACTACGATTCCATATGGCGCACGCAAGACGACATCAGAACGGTAGTCAATGCCGTTTTGGGCGAATGTATCTGGAATCTCAGCTACAGCGAGCGACGGATGGCCATTGAACTGGAGTTGACTGTCACCCTTGATGATGATGCCATCAGCAACCTCTGCTGCCAGTTCCCCATTCCTGCCGACTACGACGGCTTGGGAGCTCATGGCTCAAGATTCGCGTTCTACCTATAGTCATTTTAAACCAAATATCAAGGCGGCTCATTCGTGGGTCGCCTTCTTGTCTTAGCATATTCGCAATGTTTTTGCTACCTTTGCTCATGGATTTCAGGGTAACCCCTGGAGCTATATTAAGAATAACAGTAAAAAAGGAACAATTTTTTATCAAATAGAATTATAATTGATTAATTTTTAGTACCTTTGTAGCAAAATAATAAAGTAATACATCATGAGCGAATATTACGTATATCTGAAGATGCCTTCCTATCTTCGCCAGTGGTTTATTCACCGTCATGGCGGAAGCAATCCCGTGAATCTGATTCGTGGCTCCATCGAGAGCAAACTGCTGCAGCGCGCCACCTTTCCGCTACCTGCAGGCGTACTACCTCCTCGTCAGCAGGAAGACGAGATAGCAGTTTGTATCCCTTATAGCAAGAGCCACGACCCTCGCACCTACAACTACATCACTGAGACTAGCAAGAACGTTCTGATAGCGCGTATCAAAGAGGACTTCGATTTGGATGTGTGGGACTACCTGTACGACTTCGGCAAGATTGGTAAGCAGCAGAAAGACCTCATCTATCTCTTCATGGAACAGCGTGGCATTCACGAGGACGGAACCTGCTGGGATGCCATTGCAAAGATCTATCAGCGACTGCGAAATATCTATCTCACAAAAAATCGCCAAAAAAGTTATACGACTTCAGCGCGTTTTTCTGCGAAAATTTGAAAGGTTTGATTCCTTTGAACCCTTTGATTCCTTTGAGCAACCATGAGCAAGTGTCTTTCTCTCCCAGGCATCCAACAAGTGTGGTACATCCTCCGCGACTATCTTCCTGATGATGTCGTCTATCGTTCCGTGGCTGGAATTCCCATTACCTTAGAAGTTGAGCCCGACGAGATAATCTTGAAGGGCGAAGCTGTCTGTGAAGTGGAACAGTCGTACGACAACAACAGCTATATAGAAAAGGCGAAGCTGACATTCTTGACGCTGGACGACGTGCCGACAGACCAGCATCCGGCGTTCGTCATCCGCACCGTCAACGACGAGTATTACGTCATCGGTGCCAAGGAGCGGCCATACCCAACCGTCAAAATCACACGCTCTACAGGTCAACCGGATGGTGACCCTTCCGTCAGAAAGTACGAGGTTTCCTTTACAGCTAAGAAAGCCCTGGCACTTTGTAGCGTCTGATTTTCCTATAATATACAAAAACTGCTGACATAGGCTTTCGCTTACATCAGCAGTTCTTGTTATTGTTCCTTACCCTTAGTAGATGGGCTTTACAACTTCCAGGCGCAGTCCTAATGCGTTGATGAAACGATAGAATACACCAACGCTGGGAGTAATCACACCATTTTCCACCTTGGATATATAAGATTTGGTGGTATTGGTGCGACGTGCCAGCTCTTCCTGCGTAACCTTGGCCTCTTTGCGGGCATCCTGAAGAATCTGACCAGAGTAGAAAGAATAAGCTGCCTCTTCTGCCTGAGCACGCTCAACAGTTCCCTCCTTGCCGAATTTTTCGTCAAGAACGAGGTCGTAATCAACGATTTTGTGATTGTTTGTCTGCATAATATGCCTCCTTGATCTTTATTGCTTTTTCTATTTCATTCTGTGGCGTTTTCTGGGTTTTCTTCTGGAACCCGTTGAAAAGCACAACAATCTGTCCGTCATCAAAGATGAAGAACACGCGATAGATGTTCCCTGCGTATTCCGTACGCAGTTCATATACGCCGTCGCGGATGAGTTTCACGAACTTCTTCGACAGCCTGTTCTGCGTTTTCAGAAGGAGCAGGCCGTATTGGATCTTCTCTTGCTCCTTTTCCTTCAACGTCTTCATGAAGGCTTCAAAATAGCCTCCGTATGTGAATATCTTGCGAATCATGGTGCAAAGGTACAAAAAGTTGTCGTATCTTGCAACTTTTTCTTGATTTATTTTTCAGCTTATGAGTTCTTCGGACTAATTTGGGCTTTTACTCCGTCTTTTCGCCGCTTTTTTATATAATGTACCTTTGTGCCATAATTCATACGCATTATGGCAACCAACACAAAAACTACAGACTATCAACTTCACCTGAAGGGCTTCGTCGGAGGCTATGACTTCGATGCCGACTATGTGGACTATATCCTTAATAAGAATAAGGACAGCGAGGTCCACGTGCTTATCGACTCTCTCGGCGGACGTTCCAATACCGCCCTCAGCATCTTCTCGGCCTTCAAGCGCCACGGCAACGTTAATGTGCATTTCGTGGGCATGAACGCCAGTGCAGCAACCATCGCTTCTCTCGGTATCGATGAGGACACATTTGACAGAATCATGGAATATGCCGATATGGATGATGATGACAGGGATGCCTTCGATGAGTTCTCAGAAGCTTTCGGCAATGATTGCATAGCCAGCTTCAAGGAGCGTTACATGGGCCAGTGGGATTCTGAGAAGGATTTCGCTGAGCACATCGTGGATGAGTGCTACAATCTCGATGATATGATGGGCCATCTGGCATCATATTTTGATTATGAGGCTTACGCCCGTGATCTTTTCATCGATGATTTCTATTTCTCAAATGGCTATGTGTTCAGAAGATAATCTGGACACATAGTCAATCTGTTTTGTATATTCATTGGATGAAAATACCAGAATTCCTATTATTTTGTTAATGTGCCATAAAAATGGTAGTTATATGGAACAATAAATAGGAAAAATGGATATATTTGCATCAGATATTTGTAACCAATAAAATCAACTTATGACTACTAAAACCGAACTTAAGGAAGAAAAAATGAAGATCAACGAGCAAAAGATCGAAACAAGTGCAACTGAACCGATGCCATCAATATGGTACAACTAAAAGAAATGAAAAGCGGCTCCCGTTTGAGGAGCCGTTTCTCATATCTAGTACTTAATTACCCATTTGCCAGTTCGACTGTTGCCTACCCATTCTAGACGCCCTGCCTTTTTGAGTTTATTGATGTGGTATTTGACACCATCAACTGTCATGCCAAATATTTTAGCAATCTCTGCTCTTGTTATATTAGGAGTTGACCTGACAACTTGTAGAATTTTCTCGTCAATATCTTGAACGGGGGTAGTAACGGGGGTAGTAACGGGGGTAGTACTACCCTCGTTCTTTACTCCAGGCTTGGGGCGATAGTATGTCACAGTTGATGTGTCAATGTCGCTTTCAAAGGTCACTTTCTCACCAGTCAGATGTTCCCATCCAATCATCTTGTTGATGCCGTAGCCGGCATTCTCACCAAGTTTTGCATACCTGAAGAACTTGATAAGACTTGGATTCCTGGGCTTGGAACTAATGATTTCCCTCAGTGTCTTCAGGTCACGCATAAAACGACCGGGGTTCTGAAACTCGAACCGGTTGTCATATACTCGGATAGTACAGTGCATGGGACTAAAGTAGTCGGCATGAGCCAACATGTTGACGAGTCCTTCTCTCAGCGCATAAAGTTGAGAGTTGTCATCTGGCGAGAAACCATTGGGTCCAGCCATAAAAGGAGCATCAACGTGTAGTCTGAGTCTCTGTATCAGTGTCTCATAATACTCCCAAAGGTTCTCCAGTTCCGGCATCCTGTAGGAATACCTGACCGAAGCATCAGTTATAGAGGTTCCTGGGATCTCTATATAATCAACCCAGAAATTGTCAATATGCTCCATGATGCTTTCGCGTTTACCAAACATGAGAAGACTGGCATATGTAAGCATGCCATTCTTGGTTATTCTGGTCAGATTGCAGAACTCCTCGTCTGGTGCATTCTTGAAGGAAAAATCAGGATTGAAGTTGCGAATCTGCTGGCGATACGATTCATACGACCTTGGATTGAGGTCACTGAAGGAAGTACCTTCAATTGTCAGTTCACTCTTGACGCCAAATGCCTGATCACGGAACATGGCATTGATCTCGGCTTCATTGGCACGACGGTCACCACTGCCAGAGCGGACAAAGGTGTTAATGGGATTACCAAAGTAGACGGGCTTGGTCTGCGATGACTCTACAAAGAACGCCAGGATCAGTTTGTCGTCAATCTGATATTTCTTAGGAGTCGGATATATTTTCGTGTTGAACTTCTGGCCATTACGCAGGATGTTTAGGAAATCAGATTCGGTTTTCTCACCGTTGTTCACACCTTGAACTTCAAAGCGCTTACCTTTCTGCTTAATGCCAAATACAATCCAGCCTCCTGAGGTATTGCAGAAGGCAGATACAGTTTCCCAAACGTTGTCGGGCATCTTGTCTAGGGCCTCCTTCACTTCGAAGTCATCCCATTCTATATCTGTTAGTCGTTGGAGAAGTTCTTCTTTTGTCATTCTGTTATATGTTCTTTTCGACATGCAAAGGTAGTAAAAATATATGAGAATAGCGAGAGTTATATTGGCTTTTTTGAATAAGTTGGGGAAAATCCCCACGAAACTTTAGGGATTTGGAAGCGCAGAATAGGAAAATTCATTTCCAAATCCCAGTATTTCGCCATATCTTTGCAGCGAGAAAAGAAAACAAATGTTTCACTTAAAGAATAGGAGACAAGATTATGAAGACTTTGAATAAGGTGATCGTAGCCATGATGATGATGGCACTCACAACTACAATGCCAGCAATGGCAGGTAATAAGAATCCTCGCAATGACAGAAACGACAAGAAAACAACTGTTGTCGTAGTAAATAACGACAGAGGTGGCTCACACTTCGATAAGGTGGACAGGGCTCTGTCGCATAACACCTATCACAAAGGGCACGCCTATCGTCCTAACGTGAAGACATGTACCTTCAAGGTGAGCCGTCACGAGAATCATAAGGAGGTCGTTGCCAAGGCCGAGAACATGAAGGGCGTGATAGATGCCAAGTGGAATCCACGTACTCGCGAAGTGACAGTCCGCTACGATGCCAAGGTGACGTCAGCCCGTAACATCAAGCACTTCATGGCTTAGCCATTCTACATAATTTTCCAAAAGAGGCCCGGCTTGCAACTTGCAGGTCGGGCCTTTGTTTTTTTTTCGCTAACAGGATTACAGTTTACCAGCCAACTCTATCACCTTCTGCTTGGTTTCCTCAGTTTTCTGCTCGTCAATCTTAGCGCTGACGAAGCCCATGTTCTCTACTTTCCAGTAGTTGCAGATGTCACGGAACTCTGCTACAGAACCATCATAGACACCTGGTGAGTATGATGACATAAGCAGAGCCATCTTCTTAACCTTTGCAGGCGCATTCACGCAGTACATGCGCTGGATGGGAAGCTGGATCTGGGCTGAGAGCGTGAAATAGTAGATGGGGCCTGCCAATACCAATGCCTCTGCTTCAGCCATCAGTGGGTACAGTTCCTGCATGTCATCCTTCTGGATGCAAGCACCATTGCCTTTGTTATGGCAGTACTCGCAAGCCAGACAGCCTGCAATCTTCTTCTTTGCCACGTTCACCAGCGTCACTTCATGACCTGCTGCTTCAGCTGCTTTCTTGTACTCTTCCGCCATCCATGCGGTGTTGCCGTTGGCTCTTGGAGAGCCTTGTAAAATCAGGACTTTCATATTCGTATTCGTTTAGTAGTATTGAAAAATATGTTGCAAAGATAACGAAAATTACAGGAAAATGGTTACCTTTGTAGTCATTATTAACATATTTCTCTAATAAGAGGCTTGTATATGGCATGTAAAAGAGCTATTGTAATAGGTGCATCATCGGGCATAGGACTTGAAGTGGCTAAGCTGCTCATCAAGGACGGCTGGCAGGTTGGTGTGGCTGCCAGACGTATGGAACTGATGCAGGGGATTGGGGCTGTAGCAATCGAACGGATAGATGTGACAGCAGATGATGCTACTGATGCCTTGCAGCGGCTTACCAGTAAGACGGGCGGCATGGACTTGTTCTTTTATGCTTCTGGCATTGGCAAGCAGAATCGTGAGCTTTCAGCAGATATCGAACTGGCGACGCTGCAGACCAATGGCGTAGGCTTTACACGGATGATAGGCGAGGCATACCGTTATTTTGCAGGGCAGGGTAGTGGCCACATTGCTGCCATCACGTCTATTGCAGGCACGAAGGGATTAGGCCCTGCACCATCCTATTCTGCTACGAAAGCCATGCAGAACGTCTACCTGCAGGCTTTGGAGCAACAGGCGCATGCTCGTGGGCTTGATATTCGCTTTACGGATATCCGCCCAGGTTTCGTCGATACAGCCTTGCTGAGTGGTGATTTCCATTACCCTATGATGCTGAAGCCTGAAAAGGTGGCCAAGGAGATTGTCTATGCCATCAATCATCAGCAGCATATTCGTGTCATCGACTGGCGCTACCGTATCTTGACTGCCATTTGGCGCAGAATCCCACGCTTTCTGTGGCGCAGACTCAAATTGTGATGTGACATACATCAAAAAGTGACGGGGAAACGGAATTTTTCCAATGGCATATGGACGTATTATCCGTTGTTTAGCCGTACCTTTGCCCCTGTTATGATAGTAGCCAACATGAATCTCCATGAGGTCTATGCTGACTTGATGGGGGAAATGAACAAACTAGACTGGAAGCGTGACGCGCTTCTGAATAAGGCTGTGGGTGTGCTGAAACGTAGTATGGAGTTTCCAGCCAGCGTGACGTATGACTATCAGATGCAGTCATCCAAAAACCAATACATCATATATTTCTATCGTGAGCATCCCTTTGCACCAGTGCTGTCAGGGTACCTGTGCGTGATGTTCGATGGCAACAAGCGGTATGTCATTAAATGGACGGATAAAGGCATACCAGAGATTCTGATTCTGACGAGCCATTTCCTGCAGCGTTACAAAGAGCGTTTCCTAAAACAGCCGGACTTGTCGGCTAACGAGGTGGCTGTGAGGTTCCTCTCGCGTAATCGTACGCTACGGATTATGCCCATCGACGAACGTATCAACAAACGTATTGAGGAATATGGTGAATATGCCGGTGAGGGTTTTCTGGCACAGGATGGCTTCTGCTTCAAATTGTCTGGTGAAGAGACGGTAGATGGCAAGGATCCTGTGAGGATTAGTTTCTTCACCACATTCATGCCGCTTGTGGAGATGTCGAACACGCAACGTGAAGCAATCTTCGAGGAATTAATGAAAGATATTGCAGAACTTGGCTCAAATTAGGCATATTTTTCGTACCTTTGCGGTCTCAAATCAAACTACATGACACTCCGTGAACTCATAAATTCCGTCGATTCTGAGCATTTCTACCCAGTCGAATTCTGGGGCGAGCTGACCATCGCCGCCCACCTCGTCATGTGCATCGGGACTTCCCGCCAACATCTGCATCGCCTGTATTTTCACCACCTCCATCTGAGGCTTGTCATATTGCTTTTTCATATTGCTTACCTTTTTTTAGTCTGCTTCGCAGAGAAATCTTTCAAATTATTCAAATCATTCAAATCTCCTTATATTATTTGTTAGATTTGTAGGATTTCTGCGCGCCAGCGCACTCATTACTTAATAACTACCTTTTTACCATTCACGATGTAGAGGCCTTTAGCTTTTGGCTTTTGGCCATTAGCAACCTTGCGACCCTGCAGGTCGTACCACTCGCCATCACCATGTTTAATGTTTAATGTTTCATGTTTAATGTCAGAGGTTTCTTCGAAGTCCGGCAACCCAAAGAACTCGCGTGCTCCTGCCGTTGGCGGCACTGCCAGCCATGCCTTGTTAGCCGCACTCTTAAATTTCGCGCCGTCCTCTTTACCCCAGTACCAGCCGATGTTCTCGCCGCTCTGGTTGTACGTCAGTTTGTAGTACTTCCCACCCGTGCCGGCGCCCGTAGTGTTCGTTTCACTGTCGCTGCCATGCAGGAGGTTCGTCTGCGTAATGTCCGCTGCCGTGTGGCTGGTGAGCGTCAGCTCGATAGTCTGCGCTTCGTCTCCACTCACCACCTGTAGCATCACTGCTGTTAGGGCGGGCACGATGTTGTTTGTGGTGTTGCCGTTGGCGATGGTTTCGTAGGTCAGTTTTCCGTCATCGGCAGAAGCCGTCACGATGTAGGCCTTCATGCCGGCGGGCAACACGAGGTCGAACGGGCCGTAGTACGTGCCGTAGCCCTCCTTGGCCAGCGTGACGTTTGTGGTGCCCGTCCAGTCGGGAGCGGTGATGTAGCGAGTGATGTCTGTAGCCACGTCAATCAGGCCGTCGCCAACAGTGATGGTGCCGCAGGTGGAATATTGCCTGCTACTCTTGCCGATGATATTGGCGCTGCTTGATGATGATTTTTTCGTGGCTATGACGCACGTCACACCGTTAGTGATGGTGATGTCACCACAGGACGATACGTTGTCCTTCAGACCATCTCCGCAGCCGATGGCGGCGGCTGAACCACTGCTGACATTGGCCACGATGTTTCCGCCCTCGATGGTGATGTTACCGCATGAGCCATATTCTCCGCTACCGATGCCAGCTGAATAATCTCCCGTGGCGGTAATCGTGCCGCCTTCTATAACGATGTTGCCGCAGCAGCCTTCCTCTCCGCTACCGATGCCCGCAGCATTATTACCGCCTATGGCTGTAATGGTGCCGCCTTCAATAACAATGTTGCCACAAGTGCCTTTTCGTCCGCTACCGATGCCAGCTGCATACGATTGCCCTGTAGCCGTGAGCGAGCCATCGCCAAGTATTGTGAGCGTATGCCCTTCAGGTACAAAGATACCAGCAGAATGATACCCGCCCTTCACGCTGTTGGTCGTGCCGTCTTCAAGGATGATGGTGGCATCGCCCAGACAGGTGATGCCCGCCCATTGGAACGAACTGATGCCGTTGGTGATTGTGGTAATGTCCACGCCGCTGAGTGTCACGGTAGCCCCGTCGTCAATGGTGACGTGCGTCTTCGTGCCGCCCGTTCCGCCAATTTTGTCTCCGTCAACCAACTCTATTTCTTTGGTATCTGTTGTGATTTTCTTTACATCAGTAGACCACCATCGTGCATAGAGCGTTACGTTGCCATTGCCCAGATTGATGACGGTCTGCCCGTCGCTATAGTTTGTACCCGTGCCATCGGCTTTGGTATTCCAGCCCTCAAATTTGTAACCTTCACGGGTGAACGTGTTAGCGTTCAGGGCCTTCGGCGTGTTCGATACAAACTCCTGCGCATCCATCGCTCCCTCGCCGCCGTTGGCATCGAACGTCACAGTGTAGGGTGTCCTATCCGACGGATTATAGGTGAATGAACTCTGTGGAATATTGCCTATCACTTTGCCGCCAATGGTCACTGTGCCACGGCCCGAACCTAAGCTATAAGGAGCCTCTTCGCCAGCTGTGGCGGTAACACTGGTCACTCCGTCAGTTATGGTGATATTTCCTTCGTCATAAATTCCACCAATGCCTGCATTCTTCTTGCCGCCCGTAGCGATGATGGTGCCGCCCTCGATGGTGATATTACCTTCGCCTCCACCATAGTTATCTGGACCTATTCCTGGGCCATGGCCGTTGCTGCTCAAATAGAGTGTGCCGCTGCCTTGGATGGTGAGGGTCTTGTTCTCGGGAACTGAGATACCAGGGAATGACCAATATCCTCCCTTTAGGTTGTTCGTAGTTCCGTCGGCCAGGATGATGGTGGCATCGCCCTCACAAGTAATACCTGACCATCTGTGTTTATTGTCGTCGGGGATATCAGTGATTGTCGCGCCTGCCAGCGTCACTATCGCGCCGTCTTTAATGACAATGTACGTATTGGTGCCGCCCGTGCCTGTAAGCGTATGGCCGTCGTAAAGTTCGGCATAGCCCGTCTCGGGGGTGATGGTTGCAATGGGGTTGAACGTCCAGTGTGCTGTGTAGGTCAAATCGCCGTATGTTCCTTGGGCGATGGTGACGCTCTTTGTGGGCGTGTCCTGTCCTTCGTAGGTCCAGCCGTCGAAAACAAAGCCAAATCGTGTCGGGTCGGCCAGCGTGATGGCATCGCTCTCGATGGTATAGGTGGCAGGGTTGCTGCTGTCGTTTGTGCCGGCATCCAGATTGTAGGTGATGTTGTATGCATGGGGTTGCCACTGTGCATAGAGCGTCATGTTGTTGGCGAGGGTGATGTCTTGTCCGTCACTGTAACTTGTGCCATTGCCGTCTGCTTGGGTGTTCCAGCCTACAAAGTTATAGCCCGTGCGGGTGAATGTGTTGGCAGTCAGGTCTTGAGAGATACTTTCTGTATAGGCCTGGGCTGCCATGGAGCCTGAGCCTTTGTTGGCATTGAAAGTAACGGTGTATATTTTCCCCCACTGTGCAAAGAGCGTCATGTCGTTGGTGACGGTGATGGTCTGTCCGTCACTATAACTTGTACCGCTGCCGTCGGCCTCGGTATTCCATCCTAAATAGTTGTAACCAGTAAGGCTGAACGAACAAGGGTTCAGCGGTTGCGCTGTGGTAGAGAAGAATAATTCATTGGTCATAGTGCCCGTTGCACTATTGGCATTCTTGTTGAAACTGACATAGCATGCGGTGGTTTCGGAATTATAGACGAAGCTTTCTGCCGCGACACCATCGACTACGGCACCGCCGATGGTGATAGTGCCGCAGGAGCAATCATTGTCTTCTGCACCAATGCTGTATCGGGAAGAAGACCCTTTCGTGGCAGTGACGCTGCCGCCCGAGATGGTAATGTTGCCGCAAGTACCATCGGTGCTGCTGCCAATGGCAGGTCCGTACTTGCTTTTGGCTGTCACCGTACCACCGGTAATCGCGATGCCGCCGCACTTAGTGTTGCAGGAGCCAATACCAGACGCTTGGCCCCAACTCTCGGCATAGACGGTACCACCCTTGACGGTAATCGAGCCACATGGAGACCCTTGGGCAGCACCGATGGCAGGTGAAACATTACCGTATGCAGTGATGTTGCCGCCCTCAATGACAATGTTTCCACAGGCATAATAGTGTATGGCATCAAATACGCTGCTACCTATGCCCGCACCGAAGCAACTGCCGTTGGCTTGAGCAAGGAGTGACCCGTTGCCCCGGATGGTAAGCGTTTTGCCTGGAGGGCCAACCTGAATGCCTGCAAAGAAGGAATCGCCACTCTTCACGGTATTCGTAGTCTCGTCGGCCAGGATGATGGTGGCATCGCCCAAACAGGTAATGCCCGCCCACTCGTGGTTTCTGTCGTCAGGAATGGCGCTGATGTTCACACCGCTGAGCGTCACCGTTGCCCCGTCGACAATCGAGACGTGGGTATTCTCGCCGCCCGTGCCAGTGAGCACAGCACCATCGCCCAGATTGACGATACGAGTCTCAGGGGTAAGGGTTACCGTACCTGTCAGTGGTGCCGTTACGGCCACATTGTCAATGAAGACATCCCTTTTATCATCATTATTCCTATTAAAAACCGTGAACAGAATATAATATGTGCCAGCACTGAGGGGAATATCGGTTTCGAAGCCGTGGTTGCCTGGAATGCCGTTCAACGCGCTAACGTCAGTCCTCGCTATATTGGCTTTAGTCTGATACGTGTCAAGTTTGTTGTAATTCGGCTTATCATAGACACTGACCAGCACGTCAAGAGAATAGTCCTGATTGTCGGGGTCGTACGCCCATCCTTTCACATGGATGAATCCAGCGCCACCCTCGCATGTTTCAACCTGAACTGCAGGCGTGCTGCCTGCCCACGCCTTACTTGGGGCAAATAATGTCATCGCCATCACGCACAGCAAGACTGCCGTGCGCAGTAGGAAATGGTTCTGATTCTCGTTAGTCCTTTTCATTGTTTCTGTATCCTGTTTTAATGTTTACTTTCTATGGTCGTATGCGTGTCCTACGGACACCGCAACGCTAATGCGCTACAAAGATAGTGCAAAATTTCGATTAAGCAAAGGGAATGAGAATAAATTTTCATTTCTGAGCGTGAGAAAGTTGATTAAACCGAGCGAAAAACCAAATAAAATTTGAATTTTTCCGAGGTGCAGCCTATTTTCGCTGTTGAAAACAGCAAAATTAGTTAAAAAGTATGGAATTTGCAAGATAATTTCAAAGAAAAACACTACTTTTGTAATCCGTTAACGAATAACTAACATAAAAATCAAATATGGAATACCAAAAACGTGGTAGCTCAGCCTACCTTTTCTCAATTGTTTTGGTCGCTGTCTTGGGCGGACTTTTGTTCGGATACGACACGGCCGTCATCTCTGGAGCCGAAAAGGGTCTTCAGGCGTTTTTCATGGAGTCAAAGGACTTTGCCTATACCGATGGTTGGCACGGATTCACCTCTGCCAGCGCGCTCATAGGCTGTATCATCGGCTCGGCACTCTCGGGCTTTCTGGCCACCAATCTCGGCCGTAAGCGCTCGCTGATCATCGCCGGAC
>JAEEGK010016074.1_pt1 | contig 16498 bp, 13 predicted proteins | sample 8958771 | NCBI WGS metagenome assembly JAEEGK01 (sample SAMN16246547, study PRJNA631951) | gut metagenome | biome: gut microbiome; feature: rumen; material: SC-attached | host: Bos | place: Iran: Karaj | collected 2018-10 | reverse complement strand
ATTTGGAGAAAATTTAATATTGTTATTAAAATTATCTGAATGAGAATTATTGTGTGTATTATTATTTATTGTTATTTTAGTTAAATTAGATTTTTTTGAAAAATCAGATTGTTCAATTGGATTTTCAAAACTTATGAAATAATTAAGACTATTTTTAGGATTTTGAGATGGATAATAAGAAAATTTTTTTAATTGAGAATCTGGTATTTTTTTATATATTTTTGCTTTTTCAATATCATAATTCTTTTTTTGATATAATTTGGTTTTTGAATATTGATTTTCCATAAATTAAATTATTTTAGTTTTGAAATTAATAAAAAACTATTAAATTTTTTTCATGAAAAAATATAATAAAAAATAAATGAAACTAACAAAAAGATTAAATTCAGCAACTAAATTTAATAAAAGATCTTCTAATTTTAACTTAAAGGAATATTCAACAATTGAAGTAAGTAAAAATTTATCAAATGAATATGAAGATATAATAAATAAATTAAGCAGAAAAAATATAAAAAAAAATAAAAACTCAAATAAAAAATTTTGTTCATTAAAAATATTCAATTATTCAACAAAAAAACAAAATAGTTTTTATCAACAATTTAATTTTAATAATAATACAAAAGATATGAATAGTATAAATCAATTTTCAACGACAACGACATTTGATGATAAAACATCATTTAATAAAACATATAATAAAGCCAAAAATTTAAAAAATGAAAATGCATTAACATTTGAAGATAGAAATTTAATAAAACAAAAAACAAGAAAATATGCACAATTTAGTCCATTATATAAAAATAATAATAAAGATAATGAGACAGATTCATATCAATATTTATTAAATAAAGAAAATCAATTATATAAAACATCAAAAAATAAATTTAAAAAAGTAAAATATAGTTTAAAAGAATTAATAAAATTAGACCCTTATCATTTATTAAATACTGGAGTAAAAGATCAAATACAATTTTTCATGAAAAAAGTTGATAATTATAAGCGTCCAAATATAGGAAATAATATAAAAACTTCAGAAGGACATTTTTTAAGAGTTTTGGAAAATAAAACTTTATTATTAAAAACAATTAAAGATAATACAGAAATGATAAAAAAATTAATGAAAAGTAAACATAATACATATATGGAATTTGAATATATAATTAAATGGGAAGGAATATCACATTTATGGAAAAAACATCTTGTTATAATTAATACTTTATTAGCTCATTTTGATGAACATTTATGGTTTATTAATAAAAATGAATTTATTACTATGAATCAATTTAATGAATTTTTACATTTAATTATGAAAATTGCCTCCTCTAAAAATGATTATTCTTGTTTTGTTGAAGATGTTTTTTATCTTTTTTCATATGATAAAAAAACAACTAATATGAAAAAATTATACTCTACTTTTATAATTACTAATAATAATATGTTATATGATGATAAAATTAATTTTTTATGTAATATTTGGGAAAATAATCAAAGTGGTGAAATTATAGTTAAAGATTTATTATATTATATTAAAAATAATTTAAAGATTAAATCAGATTATTCAAAAATTTTCTCTTATTTTAATCAAAATCATCATATTGATTATCATATTTTAAAAAAAGATGTTTATGATATATTTATATCAGAAATGAAAGTTAGAAATTATTTCGAAAGAAATTGTCAAATTAATTATGAAAAAATAGAAAAAGAATTTGAAGATATTGTATATGAAAATTATGTAAATCATATGAATTCTTTAGGTTATAATATGTCAAATCATGATGTCAAAATAAGATGTTTAAGAGACATTGAACATTTTGATAAAATTCTTCAAATTATTGATGATAAAAATGAAACAAAACATAATTTAAAGAAAATATTTAATGAATAAAATATTTTTTACTTAATTAAATATTGTTATAAAAATACAATATTTTTTTATTTTTTATAAATCTATAAATTTTTAAATTATTTATTACAATTTACAAAACCAAATATAATTATTTCAAACATATTCTATTGTATAATTCATATTATTTTCACTGACAAGGCCACTGACAACTGTACTATTTCTTAATAATGAAAAGGAAATAAAATTATAAGTATTTGATTTAATAAAATTTATGTTATTTTGTTTGTAATCAGAATTTCTTTTTTTAAAAAACTTAATTAAAATTTCATTTTGTTTTACCACTCTATTAAAAGTTTTATTAATTTTTCCTATTTCTTTTATTTCATTAAATGATAAAAAATCAATTATTTTAACCCAAAGTCCTAAAGTTAATCTATGAGACATATTTTTATGATATTTATTATTAATTTCTTCCAAATTTATTATATCACTTTCTGTTATTTTAGATGGACAATCTATTATATTATCAGATTGAACTTCAATTTTAATTTTTTTATTGCATTGTGCACAACCCATTTATAAAATACTTATATATAATTGTTTTTATATAATAATATAATTCATTATTTTATTAATGATTTTTTTTTCAAATAAAAAAATAAATGGCATTTTAATATATAATCACTCATTTTATTATTTATTATTTTTATTCTATTTCATTATTAAATCAAAAAAGTATTTTCAAAAAGATAAATAAATTAAATGTCTTCAGTTAATACAAAAGAAAATAAAAATACAACAAAAATTAAAAATAATATAACAAATAATTCAAATTCTATTGATAATGATTTAAGATTAAAAACTGTTTTTAATTCATTTGTATCTAATAATTCAAATGATTTTTCAGAACCTCACTGTATCTCAAAAGTAAGTACAAAAAAAAATGAAATATTTCAAAATATATATACAAAAAGGAAAATAGTAAACTCTTTATTTAATATGAAAAATTCTTTATTAATAAGAACAAACTCTCAAAAACCAATATCTTTAAAATATTTTGAATTTGGTTTAAAAAAATTATTTTTTGGTCCAAAAGGTTATATAACAAATAAAATAAGTTATTTAAGGAAAATATATAAAAAAAAAAGAAAGAAAAGTGTAGGATTAAATACAAGAATATACACAGGTTGTTTAGATTATTTAGATTTAAAAAATAAAAATAGTATGACTAATAGAGTTGACGAAGTAAAAAAAAAATATATAAAACAAAGTTCAAATTTTGCTGTTGCTGAAGGACAAAATGATGTTATTTATGCTAAAATATTATCAAAATTAAGTCAAAAGAAAAATAATAATTATTCATTAATAAATTTTAATTCTACTAGTTCAACATATATTATTAATAAAATGAAAATTAATAAAACTAAATTAACTGATTCTCATGAATTATTATATAGTGATTTACTTTTAAGTAAACCTATTTCTCCTATTAATTCACCCATAAGAAAGAAAAAAAAGAAGATAAAAATTAGTTTAAATAATTCTAATTTAAAAAAAACAAGATATTTTTCTTCTTCAAATTCTAATAAAATTTTATCTAATTTAACTAATGCAAATCATTATAATACAGATGATATTATTTCTAAAACTAAAAAAAAGATTTCTCCAAATTTAATTAAAAAAACAAAAAATGAATTAGCTTCAAAAATAAAATTAATACAAGAAAAAATATATAATGATAATAAAGATATAAATTTAAATCCAGAAGAAAGTAAAAGAATAAAAAAATTTAAAGAAAAAAATGATAAGATTAATAAAATAAAAAAAAATATTGAATTAGTAACAAATGTTAAAATTGTAGATAAAAAAACAAAACAAAAAGCTAAATTTATATTAAAAAATGGATTTCAAGGCCCAAAAGCAAATATATATAAATCATCAATTTTTAGATATACTGAAGCAATTGATAAAATTAATTCCGATACTGCTTTTAAATTTGGAAATGGAATTAGTAATAATTATAATGAAGAAGTTCATGAAGATGATTTAGTTTATAATGAAGATAATTTTTTACCTAAAAAAAATAATTATAATAAAAACTTAAGAAAACATTGTAATTTAAATTCTGAAAAAATTAAACATATATTAAATAAAATAACAAAATTTACAAATAAAAATAAAGTAAATGAAGAGATTTAAAATTAATATTTTTTTGTAAATCTTATTAATTAAATAATAATATAGAATATCTATAAACTCATATTTTTAAATTTAATAAACATTTCTTATATTTTATTTTTATATATATATACTATATACATTTTTACTTTCTAATATTTTTTATTTATGTAATAATTTAATTGTTGAAATTTTTGAAGATGTTCTATTATTTTTATAAATTGTGTTCAAATAATCTTTTGAATTTATTATATCTTTATTTCTTTCTTTTTTTATATTGTTTATTTTCATAGTACTAAAAATCTGATTTATTATATTATCTTTATCTTTAATAAGATTTTTTTTTGATTTTTTTATATTTGTTTTAAGAATTGATTTTGTTGATTTTGATAATAAAGAAGTTTTACTTTCTTTATTCAATGTAGAAGATAAATTTATAGTGGAATAATTATTAATCAATTTATTTCTTGAATTATAATTATTAATACTAATATTTCTTTTTATTTTAATGTTTTCTTTTGAATTTTGTAAATTTAATTTTAAATTTCTTTTATATTTAGGGAATAAATTATGTAATATATTATTTTTATTATTAGTCAAAATTTTTTTTGTATTTATAATAAATTTCCCTTCTTTAGTCATTTTTAACCCTTCATTTAAATTATTTATAATTCTGTTTCCTTCAATCATTAATATATTTTCATATAAATCATTAATATTATCATTATCATTTTCATTTTCATTTTTATTATTATTATCATGAATATTTTTATTGATATTAAAGGTTGCTGAATAATTATTTACTACTCTAATAGGAGATTTTGATATTGTATTATGTATGAAGGAAATTTTTTTTGTGTTTTTTTTCTTATTTTTTCTTGAGTAATTTGATTGATTAGTTGTTATTGATGCAGTAGATTTTGTTTTTGTTTTAAAATAAAAATATTGAGATTTATTTTTTGAAGAATATTCATTGAATATTTTTTCAGGTGATTTTCTCATAAATAACATTTTATTTCAATTATGAAAAATAAATTTGATTAAAACATATATTAAAAATAATAAAATTAAAAAAAATAATAAATTTAAAAAAAAAAATAAATTCTAAAAAAAAACATCTTTAAAAATAAAATAAAAATATAAAAAAATTAAATATCATTTAATATGATTAATTCAATTTATCAAAAGTAAAAATTAAATTATTTATTCATCTTCATTTTCATCTTTAGGATTTAAAACTCCTTTATTTGCATCATCTTCTAAGTCTTCTTGATAATATTGTTCATTTTTATCTCCATCTTTCAAAGAATGTTCTTCTTTATTGTCATTTAATTCAACTTCTTCAATATTTTGTTCTTCATAATTTTCTTGATTTTCTTCTTCATTTTTTTCTAAATTTTTTTCTTCATTATTTTCATTATCATTTATTTCAACTTCTTCAATATTTTTTTCTTCTAAATTATCTTGATTTTCTTCTTCATTTTTTTCTAAATTATTTTCTTCATTTTCATAATTTTTTTCTTCATTATTTTCATTATCATCTTCAATATTTTTTTCTACTGGATTGTCTTGATTTTCTTCTTCATTTTTTTCTAAATTATTTTCTTCATTTTCATAATTTTTTTCTTCATTATTATCATTATCATTTAATTCAACTTCTTCAATATTTTTTTCTTCATAATTTTGTTCTTCATTATTCACATTTTCATTTTTTTCTATTTCTTCATTATTCTGATCTTCTTTATTTTGATCTTCATTATTGTCATATTCTTTATTTTGTTCTTCATTTTTTTCTTGATTTTCTTCTCCATATTTTTCAATATTAGATTCTTCTTTATTTTCATCTTCATATTTATCATATTTATCATTTTCATTATTTTCATCTTCATTTCTTTCTTTATTTTCTTCTTCATTTCTCTCTAAATCAATTTCATTTTCATTTTGTTTTTTTTTTAATTCTTCTTGTGCTTTTTTTAATTCATTTTCTAATTTATAATATTCCTTTTTTTTATCTTTAATAGAATCTAATTCTTTAAGTAATTCTTCTTTTTTTTTATTTAAAGTTTCTAATGAATTTGTCAATTCTTCTTTTTTATTTTCTAATTCTTCTTTTTCTTTTTTAAATACTTCTTCTTTTTGTTTTTCATCACCTTTTGAATTTTCATCTTTTTCCTCATTTTCAGCTTTTAATTTTTGAATTTCTTCTTCTTCATTTTTTTTTCTTTCTACAATATCATTATTTAATTTAGTTAAATTGTCATTTATTTCTTTTAATGAATTATTATTTTCATTATTTTCCTTTTCTAAAGTTTCTAATTGAGATTTTAATTCTATAACTTTTTCTTCTAATTCTTTTTTTTCATTGTCAATAACTTCATATTGTTTTTTAAATTCTTCTGATTTTTTATTTAATTCAATAGTTTCTTCTTTTAATTTTTGTTGATTTTCCTTATTAATATTTATTTTTGCTTCTAATTCATCACTATTTTCTTTTATTACTTCTTTCATGTGTTTTATACTTTCTTCATTCTCTTTTGGAATTTTAGATTTTCTTAATAATTCTTCTCTGATTGATTCATAATCTTTTATTGTTTTATTATATCCTTCATTTATATTTTTTATTCTTTCAATTTCTATACCTAATTTTTTTGTCCTATTTTTATACATTTCTGAATTTCTTTTATTATCATTTTTTTCTTTTGCTATTTTTTCTACTTTTTCAATATATTTATCATATTGTTTTAATGATTCATCAAATTCTTTTATTTTTTTTAAATTTTGATTTATTAATTTTATATAATTATTTATTTCTTTTTTTTTTTCATCTATTTGAATTTTATAATTATCTTTTTTTTCATTTAATACTTCTTGTAATTGTTTGTATCTATCTATTTTCTTTTGCAAATCATCATTTTTTTTAGAATCATTTTTAGCTAAATTTGAATATTTATAACATTGTAATTCATATTCATTTTTTAATGCTTCATCATTTTGGATTTCCATTTCTAATTCTTGTAATTTTTTATTTTCTCTTCCTAAGTCTGATTCAGTTTTTTTTAACTTTTCTTCTAATTCTATAAATTTATTCATTTTCTCAATATCTTCTTTTTTTTTCTTTTTATCATGTGTTAATTTATTATTTAATTCTTTTTGTTTTTTTTTACATTGAGCTAATTGTAATCTTAAAACAATTAATTTATGATTTTCTTTTTCTTTTTTTTCTTTCTTTTTACCTTTTTTTTCTTCTTTTTCTTCATCAAAATCAACTTCACTTCTTTCTTCTTCAATTTCATTATTATTATTTATTTTAGTATCTTTTGTATCTTTTAATTCTTTTCCTTTTGATTTCTTTTTTTTTTTGCTTTTACTTAATTTTAATTTTTTTTTTCCTTTTTTTTCTTTATTAATATCAGAAGTAGTTTCTACATTTTCTAAATCACCTTCATCATTTTCAACTTTCTCATTTCTATTATTTTCTTCATTTTCATTATATTCATTATCTTTATTTTCTTCATCATAATATTCTTTATTATCTTCTTCATTATTAATATTTTCATTTTTATTTTCTTCATTTATATTTTCATCATTTTCTTCATTTTCTTCATTTATATTTTCTTCAGTATTTATATTTTCATTTTCATTATCATCTATTTTTAATAATAATTCCATAATTTTTTTAAATTTTTTTCTATCTTCAATTAATTGATTATATTCAATTTGAATTTCATTTATTTCTCTTTTTTTTTTAGCTATATCATTTGAAGTATAATAAATATTTTGTTTTAATCCATCTATATTTAAAATATTAAAAGCTTCCATACATTTATAATGACACATACCACATTTTTTTTTCTTTATTATTCTATTTTTTGGAGGACATTGTAATTTCATTTTTGTTTTTATTGGTTTTTTTTTCTTTTTTTTATTTTTTTTTTCTTCTTCTTTTTTTCTTTTATTTTCTTCTTCTTCTTCAATTCTTCTTTTTTCTTCTTCTTCTTCTTCTTTTTTTTTTCTTATTTGCTCTTTTATTCTTTCTTCTTCTTCTTTTTTCTTTTTTTCTTCTAATATTTTTTCTTCTTCATCTTTTTCTTTTAATTCTTCTTTTAATTTATCATAATCTTCTTCTTCTTCATTTTCTTCTTTTTTTTCTTCTTCTTCTTCTTCTTTTTCTTTTTCTGTTCCTACTTCTTCTTTTTCTTCTTCTTTTTCATTTTCTTCTTCTTCTTTTTCTTTTTCTTTTTCTTCTTCTTGTTTTTTTTCTTGTTCTTCTAATAATCTTCTTTTTTCATCTTCTTCTTTTATCATTTTTTCAATTTTTTCTTCTTCTTCTTTTCTTTTTATTTCTTCATTTTCTTTTTCATTATTTTCATCTTCTACATTTTCAATATTTTGTTCTTCATTTTCAATATTTTGTTCTTCATTTTCAATATTTTTTTCTTCATTTTCAATATTTTGTTCTTCATTATTATTATTATCTTCTTCATTTTCAACATTAATTTCTACATTTTCATTTTGTTCTTCATTTTCATTATTTTCATTTTCTTTTTCATTATTTTCTTCTTCATTTTCAATATTTTTTTCTATTCTTTCATTATTATCCTCTTCGTTTTCAATATTTTGTTCTTCATTTTGACTATTTTTTTCTTCATTTTCGGTATTTTTTTCTATTCTTTCATTATTATCTTCTTCATTTTCAATATTTTGTTCTTCATTTTTATTATTTTCTTCTTCAATATTTTGTTCTTCATTTTCACTATTTTTTTCTTCTTCATTTTCAACATTAACTTCTACATTTTCTTGATTATCTTCTTCACTTTTTCTATTAGAAATATCATGCTCTAATTCTACTTCTTGATTTGATTGATTTTTATTTTCTTCATCATGATTTGATTTATTTTCATTATTTTCTTCTTGAACAGAAACTTCTTCATTGTTTTCTTCTTGATTTACATTATTTTCATCATGATTAGATTCATTTATACTTTCAACTTTATTTAAAGATTCTTCTTCATTTTTTCCATTTGAATATTCTTTTTCATTATTTTCATCATTTATTTCTTCTACATTATTTTCTTCATTATTTTCTTCATTATTTATTTCATTATCATCATCTTCTTTTTTATCATTATCATATACTTGATTATCTTCATTATTTTCATTTTTATCTTCTTTATATCCTTTATTATCTTCTTTTTGTTCATTATCTTCATTTCTTTCATTATTGTTATCTTCATTATTAGGTTCACTTCCATTATTAAACTCTTGTTCTGAATCATAATTTTTACTATCAGTTTCCATTTTATTTTATTATTAATTTTTATTTTATTTTCTTTTATTTTATAAATGATTAATGAGAATGATTTAAATGTACAATTGATAAATGGTTTAGAATATAAAATTGAAATTGAATTTAACGCTGTTATTCAAGGAATTAAAGGTAAAACATATTAAAATATATATTATTAAGATAGGTGTTGGAAAAAGTTCTTTTATTAATTATATTAAAAATAATTTTACAATTCTTAATGAAGAATATTCTTTCTTTTCTTATAAAAGTATTGAAAGTAATTATAATGATAGTTTTGTTAGTATTGGTTTCAATATTAATAATCATTTTATTGGATTAAAAATAAGAGAATTACCTATTAATGATGATTTTGCATTTAATTTTGTTAATAATTCTAATTTAGTTATTTTAATGTATGATATTACTAATCAAAAAAGTTATCAACAAATTGATGATTTATTAAATCAAATAAAAGAAAATTTCCAAGATAAAAAATTTATAATTTGTTTATTAGGAAATAAAAATGACTTAAATTCTAAAAGAGTTATTCAAGAGAACAATGCAATATTATATAGTAAAAATAATAATATTCAACTTTTCAAAGAAATTTCTTGTATTCAAGGGGACAATATTAACAATTTATTAGAAGATATTATTAAAATTGTATATCTTTCTAATAATAATGATGAAGATAGTTGTTTTAAATTTATTAATGATGATAGTATATATAATTTTGCAAAAAATAATTCTAGTTATTGTAGTAACAAACCAAAAAATCAATATATGGATAAAGAATATAAAAAGGAAGTAAATAATTTAAATGAAAGGAAATGTTGTAAATGTCAATGTTGTAAATGTTGTTGTTGTATAATATTTTAATTATTGAGAAAAATTAATATTTAAAAAATTAAAATTTTTTAAAACCAAAAAAAAAAGATTAACCTTTTTTAAAAAAAATATTAATTCAGAGAAAAAATATTGATATAAATAAAATTTACAATAATCAATAAACGTTAAAAACAAATAAAAATGACAATAATTAAAAAAAATAACTTTTTTTAAATTCTAATTTTTTATATTACAATTTTTTCATTTATTTTTATTTGTTTTCTTTTAATTATTTGATAATTATTATGAATTATTATATTCTTTTTTTTGAAACATCAAAAGAATTTTTATTTTTAAAACTAAAATAAACTACTAATTAATTTATTAATTAATGAATACAAATGATGAAGATAATAATATATTTACAAAAGTTTTTTCAAATGCGAAAATAACAAAAAAAATTTATAATTATTTAACTAAAGAAGATTTATTAAATTTAGCATTAAGTTCAAAAACTTTAAATACAACAATTAATAAAGGAAATCATTTATTATTAGAAATAATAAGTTGTTCAAGAGCCCCGTAAGAATAATTAATATAATTTTTTCTATTATTTTTAGTATTGCAGATATTTTATTTAAAAAAGAACATTATTTTGAAGAAATTAATATGAATATTACTGATTATATTACTAATAAAACTGATATATTATATAATAATTTTAGTAAAGAAAATAGAAGAATGGTTATTTTATATATTTTTTCTTTTTTTATTATTGGAGTTGATTGTACTTCGTTTTTTATTGCAATGGATAAATATAAAGTTTTTGGAAATTCAAAAAAACAATTTTGGATAATTTTAATTCCAGGATTAATTGAATGGATAATAACTTTACTTTCTTTAATTTATTATAAATATAAATTAAGAATTATAAAAAATCAAGTTATGGAAATTATTGAAGGATGCAAATCAAATATGAGATGTGCAAATGATGATAATATTAAAAGTTTATCTAAAAAATTAAATCTAAGAACAAAGTATTATAAAAATGATATTTTTGAAAAATGTCTTATATTAATTATTATATTTCTCTTTCCAATTGGTTTAAAAATTATTATTTTTCGAAAATGCAAATATAAAAAGTTTTTTTCAATATGTTCATTAATTATATTTGGAATAATGTTTCTTTCAAGTTTAATAGAATTAATTATAGTAAAACTAAAAAGTTACTTTCAAATGAAAAAAAATAATTTAAAATATTTTTCAGAAAAATATCCTTTAAATGAAAAAATAATAGAAATTCAAAATTATTCGAAAAATAATAAAACATATATATCAGAAATATTTATGAATATAGCATTTTTTATAGTAAAAGGTTTTTTATTCTTTTTATTTATAATTTATTTTTCACAAATAGGAGATAAATTAGATGATCCTATAAAAGGTTCATCATGGATATATCTTTTTATTCCAATGTTTATTTGTTTTATTCCTTTAATAGTTTATTCAATTATACATTGTATTTCTCTTTATAAACTTTTCAAAGGAAAAATTTGGATTATTATTTTTACTATTATTCCTTGTAATTTTTCTTTTATGATAAATTCTTTTTTAATTCCAATGATTTTAGATAATAGAATTAGTATTACTTTTTATTCTATTCCAATTATTTTTTCAATTGGAACCTTATTTTTTGGAATTCATATTAAATTAGTAAATTCAAAATTGAGAAAATATAAATAATTCTTTTTTGTTTAAGTAGATATAATTGATATTCAATTTTTTAATTTTGTTTATAATTATAACTGATAATACTTTTTGTGTGGTTTATAAATAATAAATTATTTAGAGATATTTTATATTTAATAAAATAATATTTATTAATTATTTCAAAGCTTTTAATATATATTTTATAAATTTTTTTTAAAATAAATAAAAAATTATTTAATCATCAATTTTACCTTCAATAACATCATCATTTATTTCATCTAAATTATCATTTTGATTATTTTCATTAAATTCATTCTCAATTTCTTCTTCTTCTTTATTAGAATTTTCATTTTTTTCTTGATTATCACTAAGTGCATCTTTTTCTTCATTATTATTAACAATTTCCATAGCTTTATCAAAATCAAATCCTTGTGGATTGGCAGGTAAAAAAGTTAAAGCTTTTTTAATTTTATCAACAGATTCTAATTTTTTAAAATCAATATTTATATTATTTGGATTTTGTCTTCTTTCAATTTCAATTATAGTATCTTCTACTATTTGAATAGAATCTTTTGCAATTTTTTGTACTTTAATAACATCATTTTTCATTTTACCTAATGTTTTTTTTGTTTCTTTTGTTATTTTATTTGCTTTTTCTTCTTTTATATTTATTGTTGGATCTGCAGTTTTTTTTTCCCATCTTTTTTTATCACAATGAAATAAATCAATTGAATGTAATTTAAATTTATTTTTATTTTCTCTTTCTCTTTCTTTTATATCTTTTAATAATTTTGTTTTCACTTTTATTTTTTCTAAATCGTCAAATACTGTTAATTCATTTAAAAATGTTAAACGTTCTTTTTGCATTGGTGTTAAAAATTTTGGTTTTGAATTATTTTTATATATTTTATTCTGAGTTAAAAATGGATTTGTTGTTGTTGATGAATTTATATTTTGACTAGTATTTATATTTTTTGCAAAATCATTTTTTGTTCTTAATTGTTCAAATAAATTCTTTTGTTGTTTTTCTGTTAATATTAATTTCTTATTTAATTGTTTTGCTTCTTGAATATATTTTTCATTTTTTAAATAATCAGTTGATTTAAATTTATTAAATTCAGTTTTACATTTTAAATCTTCTTTTTTATTATCAAAATATTTTCTATAAGTCTTTTTTTTTTCTTTCATAAATTGTGGTAATGTTACAGTAAAATTATTATTTTTATCAAAAGTTAAAACTGTATGTTCTAAATTTTTTCTTTTAAATGCATAATTTGGAATTTTTGGATTATATAATAAACAACACATCTTTTCTGAATAATCTTTTGGCATTTTACCCTATTTTTTATATTTTAAATATTTTTTTTACCTTAAATAAATTTTCTAATATTTTAATTTCCCTTTCTTTTTCAGTATCTTTTTCTAATGATTTTTCTCTATATTTTTTTAATTCTTTATTATTGTAAAATAATTTATTTAAAACCATTAAATCATCCTAATTTATTATTTATTTTATATTACATTTTGACTTTTTTTTAACTGTGGATAAAATCTCTCTCCCTTTTCTTCTTCTCTATCATATTCCAAAGTATCATAAATTAATTGTGACATTTATTAATAAGTTTTATTTTAATATATTAAAAAAAACTTAAATTAAAAAAAAAAATAAAAAAAAAATAAAAAACATTAAAAAAAAAATTTAAACAAATATGGAAAACTCCTCATATCAAACTCCGGATAACCACTCATCACCAGATCCTCAAATAATAGAAGCAGTACCACCTTCTTCAAACATTCAAGATGATAAATCCCAAAGAGCATTTAACATAGATAATTATGACATATCTCAAAATTTCAAAGGAACATTTAATCCTCAAGTTAATTATCCACCATCATTAATTCCAACATTAGAAAATAACACATCAGATCAATATCCACAATATCCATTATCAGAAAATCAAAAAATTCCAAATATTCATGGTGAAAAAACAATGGTATGTTGGAATTGTGCAAGTGTATTAATGGTAAAGGATGAATGGAGTGTAGTTAAATGTACAAATTGTGGTAAAATTAATAGAGTACCTGGTACTGAAGATAATATTGATAGTGCAATTAGATTAAATGATAATATGAATCATTTTGATTTATATGTTCCTTATGTTTATGCTGTTATAACTTGTCCTTTTTGTCAAACTGAAAATAAAGTTAGAAAAGATGCTGAACATATTGTTTGTTTTCAATGCCATAATTCATATAATATTCAAAAGGAACCTTGGGAAAATTATTGTCCTAAAAAAGATAATAAAGATTATCCTGTTGTTGAAAATCCACCTATTATTAATAAATGTGAATCTTGTCATGGATGTTCTAAATGTGATCATGGAAATGATGAGACTACTAAATTATTAAAGAAATTAATTAAACAATTAGATAAAAAACCTAAAACTAAAGTTCAATTATTACCTGATAGATATAAACCATTAAGAGATTTAGTAAGAGATGTTGATGAAATGGGTGGAGTTAAAGTTGGTGGAAAGGAAAATTATTATAATTTATTTAGGAAAGGTGTTTCTTATAATGGAATTAATAAGAATTTTAATAATAATACTTATAGGAAAAAAAGAAGAAATTTTAATAATTATAATTTTGATGATAATTATAATAATGTGAATAATAATTTTAATAATAATTATAGAGAAAAACCTATTTCTGTTATTTCTGAAATTAATGATAATGATTATAATGATATGGAAAGTTTAAAAAAAAAATTGTATAATGAAATAAGAAATGATCCTAAATATAATGATATTTATAATAGTGGAAATAATAATATGATAAGACCAAGATCTTTTAATAATATTTATGATAAGAAAAAATATTATGGAGGAAATCCTAAAAATGATGCTGTTTATAATGTTATGTTTAATACTGGGATTAAAAAAAATTTTGATGATGCTGCTCCTGTACCAAGAGATTATAATTTAGAAGATTCTAAAAATTTTGATAGAGATGATGTTAAAAGTAAAACTACAAAATTATATGGTGGTGTTAGTTTTGATTATAATTAATTTATTTTTATGTATAAATAATATATAATATTATGTATATTTTATAATTATTTTTTTAAAAAGAAAAGGAAAATTTTTTTTTTATTATATTATTAGTTTTAGAGAAAAAATATATTTTATTATTTATAAAATAAATATTTTGTGATTGTATTTTTTAATCATTTAATATTTTTTTCACAAAATCTTGGAATTTTAATCCTGTATCAATATAAATATAATTTAATCTTATTGTTAAAATATTATTTAATATTTGAAAATATCCTTTTTTATAACCTTCTCTTATTAAATTACATTTATTATTTTTTTCTAGTTCATATTCAATATTATTATTAAGATTTAATGATACATATAATAATCTATGATAGAAAATTGAATAAAATTTTTTTTTAATAATAGAATGTAAACAATGAAATAATTTTAAATTCATATTTAAAAGTTCTAAATGGACTTTTGTATTTCTTCTATTATAAATATTAGTTTTTGCTTTTTTTTTTCTTCTTCTTATATTTTTAAGTTTTATTAAAAAAATATGAAGAATTCCTCTAGAAAATATTTTTAATAAAAGTTTATAACCTAATGTCATTCTTATTGTAAGATAATCATTTTCATTATTTGATTTATTAATTTTACAATAATATGAAAAATGTTGAGAATTTTGATTATTTGGACCTGAACTTATACTTCTTATATTTTGTGAGTATATATATGGTTTTTGTGTTTCTAATATAATTATTTGATTCCATTTTTTGATATATTCTTTTAATATATTTTTATCATTTTTATTTAAGTATTTTGGTATTATTATATTTAATTTGGAAATTTTTATATTTTTGCTTTTCCAATTCACATAACATTTATTAAGTAAATTTTTCTTATTCAATTTTATCATTATTAATTCTAAATAAGAAATTTTCATTGTTAATTTTTGCCATTTAGTTAAATAAATCCTAAGATTAATAATATAATTATATTTAATTATAATGCATTTCAATATAAAAAATTTTTGAATATTATTTCGCCATTTTAAAAAAAAATCTTTTATATAATATTTATCATATTTCTTTTTAAAATTTATCATTTTTTTAATTTCTAAAATTTTACTTATACAGGATATAATTTTAGTATAATTGATTTTCTTATAATTTTTACTAATATAACAGATTTGATTTGGATAAGGCTTTTTAATCAATTCAAAAATAAATAAATTATAATATTTTTGAATTATATTCTTCCATTTATTAAAATATTCTTTAATATTATATTTATTATTCTTTTCATTAAATAATCTTCTTTCTTTAATTTCTAAAATATTATTTAAACAACTTATAATTTTACTACCATTTATTTTATAATTATTTTTACTAATATAACAGATTTGATTTGGATAAGGTTTTTTAATCAATTCAAAAATAAATAAATTATAATATTTTTGCACTATTTCTTTCCATTTTTTAAAATATTCTTTAATATTATATTTATTATTCTTTTCATTAAATAATCTTCTTTCTTTAATTTCTAAAATATTATTTAAACAACTTATAATTTTACTACCATTTATTTTATAATTATTTTTACTAA
>JAEEGK010016073.1_pt1 | contig 16498 bp, 14 predicted proteins | sample 8958771 | NCBI WGS metagenome assembly JAEEGK01 (sample SAMN16246547, study PRJNA631951) | gut metagenome | biome: gut microbiome; feature: rumen; material: SC-attached | host: Bos | place: Iran: Karaj | collected 2018-10 | reverse complement strand
GACCATCAAACGCATCGTGGCTCCCGAGGAGCAGGTGATCTCCATCGCTCACTGCGATGCTCCCGAGGACGCCGAGTATGTGGCATCGCTCGTTCGCGCGGCCTGTCCTGTAAAGGATGTGATCATCCGTTACTATGACATCTGCACAGGTACGCACGTTGGCCCCGGCACCGTAGCCATATTCTTTATGGGTCAGGACCGCATGCTCGATCCCGCCTCCGACGCATTTATCCCTCAGGCGATCAGGACGATCAAGGAGACAGGCAGCCGCATCCCGGCAGGCATCTCGGCCGGTGTGAGCGCAGGCGTCGCACAGGCAAAGCAGCTCGGGGAAAAGATCCCCGCCACGGTCAGACAGGCCAAGCAGCAGATCTCCGATAAGCTGCCCGTAGGCAGAAAGAGCGCAAACGCGGATCAATGATACAAGCAGCACCGTTTTATGGAGCGGTGCTGCTTTTTTATCCGTTGTTCAACCGTTTTCGGATACAATATTGCTTTTTGAGTCGCTTTAGGGTATGATATACGCATTAATCGGTTTATATTTGGTTCTATTGCGGTTTATATATTATCCTGTGAGGTATTGCGATGACTATCGAAGAGATGAAGATCCGGAAAAAGGAATTGGGTTATTCCAATAAGATGCTCGCGGAGAAGTCAGGTGTTCCTTTAGGCACTGTACAGAAAATATTCGGCGGCAGTACGACCGCACCGCGGCGTGCCACGATACTGGCACTGTCACGCGTACTCGCCTACGCCGAAGCCTTACAGGACGGAGTGGCAGGCGGTCCCTCCATGGTCATGGAGTCTTCCCCCGCATACGGTAAGCCTTTCCCTGCCGGTCGGTTCCCCGATACATACGAGCATACGATAGATGAATATATCGCTCTCCCCGAAGGTACCAGAGTTGAGCTGATCGACGGCCGGTTCTATGACATGGCGGCGCCCACGACCATTCATCAGAGTATCGCATCTGAGATAGCATATGCCTTCAAGACCTTTATCATGAAAAAAGGCGGCAGCTGTATCCCTTTTTTAGCTCCTACCGACGTCCAGCTGGACAGTGACAATAAGACCATGGTTATGCCCGATGTACTGGTCGTATGTGACAGATCAAAGATCACCAAAGCTCGCATCGTCGGCGCGCCGGATCTAGTGGTGGAGATCGTATCCCCGGGCAATGTCATAACAGATGTCCTGATCAAGATGCGAAAGTACCGTAACGCAGGCGTCCGGGAGTACTGGATAGTATTCCCGGACGAAAAACAGATCATGGTATATGATTTTGAGCATGGGCTCGCCACTCAGGTCTACTCCTTTGAGGATAGTGTCCCCGTCAGTATCTGGGGCGGCAAATGTATGGTCGATTTTGCGTATATATACAGTCAGGTGGAATTCATGTACTGAGCCTCAGGCTACAGCACCCGAGTAACCTGTTCAGTTCCTTCGCAAGCTGCTTAGGTATCGCGTCATAGCATGCTCCCCGATGTGATCACATCGTATTTTCCGTATTCGGACAGAAACTTGACCGCAGTTCTTGCATTTCCGCCTTCCGTCAATACAAAAAGGAATAAAATCGGAACATGGTTTTATCAAATAGGGAATAAAATCGGAGGTTAGTCTTATCAAAAAAGGAATAAAATCTGAACATGAAAACAGGCGGGGCCTTGCGGCTCCGCCTGTAATATTTGTGTTACTATGTCGTCTGTTAGCGACGTTAAGCAGCTTTAGACAAATTATCTGAGGAGGGTAAGAACGCCCTGTGTCGACTGATTTGCCTGAGCGAGCATCGACTGGCCAGCCTGCTGAAGGATGCTGTCCTTCGAGTACTGAACCATCTGCTTAGCCATGTTAACGTCACGGATACGAGACTCAGATGCCTGTAAGTTCTCAGCTGTGTTATCAGCGTTAGCAATGGTGTGCTCAAGACGGTTCTGAATAGCACCGAGGTAAGATCTGGACTTCGATACATAACTGGTAGCTACATCGATATCGGTGATAGCTGCAGTGAATGCCTTATGAACATCCTCGAAGTTGCTGCCATCAACGGTCTCACCAAGCTTTTCCTTAATGTTGTTCAGTGTACCACCCGAAATCTGTCCATCCGAGAACTCTGCAAGATTAACTTCAGAGTCTCCAGTTTCAGCGATACCGGGATAGTTGAGCTTACTGGTATCAAGAGTACCAATATTGAACTTAATGGACTGAGCCGAGTTAGCGCCTACCTGAAGGTTAGCATTAACGCCTTCATCAAGGTTTGCAAGAGATATCTGGTTCGTGAACTTTGCCTCACCGGTCTCACCCGAGAAAAGATCCTCAGGCATATCATCTGCAATTGCCGAAAGCTGATCACCGGAAGCGAAGAGCTTCATGGTGTTGAACTCAGTGGTGCATGCGATACGGTTGATTTCCTTAGCCAGCTGCTCCATCTCGGAGTAGATGGATGTACGGTCTTCAGTAACGTTGGTGTCGTTAGCACCCTGTACTGCCAGCTCTCTCATACGCTGCATAATGCTGTGAACTTCGTTCAGCGCACCTTCTGCTGTCTGGATGAGGGAGATACCGTCCTGAGCATTGGTCGAACCCTGCTCCAAGCCACGGATCTGTCCGCGCATCTTCTCGGAAATCGAAAGACCAGCTGCATCATCGCCTGCGCGATTGATTCTGTAACCGGATGATAACTTCTCAGTTGACTTGCTTAAGTTGCTGTTGGTAATACCTAACTGTCTGTTGGTATTAGCTGCTGACATGTTGTGCTGTACTATCATAATTTTTCCTCCTTGAATGTGTTTTCCTGCGGCATCCTTGCCACCGGAAGTGAAGTAAGTTATTAGTTTCGGTGATCAGTGCTCCGGTCCGTACTCCATCGCTCCGATCTATGCCGGGGTAACCCTCCGGCAAGCTTGGTACTAAGTGTGACTTGCTTTACCTGTATAATATATCGGAGGGGTTAACAGATTACTTAACCCCTCCGGCAAACTTTTTTTAAATTTTTTTCGAAACTTATTTTTCCCTGTTGAAAAAGTAGGAATCTCCGTCCTGATGCTTGCCCGACATATTCTTATAATATGCGGCCGCGGTCTTGGCTCCGACCTTGAAATCCTTGATCTTCTGTCTGCCCTGCGAGAGGCGTATCGACAGCTTGGCCTTGTTGCGTTCCTCGGCGCTGGTCAGCTCCGTGGAGAGCTCCATCTGTCTGCGCACCAACTCCTGCGCTGTCTTTACCTGATCCGTATACGCATCGGTATTGTTCTTCAGTTCGGCACCTACTCTGCTGTACAGATCGAGGAATCCGTCATCGAGGGTTTTCAGATCGCCCAGCAGCGCATCCTTATCATCCATCAGCGCGTCAAACACATCCGGCTCAAACTCATCCGCCTCGAGCAGCTCTGCCTGGCCTTCAGTCTTTGCGAGCAGGTTTTTAAGTATCTCTTCCTTTTTGCGGAGAGTGTCTATCAGTATATTAATATATGTAGTTGTATTCTCTGCCATAGTCTCTCTCCTGTCTGCCGCCGGTCGGCATGTCTGTCTTTGTTTAAAATAAGGTCAGACCCCTTAAGGTCTGACCCGTAGTTTGTTTTATGAGTCTTATTCAGCCATCGCCAGCGTCTGAGGTGTCCTCACGTACTGGATCTTTGGGCCCGTTGCGTTCTGCACCCTGTTCAGTCTCATAACTTCTTTCCAGGTGTCTCTCATCTCACGGATGTACGAGAGTGCTTCGGTAAGCACCTCTGCGTCCTTGTGGATGTTCGCTTCTACCAGTCTACGGTAAATATAATCATAAACCAATTCGAAATCCTTCGCAACAGGATACTTGAAATCGAGTGTGGCTCTGAACTCGGTAATAATCTTTTCTGCCTTGATGATATTGGTGTTTGCCTTCTGAACGTCGCCGTTCTCAATGGCTCCAAGTGCGATATTGCAGAACTTGATCGCTCCGTCGTAGAGCATCAGGGTAAGCTCTGCGGGAGATGCTGTCTGAATGGAATTGTTCTTATACGCCAATGTCATGTTCTGAGTCATAAAGGATACCCCCTGCTATTTTATATATGATATATCGGTCTGATTCCGGTTTTCTTAACAGATAAAAATGTTAATTTTTTATGTCATCGATCATGACATGCCGAGCAGTCCCGCCATCTGGTTCTGCTTGCTCTGGAGGTTAGCGAGCGAGCTCTCCATCGTGGAGAACTGCTTATAATAACGATCCTCGAGTGCCGCAAGCTTATCCTCCCAGTTCTTGATCTGAGTCTGATACGAATCGATCTGCGACTGGATCTGCTTATCGTTATAGAGTGTGAGCGCGCTGCTTATCGAAGAAGCAGACATCTGCTTTGTGAGTGAATCGTAGAAGTTGGAGAACAGCTTGCTGAGTGCCTTGCTCGTGGTCTCGGGATCTGTCTCGATCGCCTTCTTCAGAGCGTCTTCCTTATCCGCGTAGGAACCGTCATCCGAATCACCGTTGATATGCAGCAGGCCGTGCTCGGTATACGCTCCGGTCACGATACCGAAGCTTGCGAGTGAATAGCTCTTTCCGTCAACCTCTACCGTGCCCTGCATACTCGATCTGAATATGGACATCAGGGAGTTCAGTGTGGTGTCATTACGAAGGAGAGCACCCTTGATCTTGTCTTCCCAGAGCTCTACCTGCTTTTCGCTCATCGCTTCCTTTTCTTCGTCGGTAAGCATAGCGTACTTGCGCGCCGATGCGGCATTGTAGCTGTCGTACATCTCTTTCAGGAGCTCGTTGTAGGACTTGACAAAGTCCTTAACCTTATTATATACGCCGTCGGTATCGGCTGATACGTTAAGAGTGATGCGCTCGCCTACGGCTGTGGTGCCTTTCAGCTCGATCGACAGACCGTTGGCCGAGATAGTATTGGTAGCCGATTTGATCGTAGCGCCGTTTAATACCAGCTGCGCGTCCTTTGCCGCAACAACAGCCATGGTGGTCGAATCCGCAGCGGTCTGCCCGCCGGTGGCCAGAGCCTCATCGATATCTCCGAGTCCGAGTGCCGCCAGACCGGTCTCGCCGCTCTGCGATGAAACAAGAGTGAACTTGTTTGCCTCGCCGCTGTTCTTTGCGCTGATATAGAAACGTCCGCTCGCCTGATCATAGTTGGCGTTAAGTCCAGCCTCCTGTAGCTTCGAATTCAGATCCCTGATGGTCATCTCATCTGTAATCTCGATGTTGGTCTCGGTGTAAGGATCCTCGCCCTCGGCTGCGTCTGACTTATATACCCTGACTGTAAGGGTCTGTCCCGCAACCATGCCTGCCTCGGTCAGTTTTGAACTCGCAGTGAGTTTCTTGCTGCCGATATCGGATCCGGTAACAAACTGAGCCGATGCCAGCTCGCTGACCGTCAGCTCGTATGAACCCGTCGAAGCGGTCGAAGCGGTAGCCGTAGCCTTGTCGCTGTTAGAGGAAGTCGCGGTCTTCGCAAGATAGGTGCCTTCCAGCTTTAATGAAGAAAGCTTCTCTGTATAGAGGGCATAGACCTTCGTATTGAGGCCTTCCCACTTTTCTTTTTTCCAGGAGAGCTTCTCCTGACTCTGCTCGAGCGAAGTCTTTTTCATCGACTGCGCCGACATCATTTCCTTTATGATGGCATCGGTATCAAGTCCCGATATCATTCCGCTCATTCTGATAGGCATATTGGCTTACCTCCGTTCTATGGCTGTTCCGTTTTGGCAACACTTAATAAAACCACCGCAGTTTTCTCTGCGCCGGATGATGCTGCTTCGCACGGAGACTGTAATTATCTTCTCTCGTCTACCATGATACCTGCGAGTTCCCACATCTTACTGATCATCTCGAGGGTCTCCTCCGAAGGGATCTCCTTGATGACCTCGCTGGTCTCTGCATCCATGATCTTGACCGCGATGCTGTGGGTCTCCTCATGATACGAGAACTGTGCGTTTGTGTGGCCGAAATACGCCTTTTTGTTCGCAGCGTTGATAGCCTTCTGGATCTCCTCCTTGGTAGGCTGAGGCTGAGACTGTGACTGCTGCTGTGATTTGCCCTGCTCCGCTGCGGGTGCAGGCGCCGCGTTTACGGGAACCGAACTTACATCCACTGCAGGAGCGGCATGTACTTCAGCTACCGGCTTGCTCTGCGGCTGAAAGCTTACATTGTTTAATGCATCCATTCCCATAAGTAACCTCCTTGTTGTGATTAAAACTGTCGGCTGTCCTTAGCCGACATTATGTGTCTATTCCCTTTATCGGCAGAAACTTCACATTTATTAACCTCTTTTTCCAACTTTTTTACAAATGTGTGCCCGAAGGCCAAAAAGAAAGGAACACTCTCTTATTCTTCTGTTGTATATAACAAGGTGCGGGCGCGCAGGGTATTTTTTCCAAAACGATCAAAACGGTTTTGTTTTGGAAAAAATGTCCCGTTGCAGCCCGCACCGGCTATCCTATAACCAATTAGAATTTGAACAGTTCCTTGATCGCCTCGGGCGACTGCTCCTGCTCTACGGCCTTTTTATTCTCTTCCTCGATCTGGAGGAATATCTCCTTACGGAATATCGGCACGTTCTTGGGAGCGTTGATGCCGATCTTGACCTGATCGCCGCGGATCTCGAGGATACTGATCTCGATATCATTGCCGATCATGATCGCTTCGTTTGATTTACGTGATAATGCAAGCATCAGTTTTCCTCCTTCCCGGCACGTGCTGCCTCGAGGATGTCATAGATCTTAAACTTGATCTCATAGTCGGGATTCTCGGCTACTACCTGGATGCCCTTCATGCTCTCTGTGTTGATGATGATGGGAGCCTTCATATTGGTGGTCATGGCCTTCAGATCCGAAGGTACGGTCATGGTAACGAGGACGCTGATATTGTTCTCGTTCCAGTCCCCAAGCACATCCAGAACACCGTCTTCCACGATGGGATCGTAGTCGGGCTTAACAAGAGTAGGAATGATAACGGGCAATGCCAGCCCGGGCTCCTCTACACTCTGCAGCCACTTGATCGCAGTGCTCTCACCCGTTTCCGAATCGTACATAAGCGCATACTTCGTGTACTCTTCGAAACCGAACAGGCCCTTCTCGAAGGTGATCACCTTTGAATCATCCAGATCGATCTCTCCATAGTATCTAGTCTTAACTTTCATGTCCTCATCCTCCATGATGAAATATTCTTAAGAGCGCTGTTTCCCTATCCGTCCCACTGTCAGGGGGAAGCACTCAATCTGCACTATTTTACAGGAAATCCAGCAGCGTGTTCTTGACTACTTTGGCCGCTGCCGAAAGAGACGCATTGTAGATCGTGTTCATCGCGTTGTAATTAACAACGGTCTCCACTATGTCCGCGTCCTCGTTCTGCGAGAGCAGATCCGTGAACTCGGTCTGCTGCGTCGAGAGACGGTTCTCGGTAAGCTCTAAGCGGTTATGACGGGTTCCGATATCGGCAACCGCCACATTTACGCGGTCCTCTTCGAGCTCCATGCTGGTCAGTCCTCTCGAATATGCCGCGCGCATGATATTGTCCTTGAGGTCCTTTTCGGTCTTTAATACGTCGAGGATCTGGTTCAGCTTGGTAACCTGCTCTTCTGAAAGAGTGTCGGCCTGCAGCTTTCTCTGAATATCCTCGATCTTGTCCTGTACTGCCTGAACGTCGCTTACCGCCTTGATTATATCGTCAACGGTACGTCCGAGCGAATGCGCGAACGCTTCCCTGCCCTGAACGTTGATCTTGAGCTTCTGGTTGAAGGTAACCTCGAAGGAGATCGGCTGGTCCTGAACCTCGTAATGGATCGACTTTTCCTCGCGCTCGTCCTCGTCCTCGATCGTCATGTCCCTGGTAGTGCACTCGAAATAGTGCTCGGGACGGAGCTCGTTCTTCAGGAAATCCTGCTTCTGGTAGGTAAGCTGGAAATCGGCGTCACGCCACATCTCATAGTATTTGCTGCCGAGGATGATCTCGCCGGTGTCCTCAATATAGTTGATCTCATCCTCTGCGGGGTTGTATGCGGAAGGGTCTGTCGAAGGCAGAACGTTCATGTCTGCGTCGGTCAGCTCGTCGGTGTACTGAAGCTCTCCGTCGGAATCATATACATAATTGCCGTCCGCGTCCTTCTCCGGGATCTTGAGCGAGAGTCCGCCGCCCTGCTCTACGGTGTAGAGATTATCGTAAGCCATGCGGAGACGGTAAACCGTGATCTCGCTGGGTCTGGTCTCGGTATCGAAGGACTCAACGTCGTCCATGTCGAGCTCATTGGTATCGCAGGTATCGATGATCCTTCTGGTAACCTGCAGGTCCTCGTTCTTTATCGTCTCGGTGATCGTGTAATTGATATCGTGAGACTCTTCGCCGAATACGAGGCTCGTGTTGGTCTTATATCCGGTGAACAGGTATCTGCCCGCGTAGTTTGCGTTGCCCTCCTGGTAGATCTGGGTCTTGAGCTCCTTTAAGTTGATCGCGATGCTGTTGCGGTCATCCTCGTTGAAGGTGTCGTTCGCGCCCTGTACGCAGTAGGTGTGGATCTTTGTGATGATCTCGCTCGTGGTGCGCAGCGCGCTCTCGGTGGTCTCCATCCAGGACATCGCGTCGGGGATATTTTTCTCATAGTACTGGTTGAGCTCGCTCAGGTTGGTACGCAGCTTCAGCGCGCGTACGGCAACGATCGGGTCGTCCGAGGGACGCTGGATCGCCAGACCTGTCGAGTACTGCTCCTCAAGGGAGGAAAGAGATGACTTGTTGCTGTTGATGTTGTACAGCATGTTGTTGGTCATCATTTTATTGGTAATACGCATGCGCGGCTCCTTTCCAAAAACAAAAGGGTTAAGCTCCCATATAATTTATAAGACGATCGTAGCACTGGTCCATCGTGGAGATGATCTTTGCAGACAGGTTGTACGCGTTCTGGTATCTGACGAGGTTCATGCTCTCTTCGTCGATGTCTACGCCGGAAACGGAAAGTCTCTGGTTCTGGACTGTCGAGAGGATATCCTCCTGATTCTGCATGAAGTTCTTTGCCTTGGCGGCGTCGATGCCGAGCTCGGCGATGAGGGACTGCATGAAGCCCGAAGGCGTGCCCTGCTTGAACATCTTGGTATCGGACTTTAACGCGATGAGCTTCATCACGATGTCGTTCTGCGACTCACCGTCGATCACGTCGCTGGCGGTTACGATCTTGGTCGGGTCGTGGTAGATCTCATCGGTAACGCAAAGGCCCGAAGCGGTAACGAAATAGTAGCTGCCGTAGTTTACTTCCTGGTCCTCGACCGCATACAGACCGGTCTTGCTGCTGATGATTATTCCGTTCTCCGCGTCCTCCTCGGACTGCTCGAACACGTAATTGTCGCCGGAAACCCTGTCGCGGCTGTTGAAATAATCAAGTCCCGCGCGGTTGTTTAAGTCAACGCCCTGTTTGTGGATGTCGTTGTATGCCTTGGTGTATACGCGGGCGAACTCGTTGAGCTGCTGCATGTAATACGCAATGCCCTTGTATTCGATGCTCTGTCCGATATTGACTTCGATCTCGTCAACGTCCTTTTTGAGGCCGTCCTCGAGAGAGAACTCGTAAACGTATTTGCCGTCCTCATCGACGCTTACCTGGAAGCCGGTATATTTGTACTCCCTGTTGCCTACCTGGATGATGCCGGTCGGCGCGATGTGGAGCTGTTCTGTCTTGTTGACGCTGGTGTCGGTAACGGTGATCGTCTCATCACCGTAGCTCGCGGTGGTCTGTCCGTGGAAATACTGCTGGTTGTTGCCGTCGCGCATCTCGTACAGAGCCTGCAGGCGTCCGCCGTTAACGAGCGGGTTGTAGGTCTGGTCGCTGTCCCATACGATGTCGTAGAGTCCGTCAATGTCGGCCTGATAATGCTTCTCGGGTCTCGGAACAACGTTCATCGTGTGGAAATCGTAGGTGTCAACGAGAGTCGACTCGCCGATCTTGATAGTGTAGCTCGTGATGCCGGTCGCGCCGACTCCGAGCTTCTGCTCCACGACCGTGATATCCACGATGTTCGAGAGCTCGTCGACGAGCAGGTTTCTGCGGTCGCGGAGGTCGTTCGCGGCCTCGCCGGTGGTCTCTAAGGTATTGATCTGCTTATTGAGTCCCGCGATCTGTTTTGCGTAGGAGTTGACCGAATCGACCATCGTGCGGATCTCGAAGTTAACATTGTCCTGCAGCTGCTCTAAGCTCGTCTGGATCGAATTGATGTACTCGCAGAAGCTCTGCGCGTAGCTGTTCATCTGTGTGCGCACCGTGAGGTTCGCGGGGTCTTTCGAGAGCTCCTGGAGCGCGTCGCTCATTTTATTGAATGTGGTATTGAAGCCCTCGAGCTGTATCTCGTTGAAATAGTTCTCTATGGACTTCATGTAATAATCCTGTGCGGTGTAGTAACCGGTCATCGCGTTGTTGCTGCGGTACTTCTCATCGTAGTACACATCGCGCTGCTGCTCGATGGCCGTGATGGCCAGACCCGTGCCGATCATACCGTAGGTATTGTTCGCGCGCAGCGGTGTGTCCGCCTGCTGCTTAACTACCTGACGGGTATAGCCCTCGGTTTCGGTATTGGCCACGTTATGCGCGGTGGTATTGAGCCCGATGTTCGCTCCGAAGAGTCCGGTCGAACCGATGGTCAGTCCGAAAAAGGTATTAGGCATGATCTGTTACCTCCTAACTAAAGTGCAGCTCCCGGACGGGTTACTGTCCGAGTCTTTCGATAACATGCTCGAGCATGTCGTCGATAACGTTGATGTATCTGGCCGAAGCATTGTACGCGTGCTGGAATTTGATCAGGTAGGTGAGCTCATCGTCGGAGGAAACGCCGGTCACGTCCAGACGCTGGTCCTGAACGGAATTGACCATGATCTCCTGGTTTGACGAAAGAGTGTGATATTCATCGCCCTTTGTCGCGATCTCTCCGATGAACTGCGTGTAATATGCTTCGAAGTTGTTATAGGTCAGAGTGTTGGGTGAAAGTGTGGCAAACGGTGTCTGCCAGTCGGTGAGCAGGCCTTCGATCATCGAAATGTCGTAATCGCCGGTTCCGTTGTTGTTGATGATCGGAAGCTTTGATTTGTTCGCGATGATCTCGGGGTTGATCTCGATCTCACCCAGAGTGTAAAGTGTGTAGTTATCGCTCGGATCCTCCCAGTTATAGATCCTCGCGTTTTCGAGTACGGTGCCGTCCGCGAGAGTGATGTCCTGCGCATCCATGTATCTCGGTGTGGTCTTTCTCGAGAAAAGCTCGATGCCGGGTGTCGCCTCTTCGTCAACACCGACCGGCGCGTGCTCCTCGTCGAATACGCGGATCACGGTGTCCTCCTCGAAGGTGTACTCGCTGCCGTCGTTGCGGGTGACCGTGGTGCCGGCCGCGATCGTAACCTCTTTGTCGGGGCAGAGCCTGTTGTTGATCGTGGTAACGATGCCGTGGATCAGCTGGTCGAACTGCGCCTGCGTCCTCATGACGATGGACGAATCAACGTAGAGATTGTATTCCTCGGTCGCGATCTCATAATTGTCGAGAGCAAGCTTCCATTCTTCTTCGTCGAGCTCACCGGACTCCTCATCGATGTAATCGCTGATGTCGGGCTCGAGCGGGATATCTGTGTATTTGCCGACATGAGAGCCTCTGGCCTGAATGGAACCCTTGAGGCTGCCGATGTCTGAACCCGCCGACATGTTGGGAACCTGCGACCAGTCGAACACCTCGGCGTCCCCTAAGTGGGGCCAAACCGCCAGGAGTATGTCTGCCGACTCATCGAGGGGTGTGTCGATGTTATGAACTTCGTTGTACTGGGCCATCGTGATGTAGCCCATCGGTGCCAGATAGTCCTCGGAAACGAACGAAACGCCTTCGATGATGACGTTTACCTTGCCGTTTATCTGCTCCTTGTAATCGATCTTTGTGAGCTGTCCGAGCTCGTCGAGAAGGAGATTTCTGCGGTCGCGAAGGTCGTTCGCGTTCTCCTGCTTGCTCGCCTCGTAGAATGTGATCTTTGCGTTGAGGTCGAATATCTCGGCGCCTATCTCGTTTATGCGGTTGATCTTTGTGCGGATCTTTGTATTGAGGTCGAGCTGGAATTCCTTGAGCTGGGTGTAGATCTTGTCCGAACGCTCAACCAGTGTAAGTCCGGTCTCGACGAGGGTTGCCTGCGCCACTCTGCTGTCGGGCTCCTTTGCGAGTTCCTGGAGCGATACCCAGAAATTCGACAGATCATCCTGGAACTTGACTCCCGTCAGCTCGCCGAACAGGTTCTCGATCTCCTGCTCCGCATCGTACTGTGCCTCGTAATATCCCTGTCTTCCGTATTCCCTGCGGTACGTTTTATCCAAAAAAACATCGCGCACCTGCCTAACCTCTTGTGCATTGACGCCGAGACCGATCTGAAGCTTTTCAACAGCGTTCTGACCGATGTTGTTGTAGATATGATCACCCAGCAGAGTCTGCTGACGTACATATCCGTCGGTGTCCACATTGGCTAAATTGTGCGCGACTACATTTAATCCTGTTTGTCCTATTCTTAAGCCGGATGTTCCGACAGATAAACTGCTAAACAGCGACATACTCCTACCTCCTGATAAAGAACAAAAAAGGGGCCGGCGTAAAGTCTACTGCTTGGCGTCGAACATCCTTGTTCCCGTGCCCTGCATAGCTTCCTCACCTGCATTGCGCGTGTAATTATTCCCCGGCGGGCTCATCCTTGAGCTTTGGATCAGATTCAGTTCGAATTCGATCATTTCCAGGGACTGCTCTATGAGCAGCTTGTTTCGGTCATTTATCGTGACCAGAGTCTTTAACGTTGAGCTCAGCTCATCGTGTATCTCGGCGAGCCTCTTCTGCTGATCCGGCTGCTTTGCCATGATCTTGATGAGGTTTTTCATGCCGAGGGTCGCGGGATCCCTGTTTAAAACAATCCCGATATTTTTAATGACCTCCTCCCTTTTACGTTCAAGGGAATTGATACGCTCAACCGTGAGCTGCTCCCTGTCCGTGATTTCCTGAAGGGCTGTGAGGTCATTTTTAATGATAGTACGGGTTTTCTCCGATACTATCGGTATAAGCTCCTTGTATATGTCATTCTCCTTGGACATGACACTGACTAATTCATCGATTAAACCGGCCATAAATTAATATACTCCGATAAAAGATCCGTCCGACTGTCAAATGTCGAAAGAATCAAGAAGCTTGTCAGCAAGATCGTTGTCGCTTACCGACCAGGTGCCGTTCTCCATGGCTGCCTTGATCTGCGCGATACGATCCTCGCGAACCTCGGGTGCCGCCGCAACTGCTGCCTTTGCTACCTGAAGGGCCTTGCCTGCCTGAGACAACTCAAGAGTGTCGGCAAAGCTCAGGGCGTTGCTATTGGCTGCTTTCTTAGTTCTGTTAGCAGAATAAATCTGACTAACCTGATTCATAGCATCTATACGCATACTTGCCTCCTATCCGTAACATCCGTGTCACAGGTTTTATCAAACACTGATCTTACTTGTGTGCTAACTTTTTTCTATCTCTGCTCTGTATATCGGATGCGCGTTTAAAATACTTAACCCCTAATTGTGAACTTTTTGTAAACAAATTTATTCTTTTTGCAAAATAGGTCACATTTTCGTTCCCTTCGATGCCCTCGGCTTCATGCGGAGCTTCTTTACGGGAAGTGTCTTATTGTTCGGAAGAACAAGGTCGGGATCGTTCGCAGCGGCTGCGGCAGCGAAGATGACATGGTCGGTCTTGTCCATCGAGATGCCTTTTACGCCGCGTCCGGTCTTTTTAAACTCAGGAACCTCGGCAAGCGGGAACGCGAGTCCGTAGCCGTTCTTCGTTACGATGATCACGCGGCGGTCTCCTGCGAGCATATCGGCCGCAGAAAGCATGCTGATCGCAACGACCTCATCCTTGGGCTCGAGCTTTGTCGCCGCCATCATAAGTCTCGTGGTGTCGAATTCGATACCCGAGGTCAGCTTGATATAGCCTGCCTTGGTCACGAACATCAGCATAGAATCGAACATGCTCTCGAACGAGCAGTAGAAAATGGCCTCCTGCTGGTCTATCTTGCAGAGGTTGTGGATGAGAACGCCCTTTTCCTTTATCCTGCAGCGGGGCAGCTTTTCGGCCTTGACGCGCAGCATATTGCCCTCTGCGGTAAATACGCAGAGCACATCGTTGTTCTTCATCCTTACTATATGAGGGAATTCGGCGAGCGTCTCGGCCTGCGTCTTCGCGTAGGTGACCTCGTCGATCGTCTTGGTATATCCGAACTTATCTATTAGAACATAAATGTCCTCGATCTTAACCTCTTCGACATAGCTCCTGGTCTCGAGCTCAGCGATCTCGGTGCGTCTCGGACGCGCGAACTTTTCGGCGTATTCCTTTAATCTGCCCTTGATGACTGCATGGAGCGCAGATTTTTTCGAGAGTATGTTCTCGTATCTGGCAATATTTGCGAGCAGGGTCTTTTTCTCGTCCTGGAGCTTTAATATCTCGAGTCCGATCAGCCTGTAGAGAGGCATCGAGAGGATCGCGTCGGCCTGCGCTTCGGTGAAATTGAGCATCATGGCCTGTATCCTCGAGGCTTCGGACTTAAACTTAATGTCGGTAACATCGCCGTGGATCAGGCACTCCTTGGCCTGTTTTACGGATGTCGATCCGCGCAGTACCTCTATGATCAGATCGATAACGTCGGTTGCGCGCAGCAGGCCCTCAACGATCTCGAGTCTGGCCTTCGCTTTCTCGAGCAGGTGTCTGTGCTCGCGCGTGTAGAGCTCCTCCTGGAACTCTACGAACTCCCTGAGCATCGACTTTAAGCTGAATACGATCGGCTGCTTTTCCTTTACGGCGAGCAGGTTTACGGAGTAGGTGTCCTCCAGACCCGATTTCTTAAAGAGTCCGTTGAGCAGGTTCGCGGCGTCGCGGTCCTTTTTGACCTCGACCACGATCCTGATGCCCTCCTTCGAGGACTCGTCCCTTACATCGTATATCTCCTCAAATACCTTATCCCTCATGAGGCCCACGAGGCCCTCAACGAGCTTGGTCTTGGTGCCCGACGCGGTGAAAGGTATCTCTGTGATGACGATATTGGTGCGTCCGTATTCGCCTTTTTCGATCACGGTCTTTGCCCTGATCCTGATTCTGCCCTCACCGGTCTCGTAAATGTCCTTTAAAGCGGAACCGTTAACGATCACGCCGCCGGTCGGAAAATCGGGGCCGGGCATGATCTGCAGCAGCTCGTCGAGCGGGATGGCGGGATTGTCGAGATAAGCGATGCAGGCATTGATGACCTCTCCGGCATTGTGCGGAGGAATGTTGGTCGCCATACCGACCGCGATACCGGTCGTGCCGTTGATCAGCAGATTCGGGATCATCGCGGGGAGCACCGTGGGCTCCTTCTCGCTCTCATCGAAATTGGGAATGAAATCAACGAGGTCCTTGTCCAGGTTCTCGAGCAGCGTCATGCCGCCCTCGGACAGTCTGGCCTCGGTGTAACGCATGGCAGCCGAAGGGTCGCCGTCGATCGAACCGAAGTTGCCGTGTCCGTCCACGAGCGGTATCGAAAGGGTATAGTCCTCCGACATATGCACGAGCGCGTCATAGATCGAGCTGTCGCCGTGAGGATGGTATTTACCCATCGTATCACCGACGATACGGGCGCTCTTTCTGTGAGGCTTGTCGGGTCCGTTGTTCAGCTCGGTCATGGAGTAGAGGATGCGGCGCTGCACCGGCTTTAAGCCGTCGCGCACGTCCGGCAGAGCTCTCGCCACGATAACGCTCATCGCGTAATCGATGTAGAACTCCTCCATGGTCTTTTTCAGATCGACGTCATGGATACGGTCAAAATCGAAGATCGTATTGTCGATATTGTCGTTTTTCGTCTTTTTCGCCATACTCTCTCCCCTACACGTCCAGATTCTTCACGAATTTCGCGTTGGTTTCTATAAATTCGCGCCGCGGTTCCACCTTGTCGCCCATCAGGATGTTGAAGGTGACGTCCACCAGCGAGGCGGTTTCTTCGTCGATGCTGACCTTGCGCAGGATCCGTCTCGCCGGGTCCATGGTGGTCTCCCAAAGCTGCTCAGCATCCATCTCGCCCAGGCCTTTGTAGCGCTGGATGCGGGCGCCGTCCGCGCCGACCTCGGCCATAAGCCTCTTCTGCTCGTCCTCGCTGTAGGTGTACCAGGTCTTCTTGTTCTTTTCGACCTTGTACAGCGGCGGCTGCGCCAGATAGACGTGTCCCTGATAGATCAGCTCCGGCATGAAGCGGTAGAGGAAGGTCAGCATCAGGGTCCCGATATGCGCGCCGTCCACGTCCGCATCCGTCATGATGATGATCTTGTCGTAGCGGAGCTTTTCGATATCGAAGTTGCTTAAGATTCCGGTGCCGAAGGCGGTGATCATGGTCTTGATCTCCGCGTTCGCGTAGATCTTATCTTCCCGGGCCTTTTCCACGTTCAGGATCTTGCCCCGGAGCGGCAGGATGGCCTGGATCTCGCGGTTTCGGGCGGTCTTGGCGCTGCCGCCGGCGGAGTCGCCCTCCACG
>JAEEGK010016072.1_pt1 | contig 16498 bp, 11 predicted proteins | sample 8958771 | NCBI WGS metagenome assembly JAEEGK01 (sample SAMN16246547, study PRJNA631951) | gut metagenome | biome: gut microbiome; feature: rumen; material: SC-attached | host: Bos | place: Iran: Karaj | collected 2018-10 | reverse complement strand
CCTGTTCTTTACGATTTTCTTTGGAATGATTTTTGGAGACGGCGGATATGGTGCTCTTGTTGCTGTAATTATTCTTCTGCTTATGATTAAGAATATAATCACCGGTAAGAAAGTACCTGCAGCCTTTGGACTATTCCTGCTTGTATCCCTGGCTACAGTTGTCTGGGGTATGGTTACCTGTACATGGTTTGGTATCTCGGCAGAACACTTACCAGAATGGCTTGTAAATCTTTCTATTCCACAATTTTCAAGTGCCTTTGAAAAATTACCGGATGGAACAGACAGAATATGGCATTATTCATGGATGAGTGATCCGACAGCTGGTCTTACAAAAAATCAATTCCAGCAGATTTTCTGTTTTGCTCTTGCACTTGTACAGCTTTCTATTGCTCACATCAAGGCAGGAATCAGAAATATAAAAGAAAAGAAGGGATTAAAAATCCTGGGTGATTTGGGATCAATTCTTCAGCTTGTTGGAATGTTCTGGATTGTACTTGCAATGGTTGTAAACAGCAAGGTATTCCAGATGCTTGGAAATATTGGACCAGTTCCAGTTGGAAAGATTGCAATATGTTTAATTGGCGTTGGATTTGCAATGAGCTTTGTTTTTGCAAATTACGAAGGCAGCATAGGTAAATCTGTACTGGAAAGCTGTAAAAATATTATTTCCGTAGTATTGGGAATTGTAAACGTATTCAGTGATATTGTTTCATATATCCGTCTTTGGGCGGTAGGACTTGCAGGTGCTGCAATTTCTGGAACAGTTAATCAGCTGGCGTCTGGCATTGCTAATAATCCGGAAGTTGGATCTATAATTGCACATGCATTGATATTTGTTGCAGTTATAGCATTGCTTGCATTCGGTCATGGCTTGAACATGATTTTGAACGTACTTTCGGTAATCGTTCACGGTGTACGATTGAATACTTTGGAATTCTGTACGCACATTGGAATGAGCTGGAGTGGTGTAAAATATTCACCGTTTAAAGAGTGAGTCATTCCCGTGCGTGACACGGGAATCACATATAAAATTAGTAAATAACCTGAATTAAGGTAATAAGGAGAATAATTATGACTTTTTGGGGAAATCTTGGTGCTGCTATTTGTATGGGTATTGCTGCTATAGGTTCAGCAATTGGTATTGGAATTGCAGGACAGGGTGCAATTGGTGCATGGAAACGCTGTTACATCAACAACAAGCCGGCTCCATTCATTCTTACTGTATTTGCCGGTGCTCCACTTACACAGACAATTTACGGCTTCCTTCTTATGTCTATTAAATTAAAGGCACTTGGAGCTGAAAATCCTGGTATGTCGCTTGGTCTTGGTATTGCTTCTGGTTTGGCTATGTGTTTCTCTGCTATTGCTCAGGGAAAAGCTGGTGCTGCCGGTTCAGATGCTCTTGGTGAAACAGGAAAAGGTTTTGCACAGTACATCATGGTTGTAGGTCTTTGTGAATCTGTTGCTTTGTTCGCAATGGTATTCTCAATGATCGCATAAGGATACATGACAAAAAAAGTTTATCTGGGTGGGAAGGGAAAAACAAAACAAATATCAATCGGTGGAGATTCACAGGTTTCGTTGCAGACAATGTGGAAGGAACCGATTGATGATCTTTCTTCTAATCCTACGAAATTAGAAAAAATCCTCAAGGATATGTCGCAGTTAAAAGAACTTGGCTGCGACATTATCCGTTTTGCAGTCCCTGATCTTCCAAGTGCAAAAGGTCTTTGTTTGCTTGCGGCTGAAACAGAAATGCCGCTTGTTGCAGATATTCACTTTGACCATTCGCTTGCACTTGAATGCCTAAAGGGAAATGTTGCTGCAATAAGAATTAATCCCGGAAACATTGGCTCCGAAGAAAACACACGAACTGTAATAGAGGCTTGCCGTGAAAATGGTGTTCCAATCAGAATAGGAATCAACAGCGGAAGTCTTCCAAAAGATCTTCAGGAACAGATTGCTGCCGGTAAAATTACAAGAGCCCAGGGATTATGTGAAACAGCAGTTCGCGAAGCTGCAGTCTTTGAAAAATACAATTTTGACCAGTATGTAGTTAGCATGAAGTCAAGTGATGTTAACGAAACCATACAGTGTAATACTTTTTATAGCCAAAAATATAATAATCCGCTGCATTTGGGTGTAACAGAAGCAGGTCCGCTTATTGGAGGCATAGTAAAATCTTCAATTGCTTTTTCAACTTTGCTTGCACAGGGCATTGGAGACACAATTCGTGTAAGCCTTTCAGATACTCCGGAAAATGAAGTAATTGCAGGCTTAAATATATTAAAAGAATGCGGAAAACGTTCAGGCGGAGTAAAAATAGTTTCATGTCCACGCTGCGGCCGTATTGGTTTTGATGTAATCAGCTTTATGAAGCGTTGGGAAAACAAACTTCTTGCTATGGACAAAGACATTACTGTTGCAATTATGGGCTGTGTAGTAAATGGTCCAGGAGAAGGGCGCCACGCAGACATAGGAATTGCCGGAACTGCAGACAAAGCAATAATTTTTAAAAAAGGAAAAATAGTACGAACGATAGACGCAAAAGATGCCGATAAAGTATTTATAGAGGAATTGAATTCTTTATGAAAAAAATAACACTTTTTGCAGTTTTATCAGTTATTAGTTTTTCACTTTTTGCACAAAACAGCCTTAATTCAAAGAGTAATATTTCATACAGAAACGCAAAGGCTGCCTATGAAAACCAGGAATATGGTAAAGCCCTAAAATATGCAGAAGACGCAATTTTATATAAAAAAGAACAGCTTAAAGCAGATTATGATACAATTGCTACAAGCATAGCTACCCGGGAAGTTAAAAAAGCTGGTGATGATATTACAGAAATCATACCTGTTTTGACAGAACGTGATGAATACGATGTAATCAATCTTATAAATTATTATAACTCAAAAGGTAACTTTGATAATTCAATAACAAAAGTTTTAGCTTATATTAAAAATCAGGAAGAATACCCGGAAGCTCAAAAGCTTATTGGCGATATATACAAAATTGAAGGTGAATATTCCTTTGCAGAACAGTATTATCTTAAAGCACTTGAAAATGCCGCAGTTCTTGATATTCCGGATGAACGTTATGAAATAATCTATATGCTTGCAGACTTGAGCCGCCTTAGCAAAGATTATGAAACAATGGAAATCAGATTGTTGAATATAATTGGGAAGGATCAGAACGCCCAGAATATGATTCTTGCCAAATCAATGAAAAGCACAGTTTCAAAAAATAATGCAGCTGCAATAGAAAAGTTCTTTACAATGTACCGTGCCAAGGATTATTTTTGTTTAAGAGCGTTCTATGAGCTTGCACAATACTATCTTTCTATAAATGAACTTGATAAAGCATTTAATTACAGTGCTCTTGCAGTAATAACAGGTTTTACAAAAGTTTATGATATTATTTCAAAGCGCGATATTGATTTTGAATATACAAATATTTCCGACTTCTTAGACATCATTCCTTTTCATAATGATATTATTACATGGGGCAATGAAAACGAAGTATGGAGAAGCTTTAATTTATTCTGCGAAATTTGCGGCAAATGCGGCTACAATAAATTTTCTTACGAGCTGCTCACAATTCTTGCCTACCATTCGCCACAGAAATACTGGCAGCAGGATGCAGTACTTAAACTTGATAAGCTTGATGGGATAAAGAATCCGGATTAGTTAATAATGTAATTCAAGACCCAAAGAGAATTCCTTTTTAGAAACTCCATCACGCCATTCCATATTAAGCATGTTTGGGAAGAATTTCCGTCCAACATCTATACCAACACTTCCTCGAATTGCTGTACTTGACCAACGGTGAAGGTATACAATAGCTTCTAGACCAGCAGCGTAAAAACCGTCTTTAGGATTAAAGTATTCTTTTGTAATTTTATTATAACAAAGGGCAATATCAATAAATGGAGAAAGCTGCATGTCAAAGTTTAAATACTTTAAGAAGGTCTTTGTAAAGTAAGTAGACAAAACGTGCAGTGGAAAATCAAGATTAAGAATAATTGCAGAAGTTGGGCTTAGAGCAGACATACCAGTGCCTTCGTAAACCTGACTGTCTCTAATACCCCTAAGGTTTCCTCCAATTCCAATTCCCTGATGTTGCAGAGTAAAGGGATCATCAGAAGGTTTCGTCAGATAGGTAAAAGTATATAGATTTGCACAAATACCAAAAGAATTTAAGGTGTATTTATTATCGAATAAATCAAAACTCTTATAGGCCTGGGTATCAAGTTTTACTACAGGAGAAAAGATTTTTGTCTTAAAATTATAGGAATAGTAATTGTCAAGGCTTACAGAAAGACCAGTTCTTAAATTTTTGTTCCAGTCTTTTCTTCCAAAAGAAAGGGAATGTCCACCTGTAATTATAGGACTGGCAAGAGATATATTATTTTTATTAATACCATTGAAGTCCCAGTAGAAAGTAGAATTAAAATATGGAGTATAGGTAAGCTTACCAAAATAGTTTAAATCGGCAAGAACTACAGGGGAAGAAAGTTTAAGAAGGTCTGCAAAATAGAAGGAGTCATTATATTCTTTAAATTTTTCGCTGTTATCAAAGGCAAATTTTTGATCAACTTCAAAAATAAGCTTTGTTTTTTCAAAAGGCAATTCAAGTCTAAGACCTGTACTTATATCAAACTCCGGCAATTGATCACCACTTGTATAAGAAAGACCTAAATCATTAATCCAAAGGGCATCAAAAATTCCCAGCTGAAAAGGGTAGTCGTAGGCAAAATTAATACCTGTTTCAAAATTATCAGCGTCAGATTCGCTGGTAGGAATCATTACATAAAAGTCACTGCGTAGGGTTTGCAGGGTTCCTAAAAAGTTAGTATCCTTTAGTTTAATTTTAAGGGTTAAACCCGAGTTAGAATTATATTTAGGGCCGGGAATAATTACCAGATGGTGGGCATCCTGGGCTTTAATATGCAGGGTAACAAAAGTAATTGTAAGTGGCTGGCCCTGGTCGTTTAAGGTAGAGGTTGTTACAGGCTTGCTGTATTCATAGTTAATTTCTATAGTGTCTTCTTCAAAAGCTCGAAGATTTTTAAGTTTCTGGCGGTAATCATCAAGATATTTAAATAATTCTTCTTCACTTGTAAAGACTTTTTTTGTATTTACAGGTATTTCTTTTGCTATCTGATAATCATCGGTTTTAAAATGCGATTTTGGTGAAATTGGCTGGATTTCATAATCAACAGAAGAAATTTGAAACTGCTGTCCATAAAGAAAACAGCTTGCTCCTAGACAAAAGAAAAGAATTAATAATTTTTTTAACATCAGTAAGCTCCCCGACCTTTTATTACTACATATACTGTTTTAATTAAAATCCAGATATCGAGCCATATAGACCAGTTTTGGATATAATATGAATCTAAAGAAATGCGTTCCTCGTATTCTGTATCAGAACGTCCGGAAGTCTGCCACATTCCGGAAAGACCTGGAGTAACAGAAAGAACGTAATCTCTGTAAGGCCCATATTTGTCTAATTCAGATTCTGTAACAGGACGTGGACCAACAAAGCTCATTTGACCAAGGAAAATATTTATAAGTTGAGGAAGTTCATCAAGACTTGTTTTCCTAAGGAATTTACCAAACTTTGTAACACGAGGATCATTTGTAAACTTACGATCCTTTTCCCATTCTTCGCGCATTTGAGGATTATTAGCTAAGATTTCTTCAAGTTTTTTGTCTGCATCGATGCACATAGAACGGAATTTCCAACATTTAAATTCCTTACCATACTGACCGACTCGTTTATGACCATAAAATACAGGACCTTTAGAAGTAACTTTAGTAAGGAAAATCAAAATAAGGAAAACGGGTATAAGAATAGGTGAGAATACTATAATCAGGAATAAATCAAGAAGGCGTTTAAATAACAGGTTTGTTTTAAATGTAAGGTTATGAGTAGACGCAAAACCAATAATACCTGCAATATCTTTAAGCTGCTGTGAACAGGTAAAAGAAGACTGAGAAATAGATACCGCAATTGTGTAACGGTAAGAAGTCATAACTGTTCCAATTTCGCCTTTATAATCACAAATGATTGCCTGTTTAATATTGTAATTATGAATAACTTCATTTATATCGTTTTGTGGAGGGAAGGCCGGAATGTTATCTTTTAAACAAGGTTTTGTAAGATTTGCATCAATTATTACGGAAGGTTTATAGCCAAGATATTTGTTTTTAATAAGGCGTTTAATAATTTCATCAGCGCTATTACCGGTACAATAAATTACAGCAGGAACTCCCCACCATTTATAACGTGAAAACTTTCTTTTAGCAAGTTCGCGGAAGGTTGGCAGCAAAAATATAGAAAAAAGGAATGTTATAAAAAAAGCAACAATAATTGAGCCGTTACCAGAATAACTTTTAATTGCAGAAGCAGGGTCAGAATCGGTAAGACTTGAAACAACAACAAAAGAAGTAATTACACTAAAACCAAAGAAAGACGAAATTGAATATTTTTTAACCTGTTCAGCGGCCGGAATCATAATGCCGGGGTAAAGACCCATGAAGGCAAATAAAATAAGAATAAAAGGAATGAAAATGGTATAGTTAATAAAAGAACGGAAGTTTATGTCATGAATGGCAAACAGGTTTACAATAAAGAATCCAAGAGCTATGCAGAGTACAAGAACTAATATGTCAACAATGAAGAGTGAAAAACCGGAAAAAAAGGAACTTGTTCGTGGAAAGTTCTTATTTAAATACTCTTCAAATTCCGTTTTTGTCATAATAGATATTATAACATTATATAGTAGATATGTCTATTATTAATCAAACAAGAACGAAAGTCCTAAATTAAATACAACACCGTGTTTTTCTGAATATTCGTCGGTATTGATTTTAGAATAGCTGGTATCTTTACCTGGTTCGCCGTCTATACCAGTAAACCAGTCATAAATATAACCAAGTCCAAGATTTAATGTTACAGGAATATCAAACTGGCGCAGGTTATAATTACATTGTAAAGAAACAATGTTTGACCATTCGTATGTTCCGTCGCGAAGGAAGTATTTATCAAGGTCATCTCTGTTGGTATTACGTAATTCAGAATAAAGGTTGCTTCCCATAACTGAACCAGAACCCCAATCCACTCCATGTCTTATAAGTTGATACTGGAAGCCAAAACTGATATATGGAGAAGGATTTGATTCAAACTGTAAATTAAACTCATCTGAGTTAGGTGCAAGATAGTAACCAAGTGATTCTCCGTTATTTGTATAACTTAAACTTATATACTGTCTGTACCATGGTGTGTAATTTACAGAATTATGTGTATAACAGAATGGTTCAACTTTTGTATAGCGGAATGATACAGTAGTGAACGGTAACCAAGGAATATTTACTTTTGTTCCTGCCTGGAAAGCAAACATAGCACGAGTTTTTCTCCAGAATTTTGTTGTAGGAGAAATAATTTCGTCTAAGTAGCCGGAAAACCAGATTGAACCAATTGATGGAATTTTAAATTTGATATTTGTAAATAAAGCAAGGTTATCATTGTCGCCCACATCATTCTGGTAAACTACATTATCCAAAAGAGGGAAAGCATAACCAAGCTCAAAACGTTTTGGCCATACTACAGTACTACCAAAATCAAAATGAAGTTTTTCAAAATCAAGATTTACAATAATCATAGAAAAAGCATTCTGGAAAAAGTATCCGTCTTCACAATTACCATCTTTTGGGCCTGTTCTGACACCATCATCATTTGTAAGATACCAGGCCCCATCATTAATATAATCCTGATTAGGCATTTCAAGAACACCAGTTAATGTGGAAAGTGAAAGGAATTCAAACGGACTGAATGTTGCTTCGGCGGCTAAGAAAGGACGTGCATGACCATTTAATACAAGACTTGAATCTGTATCCATTGCACCCCATTCACGTTTTTGTCTGGCAATGCCAATTTCAATCATATTATCTTTAAATGAAGCATGAATTTCTCCGTACATTGCAAAAGCAAGAGCTGTTTTGAAAGGCCATCCTTCAAGACCATCACCAGAAAGGTTTGAAAGGAAATAACATGAACCGTCCCAATATTTTGAATAATGATATGGTAAAAAGGAATTATTTCTGAATGTTTTAATTGTTCTTGGAGTTTGAGGTGTTAAAGTAACATTGTAAAGCCAGGAACCTATAGAATAATCATCTCCTAATTCTTCAAGCGGCATTTTTGTAACGCCAAGATAACCAATACAGTTATAAGAAAGATTTTTTCCAAGATCACCCATAAATCCAAACTTATCGTAAGCTTCGAAGCCCCAGGAATTCTGACTTGAGTTTTTATATAAACCAGTTCCAATATTAATATTAAAGGCATTGTATACAATAAGGGAAGTCTGGAAGTCCAGATCTTTATTTTCGAGCTTAAGATAACCTTCCTTTAAATGAAGACCTTCTTCATATTCGTATTTATCAAGATATCTTTGAACAATTTCCATTGATTTATAGTCTTCATTTTCTTCAAGGTTTAAAAGTATTTCCTGAAGCTTATTAACAATATAACTTTTAGTATATGGCTTTGCATTTGAAAGTGGTCCACAAAGATTCTGGGTTTCGGCAGAACGTAAAATTTCATAAACAGGATCATCAATGTCTATAGAAATATTAGTCTGAGCAGTTAAGAAGTTTGCAACAATAAAAAGTGAAAGAATAGAAATTAAGATTTTTTTCATATACTTGCCTCAATAGATTATTATAATAAATTATATGTTAATGATAGCGATAGTTCAACACCATTTTGTGAATTATTTTTCTGGTGAGCAGAGTTTTTAATTATAGAATATATAAACTGACCATTTAACTTAAAATGACTGTTTATAATATAAGAACCGTTCAAAAAGATTTGATTGGTGTATTGAATTGTTCCTGTAGGAATCATGTTCAAGGCATCTTTTTTGGCAGAGTCATAATCTTTTGTTTTTAATCTTACTGCAACCGGCGGGTAGTAGTCATAATACTTATCTGTATATTTTGGATCATTTGAATCAACCATTTTTTTAGGATCAAACAAAGAAAAATCATTTTCGCCTTTGGCAATAAGATTATAACCAAGAGTAACACTCCATTTTGAAGGTTTTTCATAGCCAAAGCTTAAAGATCCTGCAAGACAGTCAGGACCATAAGGAAAACCAACCCATGTCATAATCTGATCAGAAGAAAGATTATCTTCTCTTACGCGATACATAGAAGCTTTTGGAGTGTGTTTTATATATAAATATGGAGAAGTATATACTCCTTCTAAACCAATGTTCCAGTAGCCGTCGTTGATTGCTGGAATAGAAATGTCTGCTCCAATCTGATAACCATAACTGTCTGGATACAAAGCACCATTAGGACTGTGTCGTTCAGGTTGAGTCTGGAGCTCGTTCTGGGCATAAACTAAATAAAAGCGGGTATAATTAATAGGTGTCCATTCAAATAAAACTCCAAAGTATGCGCAAAAGTTTTCTTCTGCATAAGGAGTAACATCGGTGTCGCGGCTGTAGTCTTCCCACGCAGCAAACTGATGCATAAACATAAATGGAATTGTAAAACGGATTTCTGCTGGCTGACATAACTGGGAGCCTTCTAACACACCAAGTTTAAAATTTTTGAATGCAATAAATTCAATCTGATGCAGAAACAGATATTTTGAATAATCAACCTGAACAATATCGCCGGAATACTTAAAACAATTTGTAAAAAGATTAAACTGCAAATATGCATCACTTTCGAATGTTTTGTTGTAAAAAATACTTCCAAGTTGTGTATTACCAATTGAAAGTCCCTGGCGGTTTATATTTAAGTTTACACCCCATTTATCATAATAAAGGCCTGTGGAACCGTATGAGAAGCGGATAAAATTGAATTCGAAATCATCGTGATATGGAAAGTTACTAAGATTTTTTGGATCGCTTGCCCCTTTGTTAGATGCGCTTATAAAAGGGTAGGTTCCTATTGTAAAATAATCAGAAATACCGAATATAACAGGCATTGTCAAAAAGTTATCTATAAAGTTGTAGCGGAAAGACCAGGGAATATCCTCATTGCTTTTATAATAAAATTCAGGAGTAAATATAAGATTTGCTTCCAGTTTGAAAGCGTCATCCTTTAAAAACGGAATCGAAGGTATAAGGTTTGAATCTTCATAAAGAAAAGCTTTAATCTGATCATAAGTTTCTTTTCCGGAAGAAGAAAGACTTTCACGGTTGATTTTTTCAAAGTAAAATTTTATTTCACCAGCGCTAAGCATTGTGTTTTCATAAAAGCCAAGTGTTTTAGTTTCTTTACCAAGCTTGTATAAAGAATCATATATCCAATGGTCTGAATGAATTATTTGTGTATTATTTAAAATCTGACCCCAGACAGCAGAATTAAAAATTACACATAAAAAAAAGATAACCTTGAATTTAAACTGCTTTGTCATTATAAGCGTTCCTTTTTTTCAATAATTTTATTAATCTTGGCAATAAAGTTTTCGTTTGAAAATTGTTCAACATGTTTTGCATAAACTTTGCGGTTTGTAAACTCTGCCTGGCGCTTTTCAAATTCATTCATACATTCAATAAGTGAATCTACTGTTTGTTCATCAAAGAATAGACCGGTTTTATTTTCCAGGATTGAATCGCAGGCGCCTCCCTTACGGTAAGCAAGAACAGGACAGCCGGCAGAGTTTGCCTCAACCGGAATAATTCCAAAATCTTCAATGCCAGGGAACAAAAGTGCTTTAGCCTGAGAAAGATATTCTTTAACTTTTTCGTCACTTACTCGACCTGTAAATGTAACAAGACCTGAACGTTCATATTGTTTTGCCTGCTTTGATTTTCCGTCGCCAATTACTACAATACGGCGGCCAGATTTAATGCAGGCTTCAATTGCAAGGTCTGCACGTTTGTAACCAACCAGCTGACCAAAGAAAAGGTAAAAATCTTTTGGGTCACGGATACAATCTGCATATTTTTGAATGTCACATGGCGGGAATACAACATCGGCTTTGCGGTTATAATAGCGCTGAATACGGGCAGCCACAAAAGAAGAATTGGCAACAAAATGATCAACAAGATTGCTTGACATTACATCCCACTGTCGCAGCGAAGGAATCATTTTTTTCATGAAAAATTTTACAAGAGGATTTGCCTTTCTGAAGTATTCATGATACATATCCCAAAGATAACGCATAGGAGTGTGACAGTAGCATAAATGAAAAGCGTTAGGGGCAGGGCAGACACCCTTGGCAGGACCAGATTCGCTTGAAATAATAAGGTCGTAACTTGTAAGGTCCAGTTCCATCAAAGCCTTTGGCATAAAAGGCATGTATTTTTGGTAAAGCTTTTTGGCAAGTGGCCAGTTATTTATTTTTGTAGTATAGATTTTATGCTGTTTGATTGTTTCAGAGATTTTTTCCGGAGCATAAACGTTTGTGTAAATATCTGCCTGGGGAAACATGCGGCAGAGTTCTTCTAAAACCTTTTCTCCGCCCCTCATGGTAACGAGCCAATAATGTACAATTGCAACTTTCATATTTTAATTATATAAGTTTGCTTTTATTATTTCAAATGTTTTTTCAAAGGAGTATTTTTCTGGAACCAAAATTGTGTGTTTGCCAAAGTTATCCCAGTTATCAAGAAGTTTTTGGGCAAGATCAGCGGCATCCTGGCATTTAAAAAAGGTTACCGGAAAATCTTTATATATTTCTTTGAATACCGGAATGTCGGAAAGTACAACGTCTGTGTCCAGGTTAAGGGCTTCAAGTGGTGGCATGCCAAAGCCTTCGTAAAGGGAAGGTTGTACAAGAACTTTAGCTTTTGCATATATTTCTTTAAGTTCAGAATCGGTAATGCGGCCGGTAAAGACTACAGAATCTTTTGGGCAGGAAGCAATCTGCTGCCAGATATTACTGTCGCCGGTTCTAAAGTTTTCACTGTTGCCTACAATCATCAGCTTTGTGTCTATTCCTTTAGAAAGAATAATCTTAAAAGCATCGAGCAGAGCCTTCAGTCCCTTATGTTTTTTTATATTGCCTACAAACAAAATATAGTTTTCTTTTTGTATACTAATGTTAACATCCTGATAAAACCACTGAGGTAATGCATTGTAGGTTGTAATAATCTGTTCAGCTTTTGTTTTTAGATGGGTCTGTATGCGTTCCTTACTAAAGTTAGAAACAGTAAAAACCTTACGACTTTTGTTTACCGCATGCTGATAAAACCATTTGCGGGCCATTGTTCCAAACTTGCCGGAAAGTCCCGGAACATCCAGAAAGACAACATCGTGAATAGTAGAAAAAATTGGGATTTTAATTCCACCCGGGATATTGCAGTAAGGAGTGTAATAATAGTCGCAGGAATTAATGAACTTTCTAAGCGCACTTGGAAAAGCAAGCATTTCTTTTATAGAAAAGGTGGAAACCAGGCATTCGACTACAGAATAGTTTCCCTTGCCGGCATATTTTTTAATAAGCTCAACGTTACCAAAAAGAGTACATTCATATTCCTTTACAAAGAAGGGAAGAAGGGCGGCAAGGTACGAGCCTATTCCTCCGCTTCCGAGCATACGGCAGTCTATGGCAAGCTTCATTATTTTATAAACTCTTTAAGAGCTGCAACAAGAAGGTCGTTATCTTCTTTGTTTCTTATTGCAAGTCTTATATAATTTGGTTTATCAAAGCATTTTTTACCGGTTAAATCTTTTATGAAAATATTACATTTTTCCAAAAGAGCAACTGCAAGCTTATCTGAACGGTTGTCTCCGTCTAAGCGGCACAATACAAAGTTTGCCTGACTTGGGAATACATGAAGATTTTTGATTTTAGAAAGTTCTTTAAGGAATCGGGCTCGTTCTTCTGCAATTGAATCGCAGGCTGCTGCATAAGTCTTGGAATATTTTTCATAAATCTGAAGGTAGTATTCGCCAAAGGAATTTATATTCCAGATTGCATTTGTCTTTTTAATTAAATTAATGTAATCGGAATTTGAAGAAGCTAAAACTCCAAGCCTGAGTCCCGGAACACCATAGCTCTTACTGATAGATTTTACAACAATAAGATTATCAAATTCATTTAAAATTTCTTCATTAAGCAAGGTATAACGGATTTCTTTTTCTGTAAAATCAATAAATGATTCATCAAAAATCAATTTAACGTTTCGAGCTTTTAATTCCTTCAAAAGTGCAAGTACATCTTTTTTGCCAAGGAAATTACCAGAAGGATTATCAGGATTTATAAGAAGAACTGTATTTACATTTTCCTTTTTTACAACAGAAAGGATGTCTGCAGCTGTGTAAGAAAAATCCTTACTGTTTGTTTTTACAGGAACAATCTGAGCATTTGTAAATCGTTCAGGATACTCATTAAAGGTAGGATAAGGTACTGCAACTTTTCCAGTAAGCTTTTCGCCAAGAGAAGAAATTAATTCAGCAGCACCGTTTCCAACAACAACATGCTCTGGCAAAAGATTAAATATTTTTCCTGCAAGAAGACTCATCTGGGCAGCTCCACTAGGATACTGGGTAAGAAGTGTCTTAAAGCTTGCTTCAAGTTCATCTACCATTTTCTGTGGCGGGAAATATGGATTTACAAGGTAGCAGTAATCTTTAAGCTGAGGATAGCGCCAGTAACCGCCGTAGGTTTTCTGCAAAAGCTTAAGCTTGTCTTTGCCTTTAGAAAAACGAGTTTCTGCAATTGCAAGGTCTGCAGGATCATCAATTTCGTACCAGTCATCGCCTGGAACAGGAAGTCCCTTTAAAGTAGAAGATGAAAGGAAGGAAAGTACTTTTAAAACCTGTTCGTAATATTCATTTTTGCCAAAGGCCTTCTGGTAAGCTTCAAGAAAAGGAACATAATAGTTCTTTGCAAACTCCTTAGAAAACTTATAAATATTTACAGTCTTGTAGTAATCATCAGTTTCGAACCAGTTAAAATGAGCCTTGTCCAAAATGCCTGTAATATTGTTTTCTTCATCAAGCAGAGTACAGGTTCCGTCCATCCAGCTTTCAAAATGAGAAACTACGGCAAGGTTAGGATCTTTTGATTTTATAAGCTTTGTAATAATTTCAGGCTTAAAGATAAGGTCGCTTTCTAAAAGAATTGTGTCGTCCTGGCAGAAAGCATCGCGCGCCATGTAAAGTGAATATATATTGTTAGTCTTGTCATAAACCTTGTTTTCAATAAATTCAATTTCCATTCCGTTAAGGTTAGATTTATTGAATTTTGAATGAATGAAGTTTATAAGTACATCACTTTTGTAGCCCACAACAATAACCATTTTCTTTATATTGTTTTTTACAAGTGCTTCAATTGCATATTCTATAAGAGTTTTTCCGTTTACCGGAACCATACATTTAGTAGCGTTTTTTGTATAACGGCCAAGGCGTTTTCCCATACCTGCGGCCAGCATAAGGGCTTGCATAAATACCTCCTGAAATTGAGATTCCGAATCAAGTTCGGAATGACTGATTATTCAATTTTACTTATCATAAAATCTGCTACAGCTTTTCCGGCCTTGCCTTCGTTCATCCAGGCCTGTGCTTTTGCTTTATGACGTTTTTCTGCAAGCTCTGTACTGTCACTTGCAGACTGAATTACATCTTTGATATTCTGGAACTGTTCTTCTTTTAATTCAATGCCAATTTCACTAAGGGTTTTAAACTGCCAGATATTTTTTCCGTTATCAGGTAAATCATAAGAATCATAAGGTCTTAAATCCAAATCAGCATTTACATACATAACAGGTTTATCGCAAAGAAAGGTGTAATCATAAATAATTCCCGAAAAGTCAGAAATCATAATGTCCGATTTTTTCATAGAATAAATATTGTCGCGTTCATAATTCCAGGTAAGATTTGCAGCGTCTTTATATTTTTGAGTAAGATGGTCAAGCATCTGGGATTCTGATTTTTTTGACTGAGGATGAGGACGAACAATAATATTCCAGCCTGTAGAAACAAGAGGGTCGAGTAATCGTTCTCCATATTTTGCCAAAAGTCCACTTGCTCCCCATGTAGGTGAAACAAGTACTGTAAAGGTGTGATTTTCTTCAGACTTAATATTTGTCATTTTATCTTTAAGAACATCAAGATAAGGGCATCCAACTGTTATTATTTGTTTTTTCTTTATATCTCTGTGATTTTCAAGATATTGTATTTCGTCTCTATGATAATCTCCTGTTACAAGTACAGAATCATAATAATCTGTTCCAAAAAGACGATACATTGTTGTATCTGTGGTCATATGAATAATATGAGAATAATGTTTAACATTTTTACTGCGTTTAAGCTGATAAACATTTAATCCTGGAGTTGTCATAAGAACAAAGCCTGCACTAAGCATGTTAAGTTTAACAAAGGCAAGATTTCCTTCTCCAATAAATTCTGGTTTTACATATTTATAGTTCTGGTCAAAACAAGGATCTTTTTGAGCAGATGTATAATATGTAAGCTCTAACTGTCGTTTTTCAAATTCATCACAGATTGGTTTAAATGTATTCCAATACTGAATTCCTTCGTTATAAATTACATATTTTTTAAAGTTTGAATCTGCAGTTGTTGAAACTCCATTTTTCTTTGCTGTAAATAAAAGCTTAATTTTTAACCATGCAGCTTTACCAAGGAAAAATAATGTAGCAGTTGCTCCAATAAGAATAGAAAAGAGCATGCTGCCGGTGCCTGGATCTATATAAAGTAAAGTAGCCATTATTTTGCCTCCTGTGAACTGTATGGAGATTCGTGTGTCCAATTTGTTGATTCAAAAATATTATCTTTTACGGCATACCATTCTTGAGGTGCAATTTTGAATGTTGTTTTATTATGTGCTTCAGGACTCCATCCATTATTAAACACAACATAAACCTTTTCTTTTGCTTGAGGTTGATGTATTGGATTTCCGGTAAAAGGATTTGTTGCATTTTCAATTATGCCCGAAACTGCTAAATCTGGAGTATCTGCATTTGTCATAAAATCTGAATTTATTGTAAGTTCCCCATGACTGTCAAAATCTTTAAATAATAAAAGAGGATTAAGTGCTTCAATTCTGAAAGGAAGGCCAGCCTTTGCCTGATCTGGTGATATATTTGTATCAATATCTGTTCCATGATCTGAAACAACAATTATTCTTGTATTATCATAAACATCATTTTCTTTAAGATATTCAAAAAATTCTCCAAGGCGCTTTAAAGCACCTGTGTTTGCATGGAAATGAACTTCGTCAGCATACGGACCGTTTCCAATATCTGTTACTTTAGAAACCGGAATATAATCAGGTGCCTGCAGGTAATGCGGTTCATGTGTCATTTCATTTATTAAATAAGTAAAAGTTGGTTTTTGAGAATCTGTAAGAGTAAGTTCTGGTAAAAAGTCCAGGGCTGCATAATTATTTACGATATTTTGAAGGTCTTCCAAAGAACGGTTTGTATTCCACCAGAAACCATCATCGTAAATAGATTCTCTAAAATATAAAGGCATTTCTTTTAAGAAACTAAACCAGATGAAATTTC
>JAEEGK010016071.1_pt1 | contig 16499 bp, 18 predicted proteins | sample 8958771 | NCBI WGS metagenome assembly JAEEGK01 (sample SAMN16246547, study PRJNA631951) | gut metagenome | biome: gut microbiome; feature: rumen; material: SC-attached | host: Bos | place: Iran: Karaj | collected 2018-10 | reverse complement strand
ATTTGTCCGCAGGCACGAGGAACAAAGCTATACGCACAATCTGCTGCCGGAAGGCTCTGAAAAACCTGTGGTATGGGGATACGAGCTGGGCAGTAAAGAGTTTGTGTGACAACGGGAAAGCGGTCAGGCTATACTGGATTATGCTGTAATTTTGCGAGGATAAAAGCGAGAATAGAAAATAATCTGATTCGGATAAGAAAGGAGAAAGTCACCAGAAGCATTAGCTGAGCTGTGGGAATTGCAATTTGGAGGTATCAAGCTATGAAAATCACGCCCACTTTGAACTTTGGCGGACAATGTAGAGAAGCGACTCAATACAGTTCCTGTCGTGTGGTATTTGTAGACAGATTTGGAATCCGCTGGGGAATTATGACTGAGCAGACAGAACGATAATTTCACTTTTATCGCAATTTTTTTTGAAAATACTATATCAAATTGCCCCTTGTATTTTCAAAAAACGTTGATTTCTTGAAAATGCTCGTGTAAAATTATAATAGATTTTTCAAGAAATGAGGTTTTAAATGGAAAAAGAAAACGAGAAATCAAAAGAGATACTGACTAAACCACATCGTGCGGGTTGCCTTGTTCAGAATCTTTCTGGCGAACTTGCGTACTTCTCTTTTAAGCCAAATCCGCTTCCTCCGGTTCCGTCATTTGAAATTGATTCTCAGATGCTTGCCCTTCTTATAGAAGCAAACCGGAAAATTGCTTATCTGGATGCGATTTCTGAAAAAATCCCTAACCTCAGTCTCTTTCTATTGATGTATATCCGAAAAGAAGCGCTTGTTTCTTCACAGATAGAAGGTACTCAGTGTACACTTGACGATGTGCTTGATCCGACAATCGAAAAAAATGCAAATCTTGATGTAGCTGATGTCGTAAATTATATTTTGGCAACTGACTTTGCAATAAATCGGCTTGAAGAGTTACCTTTGTGTATGAGGCTTTTAAAAGAAACACATGCAGTTCTTATAAAAGGTGTACGCGGAAGCGATAAAACACCGGGAGAATTCCGCACGAGTCAGAACTGGATTGGCGGACAGGGAAGCACGCTGAAAAACGCACGCTACATTCCGCCGAACATTGACGACATGAATGAGGCTTTGGCAGAACTTGAAAAATACATGAACTCAAATGATACGCTTGATCCGCTTATTCAGATTGCTTTGATTCATTATCAGTTTGAGACGATTCATCCATTTTTAGATGGCAACGGCAGAATCGGAAGACTTTTAATTACCTTGTTTTTGATTCAGAAAAAAATCCTAACAAAGCCGGTGCTTTACATTTCCTGTTTTCTCAAGTTGAACCGGGTGGAATATTACGATCGACTGAGTGAAGTACGAAAAAAAGGAAATTACGAGCAGTGGGTGAAGTTTTTCTTACAAATGCTTTTGGAAACTGCAAATGATTCAATCGAATCAATTAATGCAGTGGAAGCCCTGCATAAGAAAAATCTTTCGCTGATAGAAGGTATTCCAGCCCGTACAAGAGACAACGCACTTAAACTGTTTGAGTACATCGAATCAAAGGCAATTATAGACACTACACAGACCGCGCGGGATTTGCATCTTTCGTATAATACAACTGCAAAAAATATTGAACTGTTATGCGGACTCAAAATACTTTCACCGTCTGCGAAGAATGGAAAAGCAAGCTTGTATTCATATACGGATTATCTGGCAATTTTGCGTAAAGGTACGGAATTGTAGAAATCAGTTAGCGATTGGAGCCACTGTAGCAACCGAAGGTTGCGTACGGCCACTGGACTGAGCGAAGCGAGGGAAGCGGCTGGAGCGAAAGCGGAATGGCGGAAAGCGCGACCGACCGCGAAGCGGGCGGGAACTGCAAAAGGAGATTACTATGGTGATGGATAAAGATTTTAGAGGAAATGCATATATAATTAAAAACAAAGAAGTATTACTAAAATACAGTGGTGGATTTGCAGACTTGGCAAATGAAATCCCGAATACGATTGATACGAGATTTGCATCTGCATCAATGAGCAAGACCTTTGTTGCTGTGGGTATCCTGCAATTGATCGAAGCAGAGAAGCTGGGATTCGAAGATACTATCGGCTCGATTCTGGATTTTGATCTGAAACAAATCGATCCTGACGTTACAGTGAGACAGCTTTTGAATCACACTTCAGGAGTTCCAGATTATTATGATGAATCAGTTATGGATGATTATGAAGCGTTGTGGACTGATTATCCCAATTATCGAATCAGGCATAACCGGGATATGCTTCCGTTGTTTATTGATAAGCCAATGATGTACGACAGGGGAGAAAAGTTTCAATACAACAATTCTGGGTATGTATTGCTGGCTATGATTATTGAAAAGATTTCGGGTGTGGATTTTGATGTATATCTTAAGCAGAATGTTTTTGACAGATGCGCCATGAGCAATACAGGATATTATTCCTTCGACAAACTGCCTGCGAAATGTGCGAACAGCTATATCTACTGTCCTGATACAGACGATTACCGTACCAATATTTTCTCTGTCGGTGCGAAAGGTACAGGTGATGGAGGTGCATTTGTTACAGTAGAAGACATTGTGAAGTTTTGGAAAGGACTTTTAGAGCATAAGCTTCTTTCAGAGAAAACGGTAAATCAAATGTTTTCCAAGCAGAGCGGAGACGGGAAAGACCCGGAAGAAGGATATTATGGTTTTGGAGTGTGGATTATCGACAATCCAAAAGGACAAGATTACGTGTACATGCAGGGAATAGATGATGGAGTAAGCGCTATTTCTGAATATAATCCCAATAATGGAATGATAACGGTTATGCTCAGCAACTATGGCGATAATGTATGGGCGAGAATGAGAAAAATACGGAAAGAAATGTATTAGATTGAGGTATGTTGTATTACAGGCGTGGGAGCGTGCAATCATGAATAAATCACTTTTATACCGGGCGGCACTGCAGGGCGTTTTTGGCGAGCGCAAACAGTTCGGCCGGAGCAGTATTACAGATGCACTCTTTGTTTATCTGGATGGAGAACCGGAAGCGGAATCTATTGCCGAGGTTTCTGCGCATTTCAGGAACAGGCCGCTGGTATGCTTGACCAGAGAGTGGGAAGAGCAGATAAAGGTGCAGTATCCTGATGCTGCAGTATACCGTAGAACGGCCATGAAACCTGCCTGCCGATTCACTATACCGGGTAACATTGAAATCCCGGAAGGCTACCGGCTGACTGATATGGATGAAGCCGCTTTTGAACAGCATCCGTTTTCACATGGTAAGAATTATTCCTGCTGGGCTGATTTTCTGGCGGAGGGGGCTGGTGCTGTAGTTTATTACGGCAAGGAGATTGTGTCATCGGCATCTTCTTTTGTGAGCTTAAAGGGGGAAGTGGAACTGGACGTGTCCACAAAGGAATCCCACCAGGGGAAAAAACTGGCGACTGCCTGTGTTGCACAGATGCTGCAGGATTGTATGGAGCGCGGTATCACTGTTCATTGGGATGCACAAAATGACGTTTCAAGATATATGGCAGAGAAGTTTGGTTTTGAGGTCGAAACAGAGTATTCAGTATACTGGGTGCTACAGAAATAATGGGGGTGGAGTTTTGAAAAAGTTTGGAAGTAGTATCAGCTATCTGACAGTTGATTTAATCAAAATCTGGAAATCCAGTAATGAACATAATTTCGCAGAAAACAGGGATAAATATCTGGCTGCAGAAAATCCGCCGGATGCATGCTATTACCGTCAGCTGGATTATCACCGGATGGAAAAGATGGTGCAGTTTATTGAGCGTTACGTGGACAGCATCACACCCGAAAACGAAATGAAAATGGAAATCTACTTCAACAGGAATCAGCCTGCGTTTATAGATGATGAAGTCAACACGCATCTTTTCAATTTTTCGTACGCTGACAAAGTATATGCATTCGCACAGGAAAACGGACTGAGCATCAAGATTCATACGATTGTATGGTACTGGCATGTTCCAAAGCAGCTGACCGAGTATCTGGAAAACAGAAGTGCGGAAGACCGGAAAAATCTGACGTATAAGTTTATCAAAGTCTATTTGCAGTGTCTGAAGGAACGATACCCGGACGCTTACAGTATGGAAGTAATTAATGAGATTGCGTCCGATCCGGATGAAATCAGATCTCTCCGGGAAGAAAGAAAGCCGGTGTATGATGTGGATGATGAAGGAGTCCGGATTGACGAGTGGTATAAGCTGTTGGGAAAGCATTATTACATTGAGGTATTCCGTCTGGCGCGGGAAGTTTTTGGAGAGCGGATTAAATTATTATATAATGATAATAATGAAGGTAATCGGGAAAAACAGATTATTTTCAAAACGATAATCGACAGAATCAAAGAGTATGAGCAGGAACACGGGGTTCATCTGATAGACGGATTTGGAATGCAGTGTCATTTCTGGGGATCCAAAGATGAAACACGGGAATATATGGAGCAGATGTTCTTGTTCTGTACAAACCTGGGAGTTGAGGTGCAGATCACGGAGTTTGATGTAAGCAATCACAGCACAAAAGAGATACAGGAATCTATCTTCAACAATTTCCCGGAAGCTGCAAAGAAATACGGTATTGAGGTTTTTACAACATGGGGATTGAATGACATTGTTTCATGGCTCCACGGGGAAGAAGCGTCACTTGTGGATTCAAACTGTGAACTGAAGCCGTTTACCATGAAATATATTGAGGCTTTTTCGGGGAAATAAAATTTGATTCGGATAAGAGATTTCACAAAAGCAGGATTCAGAATAATAAAGTCGCTTCCTGAACATGAGCTTTTTGAAGGGAAAAAAGAGGACTGCTGGCTGATGGAGAAATGTTTATGAAAAAAGAATTATTGGCTGTATTCAGCGGGTTTCCGGAACATCATTTTTCGGAAGAAATAACAGAACGGCTACGGGCAGAACTGACTGTGCGTAAGAGTATCGTGTTTATTACTGCCTGTCCGCTTGATTATGCGCAGAATGATGATGACTGCGATGGTATGCACGAAATGTTTGTTGAACAGGGTCTGGGCTTTGAAAAGCATTGTGTGATTGATAAGCGTACCGATCCTTCAGAGGCAAAAGCGCTTGTTGAAAATGCTGATTGTATTTTCCTTATGGGTGGCGGAGTCTGCGAGGAACAGCTTGACCTGATTCGCGAGAAGGGATGCTATGATGCCCTGCTTAACTGTCATGCAGCAATTTTCGGTGTGAGTGCAGGGTCTATGAATATGGCACGGAACACGGTGGATTTCTTTGAATCGATGGACCCGTTTCCTGGGCTGGGCTTTACAAATATTACCGTAAGCTGTCATCATGACCCGGAAGATAAATGGCGGTACGAGCAGACGTTGAAAATGTCTGAAGCCCGCACAGTTTATGCTATGGAAGATATGAGCGCGTTTTTTATTAAAGAAGGGCGGATTGATGTGGTCGGAAAGATTTGGCGTGTTGAGAACAGAGAGCTGCGGCCGATTACGGAAGACGATATACGTGAGTTGGAACAGGAGTAAAAGTTATGATATACAAATACAATGAATCAATTTCACCAAAAGCTATAGCTGATTTGCGCGAATCGGTAGGCTGGAACAGAATGGAAAAAGAGTATGGCAATCCTTTGATGACATCCTTTTTCCATATTGCCGTTTATGATGGGGACCAGCTTGTTGGATTTGTGGACAGTGTGTCAAATGGTGTCACCGATGCATATATTCAGGATTTGATTGTATGTCCGGATTATCAGGGTAAAGGCATTGGCACTGATTTAATGAAAAAGATGATTGCCAGCCTGAAAGAAAAACACATATATATAATCTCTGTCATTTTTGAAGAAAGGCTCAAACCGTTTTATGACAGATTCGGTTTCAACACAATGCTTTGCGGACAGATGGAAACGTATTAAGATATTGTTGAAGCAGAAGCTGTTGTTTTGATTTCGAAAATCTTCTATACTAAAATTGTAAAGCCTGCTGCACAGAAAGCAATATCCAACGAGTAATTAGTGTTTTAATCTGTGCGGTTATATAAGATTGTCGTTCAAAACCGACAATGGAGTGCATTTCTTAACTTTTATTTTTCTTTACCATAATTCAGACCTGATGTTGGACTGGTGCTGAATAAACTGATTACTCATGAGGTATGGTATGGAAAATAAAATCTCAACTTTACAAATCGAAAAGAAAATCTTTGTTATCCGCGGTGTTCAGGTAATGATTGACCGTGATATTGCGGAACTCTATGAGGTGGAGACTCGTCGTTTAAACGAGCAGGTGAAACGAAATATTGAACGGTTCCCGGAAGAGTTTATGTTCCAATTAACAAGAGAAGAAATAGATTACTTGAAGTCGCAAATTGCGACTTCAAGTGAGACAGAGACAGTGATGTCACAAATTGTGACTTCACGAAAAACAAACTCCGTGATGTCGCAATTTGCGACTTCACGAAACAATATGTTTGCAGGACAAGAAGGTGGTACAAGAAAATTACCTTTTGCTTTCACAGAACAAGGCTGTGCAATGCTTTCTTCTGTATTAAAAAGTGAGACTGCTGTACAGGTAAGCATTCAAATAATGAAAGCCTTTGTCTCAATGCGTCATTTCGTTCAAAATAATTCACAAATCTTCGCTGAGCTTAAATCAATTCGAGAACATCAACTTGAAACAGACGTTCACTTAAAAGAATCAGACAAGCGTATAGACCAGCTGTTTACCCTCATGGATAAGTACAACGTAAACGATACTCAAGGCATCTTCTTTCAGGGACAGATTTTTGACGCCTATGCAAAGTTTGAAAGCTTTATCCAATCCGCACAAAAAGAAATCATTCTTATTGACAATTATGTTGATTTGACTGTTCTCCAACGTCTTGCAAAAAAGAAAAAAAGTGTAAACGTCATCATCTATACAGATCCAAAAACTAAGCTTACTTCGCAAGATATCCAGACTTTCAATACACAATATCCGACAATCACTATAAATCATACAACAAAAATGCACGACCGATTTATGATAATTGATAACAAACTTCTTTATCATATTGGCGCAAGTCTAAAGGATTTAGGGAAAAAATGCTTTGCCTTTGAAATATTGGATTCTTCTTTCATTCCTGATATTCTGAAAAATATATAAAACATCATGTTGAACAACTTCATAAAAATAATTTTTTTTCTAACCTTTTTTTGTTGAACTTACTATATAATTAAACAAAAAGATTAGTCGACGAATCTTTCGGGTGTAATGAGATGGATAAAAGGTTTTCAAAAGAGTTTGTAGATAATTATTCTCTGGTTCTTCTTAATTGGGCAAAAGGAAAAACTGGCAGCAGCGAACTGGCTCAGGAACTGGTTCAGAATGTGTGGGTTCAGTTTTTGTATGCGGTTCAGGTGGAAGAAGAAAAGGGGAATAGTGTTCAGAAACCGGAAAACTTTTTATGGAAAATTGCTCATTATGTCTGGTGCAACTTTTTGAGTGCAAAAAAATCTCCTAAGAATAATTCTGTTTCGCTGGATGATTCAGTCCTTCAGATTTTTGATAACAGTCCGTCTTTTATAGATAAGCTTATGGAAGATGAAGAAAACAAAACTCTGATAACCTACATGCGTCAGACAATTATGAAACTGAATTATCTTCAGCGGGAGATTTTGATTTCTTTTTATATTGATGGAAAATCACAAAAGGAAATTGCGGAAAAACTTAATGTTCCGGTAAGCACGGTAAAGTGGCATTTGTTTGATACAAGAATCAAACTTAAAGAGGAAATTAAAACTATGGAAAAATCAAACGAAACTTCACAGGAATTTATTTATCGACCAAAGCATCTTCACGTAGCAATCAATGGACAGCCGCGTGCAGAAATGGATACAAATAAAATCAGCGCAAGCCTTGCAAAGCAGAATATCTGTCTTTCGTGCTACGAAAAGCCGCAGACTTTGAATCAGCTGAATTCTCTTCTTGGCATTCCAAAGCCATATCTCGAAGATGATTTAAACTGGCTTGTTGAAAAAGAATTTATTCTGGAAACAAAAGACGGCTATCAGACAAATTTTGAAATCTCCAACGAAAAGACTGTTCAGGGAGTTTATGAAATTTATTTGAAGTATCGTAAAGAACTTTCTGATGTGATTGTTTCTGAGCTGATGAAAGCAGAAGAAAAAATTAAAGCATGCGGATTTTATGGAAACACTCTTCCAATGAATAAGCTGCTCTGGATTTTGATTTATTTTTTGTGCGCCGGATTTGATTCGTTTAAGGATGAAGAAATTGACCGCCCGATTCATTCAGATGGTGGAAAATATTTTACACTTGGTTTTGATTGTTCCAGCTATGATGATACAAAAATCTGTCTTGATACACGCGGCTGGTCTATGAACGGACCAATGTCTGCATATTTTGATAAGTTCGGAGAGTTCATGTGGTATGGGCTTTATAATTTTGGAGAGTCTGACATAATTGACATTGCGATGGAAAAATACAAACACGAAAATCTTCCTTTGTCAAAAATGCTCGAAGAAATCTTAGGGACTTATGATGGAAAAAGTTTTTCGTATTCGGTTTCTGGCTTAGATAATAATCAGAAAGAAACTCTTGCTCTGCTTGTAAAAAAAGGCTTTGTAAAAATTGAGGGCGAAAAGGTTCTTCCAAACTTCTGTGTATTTAATAGAAAACAGATGGAAGAAATTACTCCGCTTTTTGAAGCAATCAAGTGTAAGGTTGAAAAGGCTGTTCTTCAAGTCAAAGCGGATTTATATGCTTATTACGAAAAACAGATTCCTAAACCACTTAAGTACATGAAGTCGGTTTTTGTAAATCAGGCTCTTGGAGATTTAGGCTGGCTTACAACAATGCTTGCCTTTAATGATAAGAAACTTTTCGTTCCGGCAACAAAAGAAGAAGGTGAGTTTTTGACTTTGTTGTTTGTGAAAGTGTGATAGGAAGACTGAAATATGATGCACATTGGATGTCACAAATTGTGATATCCAATGTAAACTTGAAGTTTTGATGGTATATCAGCTTGTGGAACTTACAGCCCATCTTTGTTAGAATAAGGATATTTAGATGCAAAAGCTTGGGTATGGTTTTAAAGAATAAGATGGAGGAAAAAATGAAATACCAATACAAAGAAATGCCTGAATCTATGAAGGGAACATACGGAGAATTTTCAAAAAACTTCGGGTTTGATTGGAAAGAATTTGTTATGGGAATACCGACACCGATGTTTCTTGTCACAACATATAAATCTAACGGGCAGCCAAATGCAACGATGCAGGCCTGGGCAGGATTTACGAGTGCGAATCATGGAGGCGGGTATTACGTGATTCTATGCAGTGTGAATAAGAGTGGTCATCTTTACCAAAGCCTGAATGAAAAGAAGGTGGCCGTGCTGAATTTCATGTCTTCTGATTTGTATAAAGCCTGCATGAAGACAATACAGAACAATCAGTTCGAGAAGGATGAGATAACTTCATCAGGGCTTACCGTGGAAAAAGCTTCGTGGATAGAAGCGCCAATGGTTGCTGAATGTTTTATGAACCTTGAGTGCAAATATGTATGGGAGAAAGAAATTGTTCCCGGTGATGATCATGTTATGATTTGCCTTGAAGTCGTAGGCGGCCATATAGAAAAGGATTATTTGGAGGATATGTTCGGAGATAAAGGGGTGCTTTATAATGTCCATTATCCAATAAATCCAGAAGCTGTGAAAGAAAAAGGTTGCGATTTTGTAGCTGCACTTAGGAAAGTAAATCAGTCCGATGAATATTGAACGTCTTTCTGAATCTTTGCTAAAATAAATAAATGAACCAAAACGTAGAAATAAAAGGCGCAAGAATTCACAATCTGCGGAATATTGATGTTACTATTCCAAAAAATAAATTAACTGTAATTACCGGGGTCTCGGGAAGTGGAAAATCCAGCCTTGCTTTTGATACTCTTTATGAAGAAGGCCGTAAGCGATACCTTATGTTTTCCGGGACTCAGCTTATGGTGGAAAGTGAAATTTCTGTTGATGATATAAGGGGTCTGTCCCCAACAGTTGCAGTTGAGCAACGGATTATCAGGCAGAGTAATCCTCGAAGTACAGTTTCTACACGTACACAAATCGAAGCATTGTTATCATCACTTTTTGCAAACTTTGGAGTGATGGACGAAGGTTATAAACTTGATGAACCTTTGGAAGCAGCCATGTTTCAGAAAAATTCTCCAAAAGGCATGTGTCCCCGCTGTATGGGAAAAGGCTATTACTACAAACTTGATGAAGAAAAAATGCTCCCGGATAAAAATATTCGTATTGATTCTTTATTTAGCGATATTTGTGACACCGGTCATATGTGGAGAGTCTTCGAGCGTTATCGTCGAACTTTTCACAAACCAACGGATATTACCTTTGCACAATTATCTGAAGAAGATTATGACGAATTAATGTATGGACAAGGTAAACATTATGAAGGCCTTGCAAAATTTATCATTGATACTTACGCCTGGGGACATTCCTCGTCTTCAATGTCTTCCTGGTCAAGAAAAATTGACTGCTGCAGCAGAGAAGAATGCAAACGTTGTGAAGGAACTGGCCTTGGTAAAGAAGTTGCTCATACAAGAATTGGTGGTAAAACTATTACCGAAATTGAAAATATGTATCTGGATGATTTACTGGAGTTTTTACAGAAGCTTCCAATAGAAAAATCACCTTTGCAAAAAGAACTTGAAAAAAAGCTTAAGTGTCTTTGTGATGTAGGACTTACTTATCTTTCATTAAACAGAACTCTTCCAAGTTTGTCTGGTGGAGAAATCCAGCGCTTATTTCTTGCATCGTACATAATTGCAGAAATGGATTCCATCATCTTTGTTTTTGATGAACCTACAATCGGGCTTCACGAAAATGAAAAACAAAATCTGCTTAAAATAATCAAAAAACTGATTGATGAAGGCAACACTGTAGTTTGTGTTGAACATGATGAAACTTTTATAAGATCAGCAGATTACATTATTGATATTGGACCAGAAGCAGGAATCCTTGGTGGTCAGAAGATTTTTGAAGGTTCATTTGAGGAATTTCTAAAGAGCAAAACTTCCAGAACTTCCCCTTACTTTGTGGAAAATGCGTTTCCAATTCCGGAAAAATACAGAATCAAAAAAGGCCAGACCCTGTCAATAAAAAATGCAAATATTCATAATCTGCAGAATGTTGATGTAGATATACCTCTTGGAATTATGGTTGGAATCGCAGGTGTTTCAGGTTCAGGAAAATCCAGCCTTATTTCAAATACACTGGTGCCGGGGTTAAAAGCTTTGATGCATGGAAAATGTATTACAGGAGATGAAAAATCAACTGACAAAATTGATGATGAAATTTTGGACCAGGAGGAAGATGAAGAATTTTCTGAGGAAGAAAATCTGTCAGAGGAGACAAAAATCCTGGGGCACGAGCAGATTAAGAAATGTTATGTAATTGATCAGCGTCCTATTGGTCGTTCCCGAACTTCATGTCCTGCAACCTACACTGGTATTATGGACCGTATGCGTAAATTGTTTAGTGAATGCCAGGAAGCAAAAGATAACGCTTTAGGTATAGGCTATTTTTCTTTGAACAGCAAGGGCGGTTGTCCTATGTGTCACGGGGATGGAGTTATTCATCGTCATATTGGTTTTGGCAATTTTATTGATTTGAAATGCGATAAGTGCGATGGTTTTGGTTTTGTTGCAGATACAATGAAGGTTCATCTGGATGGAAAAACAATAAAAGATTGTCTGGAAATGTCAGTTTCAGAAGCATATGATTTTTTTAAGGATAAAGATGACGTTATCGCTAATATTTTAAATGTGCTTATTAGAGTCGGGATGGGCTATATTAAGCTTGGACAAAAGACACCTACAATTTCTGGAGGAGAAAGCCAGAGAATTAAGCTGGCAAAGGAGCTGTCAAAAGGAAAATCGGCTAAGGGTGTCTTGTATATTTTGGACGAACCTTCAACCGGCCTGTCATTTTATGATTGTGAAAAACTGTTGAATTTACTGAATGAACTGGTTGATATGGGAAACACAATTATTGTTACAGAACATGACACAAGCATGCTTTCAAACTGTGACTGGATTATTGAAATGGGACCTGCCGGCGGAAAAAACGGTGGTTATGTAATTGCAGAAGGAACTCCTTTGGAATTGAAAAATAATTCTTCATCAATTATTGGAAAATATTTAAAAATAAAGTAAGAGTAATTTATGAATGAAAGAGAGTTTCAAATAAACGAACTGGTAAAATCTTCTCATCATCCTCAATTAAACAGTGTTATTGTCTGGGAAGACGGACAGATTCAGGCTGAATGTTATTTTAATGGTTTTACTGCAGAATCCAGACATAATATAAAATCAGTTGTAAAAAGCATTCTTTCTATTGGAATTGGAATTGCGCAGGATGAAGGGCTTTTGAATGTTGATGATAAAATTTCAAAATACTTACCGGAATTCGATGAAGGGCGGGACTTGCGGCATCGGATGATAACAATCAAACATTTACTGACAATGAGTTCCGGAATATTCTGGCAGGGCGGTGTTCATTATCATTGTCCTATGATGGATGCCATGCGCCGTTCCAGAAACTGGATTGATTATATTGCCGACTGTAAAGTTACAGAAACTCCGGGTGCGCTTCACAATTACAAAGAATTTGATGTAATCCTCCTTTCTGCAATTCTTTCAAAAGTTACCGGGGACGCTTTTGATTATATAAATGAGAAATTGTTTAACCCTCTGGAAATTTATAATGAACGATGGATAAAAAGTCCGGATGGAGTTTATTACAGTCCTGCTTTAGACAAAGAAGAGGAATCTGTATCAGCCTTAACTGCAAGAGAAATGCTTAAAATAGGTCAGTTGTTTTTGCAGAAGGGAATCTGGAATAGAAAGCAGATAATTTCAAAAGAATATATTGAAGCTGCAGTTTCTCCATCCCCTCAGAATTCTGGCTACGGATATTTGTGGTGGCTTGGAGAAGGCTGGTATGGTTGCCGGGGCTATGGCGGCCAAGCTGTTACAGTTTTCCCTGAGCAAAACAAAATTGTTGTAACTCAGGCAACAGCAACTTCAAGGCCTTTGACTTATGAAGATATTTGGTTTGGAGATTTATAAAAATAAACCCGCAACCTGAAGTTGCACAATCCTTCTAAAAAGCACCTGGAGCTTGGTGGAACTTACAGCACATCATTGTTAATCTATAATTACAAGGAGGCGCAAAATAATTATGAGCTTTGGAAAAAATCTTCAGTACTTGCGACGATTGAGCAAGAATCTTACACAGGAAGGGTTGGCAGAAAAATTGAACGTCAGCCGTCAGACAGTTTCAAAATGGGAAACAGACGAAGCAATGCCCGAAATGGAAAAAGCCCTTGAACTCTGCAAAATATTTAACTGCTCAATGGATAATCTTTTCAGGAACGATATGTGCCAGCCGGATGACTTGTATTCAAATCTGCGGGTTGAAAAGGTAAAGGCCTTTCGTTATGTCTGCCATACTGTTTTGAGCACCGAGCCCGAAGCAGATGCAATCGAAAGAGTTCATAAATACGCAAAAGAAAGCGGAGTTGAAAATCCAAAAATCGTTGGCTGGGATTTTCCTTTCTTAAGTCAGGAGCAGGTAAATGTTTACCACATGCACGGTTACACAGCCGCCTGGATTTTACCGGATGGGTTTGTGCCGGCTAACAAGAATCTGGAAATTCGCGAGCAGGGCGACCACAAATACGCTGCAATTCATATTGAACATCCTTTTGAAAATCCTTTTGTCGCAATTCCCGGAGCCTATCACACCCTCATAGATTACATGAATGTAAACTGTTTCAAGCGTGTAGAAAAAGATGTGATTCCATGCTTCGAAACAGATGGCGAAAGTATGGATGTTTATATTGCGTGTAAATGATTGCAGATGAGTAGAAGCGAACAGGAGAAGCACATGCCCTACGCAAACACAAATGAAAAACTTTATGATGATATCGCACTCTGGGAAAAAACAGACGGTCGGGATTTGTTTCTCCAGATGCCGCTCAAAGAAAAAAGCGCGCCCAAGATTTTAGATTTTGGCTACGGCTTTGGAGAACAGTTGTTTGCCCTGGCTAACGCTTACCCCGACGGCACAATTTTTGGAAGCGATGGAAGCCCCGTCTGCCAGAAGGAAGTTGCAGGAAAAATCGCCCAGAGAAAAATCACTAACATCACGCTCATAAACAAAATGGTAAATGACCTGTCTGATTTTGCGGACGACTCTCTGGACCTGGTCCTCCTTTATGATGCGCTCCATGCCACAAGCAACAAATATATGCTTTATGAAGAATCGCACCGTATCCTTAAAGCAGGCGGCGTTCTTTCAATTCTTCCCGTTCACCTGAGCAACTGGCGCGACAGGCAGGGAAAGAAAAAGACCTACACTCCAAAATTAATTCTGTCCGAAATCGAAGAATACGGTTTTTCCTACGCCGGCACCTGCCAACAGAAAGGCGTCCACTGGGAAAAATGCCACACCCTCTATTACATCAAAAAAGGCAACATCACTTTTGACATTCTCGAAAAAGTTGATGTGATGAACTTTGTGAAAAAGTAGGGGAGATGACATGAATCAGAAACTGAATCAGAATCAGGAAAACACGCAGTTGCTTCCAGCCAAAAACCAGGACGTAATGATGCTCACCGCCTTTTCTAAATGGGCTTTCGAAACCGATGTCGAAGTCGGCGCTCCAGTACTTGCAGGTCCACCCGGCTATAAATCAAATCAATTTTATTCCCAGATGAACCGCGCAAAATATTTGTACAGCTTTTTTGCCAACGGCATAATCATCGGCGGCGCAGTTCTAATCCCGGGCGGAGATCCCAAAGGCACCGAGGTCGAAATCGCCAGAATCTTTCTAAACCCCGAACACTTCAAAAAAGGCTACGGCATCAAACTCATGCAGGCTGCAGAAGCCCTTTTCCCGAATGCCAAAAGCTTTATCCTTGACACCCCCATCTGGAACACCCGAACCAATTGCTTTTACCAGAAACTCGGGTATACTGAATATAAGAGAAACGTGGAATTTGTCTTTTATAAAAAAGACAAAACTCCGCAAGAAAAGACAGGAAGTGCAACACATACCGCACTATAATACAACCATCAAACAAAGGACGGAAACGAACTAAATGGAATGGGTAAAAGCAATTAATGACGCAATCGAATTCATGGAGAAAAATCTGACGGAGAAGATCGGGCTGGTCAAAGTTGCGGACAGTTCGAAAGTTTTCTGTCTGCAGCAAAGAAAGAAATAATTCTCATTGATAATTATGTAGAATTATCAATTCTTCAGCGGCTTACAAAAAAGAAGAAGGGTGTAACTCATCCAATATCTAACGCATTCATCAATTTACAAATATTATAATGCCCCATATAATTATTAAACAGGCACCAGTGACAGGGGGCCTGTTTTGCGAAAAGATTTCAGGAAGAATTATGGAAAAAGGTTTGACAGGAAATAAGTTAAAATTAATTGCTATACTTTCCATGACATTGGATCATGTAATTAGCGTGCTCTTTCCGAATTATCCAACTGAATGGTGGATAATCGCACTGCACATTCTCGGAAGACTTGCCGCTCCGATTTTCTGGTATATGGTGGCAGAAGGATATCATTACACACATGATGTGAAAAAATATCTTCTAAGACTTTTTATTTTTTCCATAATCGGACATTTTGCATATAACTTTGCATTTGGCATTCCATTTATTCCTTTTAAAACAAGCTGCTTTAATCAAACAAGCGTAATATGGCCGCTCTTTCTCGGGGTTTTAGGTCTATGTATTTCTGATTCTGAAAAACTAAAGCAGTGGCAGAAAACTTTATTAATATTCGTACTCGCAGCATTGGCTTTTCCGGCAGACTGGTCCAGCCCGGCTTTTCTTGTAATCCTGTGTTTTGGAGAAAATCGCGGTAACTTCAAAAAACAGATGATTATGATGCTTTTATGGATTGCAGTTTATGCCACAGTTTATGCTATTTTTATCAATCCGATTTATGGAATCATTCAGATGGGTGTGGCGCTGACAATTCCTCTACTCAAAAATTATAACGGCCAGAGAGGTTCTTTCAAAGGAATGAAATATTTCTTCTACTGGTATTATCCGTTTCATCTTGTTATCTGTGGAATTATCCGGGTGATAGTAAACGGAAATATCGGAGTTATGATTGGAGGATAGATTTAAGAAATTGTATTTCAGCAATTTGAGTTTATGGCAAATATAATCACCGCTTTCAGAATCTTATTCAGCATCGCATTACTGTTCGTCTCACCATTCTCAAAATCATTCTACATTCTGTACATCACAGCCGGTCTCTCAGATATGCTTGACGGACCAGTTGCGCGGAAAACCGGGACCACCAGCACCTTCGGTTCCAAGCTTGATTCAATCTCAGATATCATCTTTGTAACAGCCAGCCTCATAAAATTGCTCCCCATCCTGAACATTGAAAAATGGCTTTACGTATGGATCTCGCTCATCGCAGTAATC
>JAEEGK010016067.1_pt1 | contig 16502 bp, 17 predicted proteins | sample 8958771 | NCBI WGS metagenome assembly JAEEGK01 (sample SAMN16246547, study PRJNA631951) | gut metagenome | biome: gut microbiome; feature: rumen; material: SC-attached | host: Bos | place: Iran: Karaj | collected 2018-10 | reverse complement strand
GTCAATAGAAACGCCATAGTACTTCTGACCTTACATCAGAAATACTATGGCGTAAAACTTCTTTATGCGTACCGTTCTTATGCTGACAGGGAGTATTTTTCACGGAAGTCTGCGTAGTAGCGGTCGTAATCCGCGGAATGCTGCTCTTTCAGGTGCTCCAGATACTCATGCGTATCGAAGGAGCCCTCATTCAGCTCGATCATTGCGACTGCGATATTGGAGCAGTGGTCGGAGACACGCTCCAGATTCGTGATCAGGTCATTGAAGACAAAGCCCTGCCGGATCGTGCAGTTTGCATTTTGCAGGCGCTCGATATGATGCATCTTCATCTCATCGCAGAGCACATCAATGACATCCTCCAGCGGCTCAACCTTCGTTGCGAGATTCAGGTCATCCGAGAGGAATGCCTCAAAGGTCAGTGCAAGTGCCTCGCGCACCGCGTCATAAATCACGGCAAATTCCTTCTGCGCCTCCTCCGAGAAGCTGATCTGCTTCTCACGGAGCTCCTTTGCGCTTTCCGCAAGGTTCAGCGCGTGGTCGGAGATGCGCTCAAAATCGGAGAGCGTGTGCAGATAAACCGAGATTGCGCGGCTCTGCTCCTCTGTCAGCGCACGGGAGGTGAGCTGAAGCAGATAGGAACCCAGCGCGTCTTCATATGTATCGACGGCGGCTTCTGCATCGGCGACTGCCTTGTAGCCCTCCTCCGAATAGTCGGTGATCAGCGCGAGCGCATTCAGCATCGCATCCTTCGATTTCTCAGCCATCTCGTCGATGGTGAGGCGGCTCTGCTCAACGGCAAGCGCCGGATACTGCAAAAAGCGCTCCTCGAGCCGCAGGGCGGGATTCTGCTCCGCGCCTGCCTTGTCGGGAATCATCAGCCGCACGATCGCTTCCATCGCATCGTTGAACGGCATCAGCAGGATGAGCATAATCGCACGGAACAGCGTGTTCACAAGTGCGGTCGAGACGGGGGTCATCACCCTGTCCATGAACGGGAAGCCGATGATCGCGTCCAGGATATAGAAGATCGCGGCGAAGAGCATCACGCCGATGATGGAGCCGACAAGATAGACAAAAGCCGTGCGCTTGCCGTCGGTCTTCGCACCGAGTGCAGAGAGCAGAACCGGCAGTGCCGCACCGATGCTGATGCCCATGATCAGCGGGAGCGCCGCCTCAAATGTCAGCGCGCCGGTGACGGAAAGCGCCTGCACGATACCGACTGCCGCAGATGCCGACTGCAATACCGCGGTGAACACTGTGCCGACAAAAATGCCGAACAGCGGGTTTTTCATCGAAGTGAGCGCAGAAGTGAACCACGGCTGCTCGCGGAGACCCTCCACAGCGCCGCTCATCATGCTCATGCCGATCATGAGCACGGCAAAGCCCATCAGGATATTGCCGATCTGCTGCGTCTGCTGTTTCTTTGAGAACATGCAGCAGACAATGCCGATCACGGCGATGATGCCGGTCAGCGTGGCGGTCGAGAGCAGCTCTTTGAGGCTGCCGCCGCCTTCGATATAGCTGAGGCAGATGATCCAGCCGGTGATGCTGGTGCCGAGAATTGCGCCGTAGATGACGCCGATCGCCTGCTTCACTTTCATCATGCCGGAATTGACAAAGCCGACGACCATGACGGAGGTTGCGCAGGAGGACTGGATCACAGCCGTGACGCCTGCGCCGAGCAGAACGCCTCTGAGGGGCGTGCCCGTCAGCTTGAAAAGCACCGGTTCCAGCTTGCTGCCGGAGATTTTCTTGAGGCCGTCTCCCATGAGCGACATGCCGAAGAGAAAGAGCGCGACGCCCGAGAGAAGGGCGATAAATCCGGAAATACCCATTGTATTTCCCTCACTTTCCTTTTGATTTTCACTTACCTATACAATAGCATTATAACATCGAAATCTGAAAAGCGCAACAGTTTTGCGTGAAATCTGTGTAAAATTTCGGCGGGGCTCATGCAGAAAAATCACCGTGTCCGCAGGTTTTTTCAGTGCAAAATGCCGGGGGAGACGGGTCGGCGGCGCGGCGGGAGGTGCGAAAAACAAAATGTGCAGCATCCATTGCACTTTTCGCCGAAATGTGCTATAATAATAAAGAAATGCAGCAGGAGGTGAGAAAATGCCGCTGAATCTGTCGCCCTATACGGGCAATGAGCCGTTTATCTTCATCAGCTATGCGCACCGCGATGATCAGCGCGTGCTGCCTGTGATTCATAAGCTGCTTGCAGCGGGCTTCCGCATCTGGTATGACGATGCGATCGAGAAGGGGCGCGAGTGGGACAACGACATTGCACGCCATGTCCGCGACTGTGCGGTGTTTATCCCTTTTTTCACTGAAAACTACCTCGCGTCGCGCAACTGCAAGAACGAGCTGCGCTATGCGCTGAGCAAGAACCGCCGCTGCCTTGCGGTCTTTCTGGAGGAGATCTCCTTTGAGAATGACCCGGGGCTCGAAATGTATATCTATGTGAATCAGAATATCATGGCGCAGAGCATGGAGACGGACACGATCTTTGAAAAGATCGCCGAGGTGCCGCTTTTGCAGCCGTGCCTGATCCCGCCGGAGCCTGTATCAGTGCCCGCGCCGCAGCCGGAGAAGTCCCGTGAAATGCCGCCGGAGCCTGTGCGGGAAACGCCCGTGCCGGCAGCGCAGACTGCTGCGCCGAAGTTCGGCCCGATCCGCTGGATCATCTGGATCGTGCTGCTGCTTCTTACCCTGTTCCAGGTTCGCCTTGAGACATATGACGACGGAAAAGGCGGCTTCTCGTCAATGGGTGACTCGGCGGCATTCATCATCCTGCATTTGCTGATCGGATTCGCGGGTATCGCGTTGATCGCAGTCACAGAGGCAAGGTATCCTGTGAGGCGTGAGAAAAACAGCCCCGGGCTGCTTCTGCGCGGCTCTGTCACATGCCTGAACCTCATGCTCGCGGTGATGCTCATTACACACGGCGACAGTGTGCTCTGGCAGATCCTTGCGGGCGGGCTGGCTGCTGCCGGTTCCTTTATCGGCGGGCTCCGCATCCGGCAGCTGCGGCAGTTTGACGGAAACAGCGGCATCATGTGCTTCTATGCGGCGGTATGGCTGATTGCCGGATTCGTTTCTGAAAGTGTTTATGATTTTTATTCTGTCAATTTTCAGCGGTGGGTGTATGCGGGCACACTTCAGGCGGCGGCGCTGTCAGGCTTCCTGGTGCTGACGCTGATCCTTGCGGTCAGGGCATTCCGGCAGAGGGAGCCGCGCAGACGAACGTATATCGTGCAGTTTGCAGCGCTGGGGCTAATGATCCTGTTCACGCTTTGGCTCCTTTGCCGGTACATCTATTGGTTCATCGTACTGCAGGACATGCTCATCGAGCTGGGGTGACAGGGCGTGCGCGTTCTGCGCCTTGCAGAAATCTGACATTATGCAGGAGGTGAGAAAATGCCGCAGGATACATCGCCCTATACGGGGAAGGAGCCGTTTATCTTCATCAGCTATGCGCACCGCGATGATAAGCGCGTGCTGCCTGTGATTCATAAGCTGCTTGCAGCAGGCTTCCGCATCTGGTATGATGATGCGATCGAGAAGGGGCGCGAGTGGGACAATGACATTGCACGCCATGTCCGTGACTGTGCGGTGTTTATCCCTTTTTTCACTGAAAACTACCTCGCGTCGCGCAACTGCAAGAACGAGCTGCGCTATGCGCTGAGCAAGAACCGCCGCTGCCTTGCGGTCTTTCTGGAGGAGATCTCCTTTGAGAATGACCCGGGGCTCGAAATGTATATCTATGTGAATCAGAATATCATGGCGCAGAGCATGAAGACGGACACGATCTTTGAAAAGATCGCCGAGGTGCCGCTTTTGCAGCCGTGCCTTGCGCCGCCCGAACCCGAACCCGAACCGCAGACCGATATGCAGCCGAAAGCGCAGACCAAAGAGGCGCCGAAAGCGAAGCGTGCGCCGGAAATGCCTGTTCTGCATGTGAAGCCTGCAACACCCGCGCCGAAGTTCGGTCCGATCCGCTGGATCATCTGGATTTTGCTGCTGCTCTATACCCTGTTTTTGGTGCTGACTGAGACCAGGGACAGCGGATATACAAATCTGGTCACTTCGGCGGGCTCAGTCGCCATACTTGTGGGCTTGCACCTGTTTGCCGGATTTGCAGGCCTTGCGGCGATTGCAGTCACAGAGGCAAGGCACCGGGTAAAGCGCGAAAAAAACAGCCCCGGGCTGTTTCTGCGCGGCTCTGTCACCTGCCTGAACATCATGATCGCAGTGCTGCTCATCACACACGGAGACAGTGTGCTCTGGCAGATTCTTGCGGGTGCGCTCGCTGCTGCCGGCTTCCTTTTCGGCGGGCTTCGCATCGGGCGGCTGCGGCAGTTTTCCGGCAAAATCGGCATCATGTGCACCTATGCGGCGGCATGGCGCTCTGCCGCTGTCGTTCTGTTCATGATTTTTGACTATTACAGCAAACGGATCCGTCTGTTTCGGGTATCGGAGGCGGTGCAGCTTGCCGCACTCACGGGCTTTCTGGCGGTGACGCTGTTCTTTGCGGTCAAGGCGTTTTGGAAAAAGGAAACCGGCAGAGGACAATTCATCGCGCAGATTGCTGTGCTGGTGCTGCTGTTCGCCGTAACGGTTCCCGCCCTCATTCAACGTATCATCTGGTGCATAAATTACTATTCATTGCTGCGCATTCCGTGCTGAGCAGGAGGTGACAGGATGCAGAATGATCCGAAGCTGAGGCCCTATACCGGCAGGAAAAAATATATCTTCATCAGCTATGCGCATCTTGACAGTGCGCGCGTTTTGCCGGTCGTTTACAAGCTGATCGCCGCGGGCTACCGCGTCTGGTATGACGATGCGATCGAGAAGGGGCGCGAGTGGGATGATGACATTGCGCTCCATGTCCTTGGCTGCGAAGTCTTTATTCCGTTCTTCTCGGAGAATTATCTGGCATCAGACAACTGCCGGAAAGAGATGAAGTATGCGGTGAGCAAAAAGCGCCGGACACTGGGCGTTGTGCTGGAGGATGTCTCTTTTGAGGGTGCACGCGGGATCGAGATGTATATTTCCTCTGTCCAGCATATCATGGCACAGCAGATGGATCCGGATGAGATCACGGATGCTGTCGTGAATGCGCCGCTGACTGCGCCCTGTATGAAATCGCCGCCTGCGCAGACCGATGTGCTGCCGCAGACAGCGCCGCGGCAGGGGGATGTCTCGGAACATGCGGAGACACGGTCAGAACCGGCATCGCCGCCCGATGTGTCGGGCATTTCTGTCTGGCTGCTTGCGCTGGTATATACCGCGCTGCTCTTTGTCTATGCCTTTCGGAATTTCCCGGAGGCACATGATTGGCAAAGCACAATCCCGCTGCTCCTGCTTCATCTGGTCATCGGGATTCCCGGTGCGGCTGCGATTGCGGCGGAAGAGAAGCTGTACCCGTCATACCTTCCCCCGTGTGAGAAACTGGACTTCGGGCTGCTGCTGCGCAGCGTTGTCACAGGCTGGAATCTGCTATTTCCGCTCCTGCTGGCAGTGCACGGAGACAGTCTGGCAGGGCAGATCGCTGCGAGCGGCGTGACAGTGGGTGCCTGCTGGTTCATCGGTATAATTGTCGCTCCGCTCCGTCAGCTCGGCGGAAAAAAGGAGCTGCGGTATGCCTTTTCGCTGCTCTGGGCGGCGGCGCTCTTCGGCGCGCAGATGTGTTATCGCGGCACGGAGATCTTTTGCTATGCCGGTATGATGCACGCGCTCGGGCTGGGATGCTTTGCGGTGCTGCTGCTGATTGCGGCGTTTCGCAGGAAGGAGACCGCAGGCGGGAAACTTGCCGCACAGTGCGCTGTGTGCGCTGCGGTGCTCGCGCTTGCTTTGTGGGCGTTATGGCAGTCTCTGACGGCGCTTTGAGCCGCAGTGCTTGACAAGCGCGGGATTCTGTGCTATACTTTATTTTCGGATACAATCAAATTGCTGCTCACGCGGCACGACAGTTCGTTTGCGCCATCCTGTCGTTAATCAAAACCAGGGCAGAAAACACATGGGATACATGCGCTTCTGTACCGTTTGGGCGGCAGAGGCGCATTTTTTATGCAAAAGGAGACAATATGTATACGTTGAAAACATCGGCATCCTTTGACAGCGCACATTTCCTCGCGGGCTATGCCGGAAAATGTGCGAATCTCCACGGGCACACCTGGAAGATCGAAGCGGAGATCGCGGGCGATGCGCTCACAGCGTCCGGCGAAAAGCGCGGCATGATCCTCGATTTCGGCGACTTCAAGAAAGCCGTCCGTGCGCTCGCAGACAGCTTCGACCATGCGCTGATCTATGAGCAGGCCTCTCTCAAAGAGACCACGCTCGTGGCACTGCGGGAGGAGCATTTCCGCCTGATCGAAGTGCCTTACCGCCCGACTGCGGAAAACTTCGCGCACAGCTTTTTTGAGCAGCTTGCGGCAATGGGTCTGCCCGTCTCCCGCGTGACGGTCTATGAGACCCCGGAAAACGCGGCGAGCTATGAGGTGTGAGATGGAAGCATTACGGCTTGCGGAACAGTTTGTCAGCATCAACGGCGAGGGGCAGAAAGCGGGCGAGCTTGCGCTCTTTTTCCGCTTCACAGGCTGCAATCTCTGCTGTGACTGGTGCGATACCAAGTGGGCGAATGCGCCGGATGCTGCCTTTCAGCCGGTGACGGCGGCGCAGCTCTGTGAGGTCGCAGAGAAAGCGGGCATACACAATGTGACGCTGACAGGCGGGGAGCCGCTTTTGCAGGAGAGCATCGGCGCACTCATCACGATGCTGCTGGAATCAGGGCATGCGGTCGAGATTGAGACAAACGGCAGTGTGCCGCTGCCGGAGATCACCCCGCGCCCGTCCTACACAATGGACTACAAGCTGCCGTCCTCGGGGATGGAGCAGCACATGTGTCTTGAAAATCTCACAAGGCTCACTGCGGCGGATACGCTGAAATTTGTCTGCGGCTCAGAGGCGGATCTTCAGCGGGCGGCAGAGATCATCGCGGAATATCATCTCATCGGGAAATGCAAAATCTATCTCAGCCCGGTCTTCGGGCGGATCGACCCCGCGGAGATGGTGGAATTCATGAAGGAGCGAAAGCTCATTGGCGTGCGGCTGCAATTACAGCTGCACAAGTTTATCTGGGACCCGAACGAAAGGGGCGTGTGACAAATGATCGACAAGCAGGCAATCGAAGAACACATCCGGGGCATTCTCATTGCGCTCGGGGATGACCCCGACAGAGAGGGGCTCAGAGAGACACCGGCGCGTGTTGCGCGGATGTACGAAGAGGTTTACGCCGGGATGAACTATACGAATCACGAGATCGCGGAGATGTTCGGCAAGACCTTTGCGGCGCCGCAGAACGCAGGACCCGTTGTCGTGCGGGATATTGAGGTGTTCTCCTACTGCGAGCACCATCTCGCGCTGATGTATGACATGTCGGTGAATGTGGCATATGTGCCGCAGGGGAAGGTGATTGGGCTTTCAAAGATCGCACGCATCTGCGATATGGCGGCAAAGCGGCTGCAATTACAGGAGCGGCTCGGCGCGGACATTGCCGAGATCATGATGGAAGCGGCAGGCACGCCCGATGTCGGCGTGGTGATCGCGGGGACGCACAGCTGCATGACGGCACGCGGCATCCGCAGCAGCTCCGCACGGACGGTCACACAGACCTTCTGCGGGAAATTCCGTGAGGACTGGAACCTGCAAAGGCTCATCACCGAAGGCGTGAAGTGAAAATTGGCATTGCGCATTAAAAATTAACGGGGAGTATACAGTATGAAAGCACTGGTTTTATTCAGCGGTGGGCTTGACAGCACAACCTGTCTGGCGCTCGCAATCGAAAAATACGGCAAAGAGCATGTCCTTGCGCTCTCTGTCTCCTACGGGCAGAAGCACCGGAAAGAGATCGAAGCGGCAAAGGCAGTCGCGGCATATTACGGCATCGAGCTTCGCACGCTCGATCTGGCGGCGATCTTCGCGGGCTCCGACTGCTCGCTCCTCACGGGCAGCAGCGCAGAGATCCCGAAGGAATCCTATGCGGAGCAGCTCACCGAAACGGACGGCAAGCCGGTCTCGACCTATGTGCCCTTCCGCAACGGGCTGTTTCTTTCGTCTGCGGCGAGCGTCGCGCTCTCGCAGGGCTGTGATGTGATCTATTACGGCGCCCATGCGGACGATGCCGCGGGGAATGCCTATCCCGATTGCAGCGGCGAATTCAATGAAGCGATGTCACGGGCGATTTATCTCGGCAGCGGGAAGCAGCTTCGCATCGAAGCGCCGTTTGTCGGGAAGAAAAAGGCGGATGTGGTCGCCGAGGGGCTGCGCCTGCACGCGCCCTATCACCTGACATGGAGCTGCTACGAGGGCGGGAAGACCCCCTGCGGGCTCTGCGGCACCTGCCGTGACCGTGCGGCGGCATTTGCGGCGAACGGCGTCAAAGACCCGGCGCTCTGACCGCAGAAAAACTCTTTACAAGAGAAATGAAATATGCTATAATATAAAAAGCAAAACCAAATGAAATCCAACAGACGAATGTAAGGTGTAACAAAACATGCTCACGGAACATCAGACGCATTTTTCCCGCCGTTCCTGGACGGAGATCCGGCTTTCGGCGCTGCGGGAGAATCTGCGCATCTACAAGGAACACTGCCGCGCAGAGGAGATCATGGCGGTCGTCAAGGCGGATGCCTACGGCCACGGCGCCGCGGAATGCGCGCATGTGCTCGCGGAAGCGGGCGTCCGGCTCTTTGCCGTGTCGAATATCATCGAAGCGATCGAGCTGAGGCTGGCAGGCGTAAAGGGAGAGATCCTCATTCTCGGCTATACCCCGGCAGAGCAGCTCCCGCTCCTCACGGAATATGACATCATGCAGGCGGTTGTCTCGGAGGCGGATGCTGCGCGCATCGCGGAGAAAGCACCGGAAGCCCGTGTGCAGTATGCGATCGACACCGGCATGAACCGCATCGGGCTCGATGCAGACGATCCTGCCGCCTGTGAAGCCGTCATGCGGAAATACCCGCTCAATCTCTGCGGGATGTTCACGCATCTCTGTGTTGCCGATACGGACACGGCGGAGTGCCGCGCATTCACCCGCGGGCAGATTGCGAAGTTTGAAGCGGTTGCAGACCGCGTTGCCGACATGCAGCTCCCCTATGTCCACTGTCTCAACTCGGCAGGCGGGCTCTGGCAGGAGACAAAATATAACCGCATTGCGCGGCTCGGCATCGTGATGTACGGGCTGAAACCCGATTACGCAAACACTTTGCCCGAGGGAATCCGGCCTGTGCTCGAATGGAAATCCGTCATTTCGATGGTGAAGCCTCTGCACAAGGGTGAAACGGTCGGCTACGGGCGCACCTTCACCGCAGAACATGAGATGCTGCTTGCAACGGTCCCGACAGGCTATGCGGACGGCTATGACCGGCTGCTCTCGAACAGGGGCTATGTGCTGATTGACGGGCACCGTGCGCCGGTTGTCGGCAGAGTGTGCATGGATCAGCTCACCGTGGATGTCACGGGGCTGGATGTGGAGGCGGGCGACGAGGTCGTGCTGCTCGGGCAGTCCGGCGGGGAGACCTATACGGCGGATGACATGGCACAGCAGATCGGCACCATCGGATACGAGATCATCTGCGGCATCACACACAGAGTGCAGAGAAAGTATTTGTGATCATGGACTACATTCTTTTGGCGGGCATGCTCGTGCTCATCATTCTGCTGGCGGTTGTGCTGATGCAGCTTCTGAAAATGCAGCACGGCGCGGGCAATGCCGCAGAGCAGTCGATGCAGAAGCTGCTCGAACAGGAAAAATCGCTCCGGCAGGCACAGTCCGATCACACGAACGAGACCATCCGTCTCTCGATGGACATGATGCGGCAGAGCGTCACGGAAAACCAGTCGCAGACAAGAGAAACGACCGCGGCGCAGCTCCGGCAGTTTGAGGAGCGCATCCGCGGTCTGGAGGAGCAGAGCACCCGTGTCATGGGGCAGCTCCGCGATACACTGAATGAACAGCTTGAGCTCCTCCGGCAGTCGAATGAACGCCGGCTGGGTGAGATCCAGAAGACCGTCAGCGAGAAATTGCAGGAGCAGCTCGATGCCCGCATGACCGAGAGCTTCCGGCGCGTGACAGACAGCCTCGAAGCGGTCTACAAGGGGCTCGGGGAAATGAAAACCCTCGCTTCCGATGTCGGCGGGCTGAAGCGCGTGCTCTCGAATGTCAAGACACGCGGCACCTTCGGCGAGATCCGGCTCGGCAGCATCCTTGCGGATATTCTGGCGCCCGATCAGTACGCGGAGAATGTGGAGACTGTGCCGGGCTCAAAGAAGCGCGTGGAGTTTGCGATCAAGCTCCCGACAGAGGACGGCGGCTGCATCTGGCTGCCGATCGACTCCAAGTTCCCGGCGGACTGCTACGAGCATCTGCTGGATGCTGAGGAGCTCGGCGACCGCGATGCCGTGCAGGCAGCCTCCGAAGCGCTGCGTGCGCGCATTCTGAGCTTCGGCAAGGAGATTCACGAGAAATACATCCGCGAGCCGGAGACCACCGCGTTCGGCATTCTGTTTCTGCCGTTTGAGGGGCTTTACTCCGAGGTCGTCAGCAGCGGCGTGACAGAGACGCTGCATCAGAAATACAGCGTGACCGTGGCGGGACCCTCGACAATGGCGGCGATGCTCAATGCGCTTTACATGGGCTTCCGCACGCTCCAGATTCAGAAGCAGTCTGACCGCGTCTGGGAGATTCTCGGCGGCGTGCAGACGGAATTTGAGAAGTTTGAGGCGGTGCTCTCGGCGACACAGAAGAAGCTGGACGATGCCGGCAAGGAGCTTGACAAGCTGGTCGGCGTGCGGACAAGGGCGATCAATCAGAAGCTCAGACAGGTGCAGCTTTCGATGCAGGACGCGGAGGAGTAATATGGAACCGCATACATATATTATTGAAAAGATCGAAGGCGATTATGCCTATCTGAAGCAGACAGACGCAGAAAACCCGGAGCTCTTTCAAGTCGCGATGGCGTTGCTGCCCTTCGGCGCGGACATCGGCACGGAGCTCTCGGGCTGCATGGGCTGCTTTGAGATGCTAAATTAAGTCCTTTTGGAAATTGCGCTGCAAGGATAAATCAGAATTTTACCCCTCAGTCAGCTTCGCTGACAGCTCCCCTTTCATGGGAGCCGAGAACGAGGCCCCCCAGCCCTTGAGGAGCGCTTTACCTTGCCTTCCCTGAAAGGGGAGGGGGACTGCCGCCAAGGGCGGCGGTGGAGGGGTTACTCCGTGCGCATTCTTCCCGGGAACACCTTCCCGGGAACACCTGAAACGGGCAAAAATAAAAAAAGAGAGCCGAAGCTCTCCCTTTTCTGTGCATCACATAGAGTGGTGCTGTCTGATGGCGGCGCGTGCCTTGGTGACAATGGTCTTGTCGTTCTCGTAAGTGAGCATCCCGGGCGCACGGATAATATCGACCCACCGGATCTCGGCGATCTCCTCCTCCTGCGGCACATAATCATAATTGCGTGCCAGTGCAAGAAAATAGACCACCAGCTTCTGCGTATCGCGCTTCGGTGAATAGGACACGGTTTCGCGGAAGGTCTGATCCAGAATCACATCCAGACCCGTTTCCTCCTTGATCTCGCGCCTTGCGGTCTCCAGTTCCGTTTCATCTCCTTCGACATGCCCCTTCGGAAACGACCAGTGGCCGCTGTTGACGTGCTTGATGAGCAGAATCTCGACATTGCCGTGATACCGCCGGTACACGATCGCGCCGCATGATTTTTCGTGCAGCATTCCAAAGTTCCTTTCGTATGGTATAGGCAGGTGTATGTTTGCCTTTATTATAACACAGATTCGCGGATTTGTAAAGTAGTTCGCGGGCAGTTATTCTATCTTTTGAAAGTGAGGATGATCCCTATGTCTCAGAAAACCGCATTCAGCGCAGCAAATATCCTGCTGCCGAAAAAGGAATCCATGTCGGCTGCGTGGGCAGTCTGTGCGTGCGACCAGTACACCGGCGAGCCCGCCTACTGGGCGGAGACAGAGCGTCTTGTCGGCGAAAAGCCCTCGACCCTGCGTCTGATTCTGCCGGAGGTCTATCTGGAGGATGCGGATGTGGAGAGCCGCATCGCAAAGATCCGCGAGAGCATGGAGCAGTATCTCAAAAACGGCGTATTTACGGAATATCCCGATGCGATGATCTATGTGGAGCGCATCCAGAGCGACGGCAAGATGAGAGCAGGCCTCGTCGGAAAGATCGACCTTGAGCAGTATGATTACTCGAAGGGCAGCGTGTCGCCTGTCCGTGCGACAGAGGCAACTGTCCCCGAGCGCATCCCGCCGCGTGTGCGCATCCGCCGCGGCGCAAAGCTGGAGCTCCCGCATATCATGATTCTGCTCGACGATGTGCAGAAGACCGTCATCGAGCCGCTCGCCGCCATGAAGGACAGCATGACGCTTGTCTATGACACCGAACTCATGCAGGGCGGCGGATCTATCAAGGGCTGGCTTGTGCCGGCTGAGCAGCAGGCAAAGATCATTTCCGCGCTCGAAGCCCTCGCAGACGTCTTCCCCGCAGGAGAGGCACCGCTTGTCTACGCGATGGGCGACGGCAACCACTCCCTTGCGACCGCAAAGGCATTCTATGAGGAATGGAAGGCGGCAAACCCCGGCGCAGACACCGAGAACGCCCCGCAGCGCTATGCCCTCGCAGAGCTAGTGAACCTGCACTCCCCGGCACTGGAATTTGAGGCGATTCACCGCATTCTCATGGGTGTTGACACAAAGAAGCTGCTTGCGGATATGACACAGGCGCTTGATCTTCGCACCGATGAGACCGCCCCGCAGAGCTTTGAGGTGATCTGCTGCTGCGGCAAGCGTCAGGTATATTTCATTCACAAGCCCACCTCGAATCTCACCGTCGGCAGCGTGCAGCAGTTCCTTGACAAGTGGCTAAAGGAAAACGGCGGCAAGATCGACTATATCCACGGCGCAGATGTCGTCGCAAAGCTCGCGGAGGCAGAGGGCAGCCTCGGCATCCTCCTGCCCGATATGCAGAAATCGGAGCTCTTCCCGACCGTCATCAAGGACGGCGCGCTCCCCAGAAAGACCTTCTCGATGGGTCACGCGGCGGATAAGAGATTCTATATGGAGTGCCGAATGATTACGGAGTAATCATTCATTTGCGCACAGCGCAATTTCATGCGCAGCATTTCATCCGTCAGGATTTCACCGCGAAGCGATTTCTTTTCTGAATCCTATATCATTATGGAGTGCAGAATAATTACAGAGTAATCATTCATCTGCGCACAGCGCAATTTCATGCGCAGCATTTCATCCGTCAGGATTTCACCGCGAAGCGATTTCTTCTCTGAATCCTGTATCATTGATTGATTCCTGCGCGATTGCCTTCCGGGTGACTGATGCAGGTAACCTTCATGCCTCCCATGAAAGGGGAGGGGAACCGCCGTCAGGCGGCGGAGGGGTTCTCTGCGGCGCATGGGAGCGCTTATAACCCCTCAGTCAGCTGCGCTGACAGCTCCCCTGTTAGGGGAGCCGAGCGTGGTTAGAGGGAGGCAAGAATCATGCCCGCAAAAGCCGTGCGGGAGAGAGGTGAAACAAACCGTTGCTCGATAAACTGATCACAACCCATGACCTTTCCGACGCAGAGCTTCTGCGGTTCTTCTCGGAGCCGCAGGAGGAAGCCCCGCTCTTTGCCGCCGCAGACGCTGTCCGGCGAGAATATTACGGCGACGAGGTCTACATGCGCGGGCTGATCGAATTTACGAATATCTGCAAAAATGACTGCTATTACTGCGGTATCCGCAGAAGCAACAGCCATGCCGTGCGCTATCGCCTGACGGATGCGGAAATCCTCGCCTGCTGTGACGAGGGCTATGATCTTGGCTACCGCACATTTGTTCTGCAAGGCGGCGAGGACGGCTTTTTCACCGATGACAAGATCTGCGCGATTGTGTCGGCGATCAAAGCAGCACATCCCGACTGCGCGGTGACGCTCTCTATCGGGGAGAAATCCCGCGAGAGCTATCAGGCGTATTATGATGCAGGTGCGCGGCGCTATCTGCTGCGGCACGAGACTGCTGATCCTGTGCATTACAGAAAGCTGCATCCTGCGGAAATGTCGCTAGAAAACCGCAAGCGCTGTCTCTTTGACCTCAAAGCGATCGGCTATCAGGTCGGCAGCGGCTTCATGATCGGCTCGCCCTATCAGACGCCGGAAACGCTGCTTTCGGACATCCGCTTTTTGCAGGCGCTCTGCCCTGCGATGATCGGCGTCGGGCCCTATATCACGCACAGGGAGACACCCTTTGCGGAGATGCCGCCGGGAGAGCTGCATTTTAGTCTGCGCATTGTTGCGCTGCTGCGGCTGATGTTCCCGAAGGCACTGATCCCCGCGACAACGGCATTTGCCTCGCTGCACGCAGAGGGCAGGGAGCTGGCACTCAGAGCGGGCGCCAATGTTGTGATGCCGAATCTCTCGCCTGTGACCGTGCGGAAGCACTATGATCTTTACGAGAACAAGGTCTGCCTCGGCGACGAAGCGGCACACTGCCGCGGCTGCATGGAGCGGCGCATCGCCTCTGCGGGATACCGCGCTGTCGTTGCGGTCGGAGACTCGCTTGTCTGAATGCGAAATTATAACCGCATCTTTTACGCCCTAAAAATAGGAAGTGATAATGTAATGAGCTGGGATTACTGTACTGTATATGAGCAGGCAGTCTGTGCGTGCGGAAATGGCGTTGTAACAAGAGAAAAACATTGCAAGAGTGATGACTGGGGCAGAAGCGAAGAACACATACATAATGAAGAAATTAAGTGTGAGAACTGCGCTGCGAATTATCATATAGAACATAGAAACGGTCATCACTTCCTACCTTGGAAAGGCGATTGGTGGGATATTGCTTATCTTGTTCCGAACGGATGTAGTATTACTTTACCTACAAAGCCCCAATATTTACCGTTTGAGCAAACCAGAGCTTTTGAGGAACGAGCAATAGCATCCTTTACAAAAGAAGAATTGGCGGATGCAGTTGTTGATATGAAAACACACAAATATAGCACTCGCTTAACTCTTGAATCAAGCCGAGAGCTTGTAGGTATATACAAGAGAGCTCACAATTCCGTAAAGTTATCTAACATTATTTCAGCTATCGAATCTTGCATTGTTAAATATGATACATATGAATGGACATGTGATAAGGTAAAGCGTTTCAGAGAGGAAGAAGCTGTTATACTAGATAACAATAAAAAGCAGAACGACAAAACTTTATCAGAATCATTCGAGTTAAAATTTGAAACAGTGCATGTTGATGTTGAATAAAAGATTTTCATTATCTATCAGATTCCAATGCTCAGCAGCATTATGGAGAAACGAAAAGCCGCGCATTCGACAAAGAGCGAGGGGAAACCACAAGGGAGGGAGAAGAACCTCGCTGCGCTCGGACTCTCCCCCCTCCCTTAAGGTCTCCCCTCGCGCTCCCCTTCCTTATCTCTCCTCTCTCTGTTTCGGGATCCCGTCAGCGTGCGGGTGTGCTGCGCAAACATCGAGCCCCAAGCCCCGAATTGTAAACTGAAAATATCAATCTGAGTTTGACTGTAAACTGAGTATGATCCGATTGGGTTTGGGCGGAGCCCATTATAAATCATCGCCGTCAGGCGATACCGCAATTGCGCATTGCCAATTGCGCATTGCGAATTGAATACAGCGCATTGCAAATTGCGAATTTCCAATTATCACCGGAGGTAATTACAGCTATGACCACATACGAAATGCAGCAGGAGATCCTGCGGCTGAAAAAGGAAAAGAACATCTGCATTCTCGCGCATGCCTACCAGAGCCACGAGATCTGGGAGGTCGCGGACTATATCGGCGATTCCTTCGGGCTCTGCAAGAATGCCATGCAGTCTGATGCGGACACGGTGCTCATGTGCGGCGTGCGGTTCATGGCGGAGACGGTGAAGATGCTCTCCCCGCAGAAGCGTGTGCTCCTCTCGAACCCGGACGCCGGCTGCCCGATGGCAGAGCAGCTTGACAGGGAGCTCCTCGAAGCGCTGAAGGAGCAGTATCCCGACCATACGGTTGTGGCGTATATCAACACGACTGCCGACCTCAAAACCGCCTGCGATGTCTGCGTGACCTCCTCCTCGGCGGTGCGGATCATCCGGCAGCTCCCGAGCGATCAGATTCTCTTTATCCCGGACTGCAATCTCGGCGCATGGGTCGAGAGCCAGGTGCCGGAGAAGTCGTTTCAGTTTGTGCGCGGGGGATGTCCCACGCATGCACGCATTACGCCGAAGGAAGCGGCTGCTGCAAAGGCGGCGCACCCGGAGGCGCTGCTGCTGGTACATCCGGAATGTCAGAGCGGCGTGACTGCCCTCGCGGATTTTGCGGGCAGCACGACCGAGATCATGGCATATGCGGAAAAGAGCGCACATACGTCGTTTATCATCGGTACAGAGAACAGCATCGTGCAGCATTTGCAGATGA
>JAEEGK010016064.1_pt1 | contig 16504 bp, 12 predicted proteins | sample 8958771 | NCBI WGS metagenome assembly JAEEGK01 (sample SAMN16246547, study PRJNA631951) | gut metagenome | biome: gut microbiome; feature: rumen; material: SC-attached | host: Bos | place: Iran: Karaj | collected 2018-10 | reverse complement strand
AAGTGATGTGTCCACACCTCCCTGAAGGATGAAATCCTCAACCAGATGTCCCACCTCGTTATCTGCAAAAGCAGTGATTACTGCTGTGTCCATTCCAAAGCATCTGCGAAGTCCGCGGATAACGTTGTACTCTCCGCCTCCTTCCCATACCTTAAACTGACGAGCTGTGCGAATGCGACCCTCACCTGGATCAAAACGCAGCATTATCTCGCCAAGAGATACTGCATCATACTTGCATTCTTTTTTATTCTTAATATTTAAAATTGCCATAGTTTTATATCTTATAGTTAGTAGGTGTAATAAACTTTACAGAAATCTTTGAACTAATGTCCCTCAATTCCTCTGATATCATCTTGTTCCTAGTTTCAGCCTTGTTTGCAAAAGAATACTCTAACTCTTTGTCATAATAATCCTTACCATAATAATCATTGTAACCATCTAGCCCAGCTATTATAACATCTTTTACATCTAAAGCTGCAAGCAAGCGAAGTAACATCAATCCAGAATTGTCCATTATTTCAGGATTACTGCTGGTATATTTTCCATAATCCACTACATACTTTCCACTAACTTCTCTAATATTTGAAGTAAGGATAACGTTGCTGCCCACTTTATCTTGGAACTTGCTAAATCGTCTAATGTTGTTGCTAAAAACATAATCAACCTTATAAGTATCAGGCAAGAAGTTGACTGATATAGTAATCACATCATCTTTATTAATGTAGTCGTTTATTGAGTCTTCATACTCCTTTATTGTTCGGCCGGGAGCCAATAATAATATCTTCTTGTTGTAAAATAGTTCTTTTAGTTTCTCACAAGTATTTGTATCATCACACTTATTGGCCATATAGATAGAATAAATCTCATTTGCTCTATCTTTTGAAAACTTTGCTTTGTCTGCATCTGGTATGCTTGATAGCAAATCTTTGAAATCTTTTGCTGTCAACGAATCCTTTTCTGCCAAGTAAATTGCATAATTTGGATGACATCCCTCTGTTGCAGATAGATACAATGGCAACGAGTATCCCCAGAACTTCTCACGGTATATATCTGCCAAATACTCATCCATTATCTCTAGCATTGGAGCTATATCATAATTAGTATCATAGTTTTCGTTCATATATTCAGCAAAAAGCTCGAGGTTAAGGTTACCTGCTCCTCGCCCCATACCAAATACACATGCATCAATAATGACATCTCTTTTGAGGTTTAGCTCAACCATGGCCTCAGCATTTCCAAAGGCTTGCTGCAAATTGTTATGCGCATGATAAGCAAGGGCTATACCGCTATCCAAATTGTTGTCTGCTATATAAACCATACGCAAGAAGTTCTTGCGCTTTATAAGTCCAAATGTATCAACTATCGCAACTGCATCTGGTTTTATCGCATTAAATCTTTGAATGCCTTGGATGAATTCTTCATCCGTGTAAGCATCTGTGCTTACAAAATTTACTGAAAGAAAATAACCTAGTTCCTTTACTGCCTTGCAATAATCAAAAGCCTCTTCTAATTTATCTTTCTTGAATATTACTCTTATTCCATCTATTGAAGAACCGTCACATGGAGGTATATTCGCAATATTAACTGGTGCAGACATATCTATCATTCCAACATATCTTACGCCAGCTTTCTTAGGTGTAATCATAGGAACAAATGATTCTACTGTAGGAAAAACTGCCTTGTCAGGATTATACGTATTACCTTTTAAAAAACCTACCTCTAAAAATTCTATTCCGGTTTGAGCTATTTTGGAACAAAACCCCTTGATGCTCTTTTCTCCAAACATCCAATCATTTACATATCCACCATCTCGTAGGGTACAATCTAGTAAATGTACTTTTCCCATTCTATTCCTCCATCATTGGGACAATCATAATATCTTTTAATTCTTCTCTAGGAAGGAATGGTGCCAAATCCTCTAGTGGAGGACTTACCAAAGTACCATCTTCCAATCTCTTTGTTGCACTCTTAGGCTCCCAAACCTGCTTTGTGTCCGTAAAGATTTCGCAGAAAACTGGTCCATCGATTTTCAGAACCTCATCCACCACTTTTTTCATTGACTCATTTGTATTTGCACTAAAATACTTATATCCAAAAGCCTTTGCTAGCTTTTCAAATTCTGGGAACGATAAATCCCCTGACTCCTCGCCAATACCGATTTTACAATGGTCTTTAAATAAATTGTTTTGAGTAATTCTTATAGAATGATATCCATTGTTATTGATGAGGAAAATCTTAATTGGCAAATTGTTGGTAAGTACAGTCTGCAGCTCCTGTAAGTTCATCATGATACTACCATCGCCCTCAAGGCAAATTGTCTCTTTACGGCCGCCACCAATACATGTACCTATCGCAGCTGGCAGTCCATATCCCATACTAGCAACAGCACTATTGTTGGCCATACGACTACCCTTTTTAATCACATATGCCTGATTACCTACAACACAACATGCGCCATTAGAAACGGCAGTAAGACTATTTTCAGGCAAGCTTCCGCTCATATATTTCATGAAAGCATATACGTTTGCACCTTCATTGGTCTCTATCCATTTATCCTCTGTAACAACAGGATATTTCTGCTTCCACGATTGACATGTCTTTAGCCATTCATCACCTGTAAATAGCTTTCCTTCAGGCAATTTAGCATTCATTGCCTCCAAGAAATCCTTTGCATCGGCCCAAATAGGCATATCGACATGCAAAGTGTGTTTCTTCATCTCACCCGCATCAATATCTACCATGATAACTTCTGCAGACCTTGCCCATGTCTTCCAATTATATCCAACCTGTCTAATTGAAATACGTGTACCAAGAGCGACAATTAAATCAGCATTCTGAATTGCCCAGTTACCCGGTCTATCACCCATGTTTCCCGCGCGACCAACGTAAAGAGGATTATCATCCTCTATTAAATCTACAGCATTCCAATAGGTTACTATAGGAATATTAAGCTTGTCAGCCACCTGTCTGAACACATCATAACCACCAGATAATCTGATACCATATCCTGTATGGAACACTGGTCTTTTAGCATTTTTAATCTTAGCGATAACCGCATCTATTGTTTCATCTGTCACCCTTGGAGGTAACTTTGCATCATCCTCCGCTGGGTCATATCCCTCTAAATCATCAGTTTCAATAAAAGAACCCTGATAATTAACTGGAATATCTATCCAAACAGGACCTGGTCTACCCGTATTCGCCAAATGCCATGCTTTTTCGAGAGCATATCTAATCTGTCCTGGCTCCTCAATCATAGTTGCGTATTTAGTCATAGGCTCTACTGAACGCACTATGTCATATTCCTGATCTCCAACCGCTCTTAAACGTTCTCCAGTATACTGCATTGCATATCTAGCTGTAGTATCATATCTAACCTGACCACTAATAATAAACATAGGTATAGAATCAAGCCATCCGCCTAACACTCCAGTAAGAGCATTTGTACCACCAGGGCCTGTTGTTACACACACAGCTGCAATTTTATTGTCTAAACGAGCATAAGCCTCTGCCGCAATGGCACAGGCTTGCTCATGATGATTATATGTTACCTTTAATCCTTCGTTGTGGCCGAGGGCATCGTTTAGATGCATTGCTCCTCCGCCCACAACGCTAAAAACATCAGTAACTCCATGCTGAACTAAAAAATCCGCTACATAGTCTGCCAATCTAACTTTCATATATACTATCCACCCTTTTACTGATTAACTGCCTCTTCGATTACCTGAGCCATGTAATCAATCATATCATCTGTCATTCCAGGATAAACACCTACCCAGAATGTGTTGTTCATAATGTATTCTGTATTCTCAAGCTCACCTACAACACGATATGCATCTGTATCGCGAATCTGGTCGAAGCAAGGGTGCTTAATAAGATTTCCAGAGAAGAGGAGTCTAGTCTGAACATTGTGCTCCTCGATGTACTTTGTAACATCATTTCTCTTTACACCGCTCTCTGGCTTAACTGAGATAAGGAAACCAAACCAGCTTGGCTCTGAGCCTTCTGCTGGCTCAGGAAGAATAATCTTGTCTGCTGCTGAGCTCTTTGCAAGTGCATCGTGAAGTCTGGCCCAGTTGTGACGACGTCTCTCGATAAAGCTTGGGAACTTCTTGAGCTGCTCAACACCAACAGCTGCCTGTAAATCAGTAACTTTAAGGTTGTAACCAAAGTGGCTATATACATACTTGTGGTCATAGCCCTGTGGAAGCTGTCCATACTGTCCATCATATCTGTGTCCGCAGAAATTATCCTGTCCAGATGGACAGATACAATCTCGACCCCAGTCACGATAAGAAAGGATAAGTCTATTAAGCTGTGGGTTGTTAGTGTATACACATCCACCCTCGCCCATTGTCATGTGATGTGGTGGGTAGAATGAAGATGTACCTATATCACCCCATGTACCTGAGAATCTAGTCTCGCCATCAATTGTGTACTTGGTTCCAAGAGCATCACAATTGTCCTCTACAAGCCATAAATTGTGCTTCTCACAGAAAGCTTTTACTGCCTTTAAATCAAATGGATTGCCAAGTGTATGAGCAATCATAACAGCCTTCGTCTTTGGGCTAAGAGCTGCCTCAAGCTTTGTAACGTCTATATTGTACTGAGGAACAGTTACGTCTACAAATACAGGTATTGCACCATACTGAATCATAGGTGTAACCGTTGTTGGGAATCCTGCTGCAACAGTGATAACCTCGTCCCCTCTTTTGATCTGTCTATCACCAAGCTCTGGTGCTGTAAGTGTCATGAATGCAATAAGGTTTGCAGATGAACCAGAGTTTACAAGATGTGCAAACTTAACGCCAATCCACTGTGCAAATTCCTTTTCGAACTGGTCTGAAAAACGACCTGTTGTAAGCCAGAAATCCAACATTGCATCAGTGAGAGACTGCATCTCCTTCTCATCATACACACGGCTGGCATAGCTGATACGGTCGCCTGGCTTAAAGTTTGCCTTTGACTCCTTTGGCTCCTTAAAATCATGATAAAAATCTGCAACAAGAGCTTTAATCTGCTCTCTTGCTTCTGCTTCGCTATTCCAATTAGACATTTTTCTTCCTCGTTTCTAACTATATTACTTATTTCCGGGTTATTTCCATTTTTTCCAAGGTGCTTTACCCTGTTCAAGCATCTCGTCAAGCTTGTCCATCTCATGCTTGGTATCCATGCACTGCCAGAAACCATCATAAGTGTAGCTCATAAGCTCACCCTTAGATGCAAGCATCTCAAGTGGCTCACGCTCAAATACTGTTGAGTCATCCTTGATGTAATCAAAAATCTCAGGCTGCAATACCATGTAGCCTGCATTGATTGGTACTCCGTCAGATGCCTTCTTTTCGCGGAACTTGCGCACAGCATTGTCACCGCCTATATCAAGCACGCCCTTGGACTGATCCTGGCGCACTGCTGTAAGTGTAGCAATCTTGCCATGAGACTTGTGGAACTCCACAAGCTCGTTAATATTTACATCGCATACACCATCACCGTAAGTCATCATAAATGGCTCATCGCCAATGTACTTTTGTATGCGCTTGATACGACCACCTGTCATAGTGTTAAGGCCAGTGTCTACAACTGTAACCTTCCACTTATCCAAGTATTGATCGTGAACAATTATATTTCTTTCACCGTTAGTGTAGTCAAATGTTATGTCGCTGTTGTGTAAGAAATAGTCTGCAAACCACTCCTTGATTACATGCTGCATATAGCCGGCACATATAACAAACTCGTTATATCCATAGTATGAATATTCCTTCATGATGTGCCAAAGAATTGGTTTGCCGCCAATTTCTATCATTGGCTTTGGTTTGTACTGGGATTCCTCTGAAATACGTGTTCCGAAACCACCAGCTAAAAGTACTACTTTCATTAAATATTCTCCTTTGTATTACACCGGTTAAAAGGCACACTTTTACCTTTTAACATATGGTCTATATTATAATGCATAACGATGAAATAATCAAAGCTATTGTCTTGGTGATAAATATTTATAAAAAGGGTTTTTGTCGGTGTCACTGGCAAAGTTTATTGCCTCAAATATTTCATCCTTTCTAGCAATCTCTATGCCCTTTTCCTCGTATTCTTTTATGCTATGTACAGTCCTGTAGATTTCATTATACGGTGCAACCGCACCAATTAAGAAAAACACAGCAATTAATGCTAATTTTTTATTTTTCCCCTGTTGAGCAGCATCATATATATATTCAATGAAATAGATGAACAATAATATCTGTGCAGGTATACATGCCCGCATACAAAAATCAGTGCCTACACCAAATATTATGAGTGGGCAAATCAATAACATTATTATTGCTGATATATATAAGCCATCCTTCCTGTTTTGTTTGAACGTGATAGCTACATATACTCCGATTTCCACAAGCAAGAATAATATATATGACCATATATTGTTATGTGCTGTCGCCTTATTCTCTGTCATGCTGGTTGCATTATTGCCTATAAACATCATTCCCAGGACGATTGTTGAAGCAAAGCCAACTATGTTGACATAAGAAAAGCTAGACCTAAACAATTCTGCCACAACATCCTTCACCCTATTTGTTGTTGCTGTTTTAACCGCACTTTTTACCATTACATAAACAGCAATTGGAAATAGGCCCACGATAGGCAGAGTCGTAGACAACAATCCGGCCGCCATGATTAAAACGATATTTTTGTTTAACTCATCAATCACCAGCAACGTAATCACCCAGGCATATATAGCCTGATTAAACACCCAAAACAGTTGGGTGGTAAAGCAGGAGAACTGATATCCCCTAATCCATATTTCTATATGTTCTCCAGGCTGCATATTGATAAAGTCTTTTGTATTGTTAATTAATAGGCCAACAACATCCAGTCCACTAAAAAATATAAAAATAACAAGTGGAAGCAACGCTAATTTACCTATCCTTCTGCAAAGCAATCCATAGAATATAGCTACTCCTATTACCGCCCAGATATATTGAGCTGTATAGCCTGCTCCTACTCCAAAAAGCTTGCCTATCAATGCTGGCACAATCCAAAAACCAATATAATATGACATACCTTTAGCCCCCAGGCTTGAGCCCTGAACTACAGGCCATTTATATTCTACCAGTAGATTGAAAATCTCATTTCTCCAATAGTGGTCTTCATTCTGCCATGTAAATCCACCCACTCCTGATAGGTATACCCATAGTAAAATTATTGCTATTGCAATTACTATACGGATTACATTGTATCGATTAGGCTCTTTGCTTACACTATCCTTTTGAACCTTTGTATCAAGTATCATCCTATAAGTGGCAAGTCCTATTGCTATTGCTAAGGGCACTCCCAGGTATAGTTTCATCCACATCAATACAAATATTATTAACGGCAAAATAACATATAGATATGCCGCAGTTTTCAGACAATCAATTCCCTTCATTGTTACTTCATTCCTTTTCTACTGTAAAATGCATAGTACACTAATAATGCCGCTATGATTCCCAGATACATCATGATTATGCTTTTTATCTTTTCGTTTCTGCTATACTCTTCCACTTCATAAAATGTAAATGAAAGCGGCTTAAACTTTACATCTACCCCCTCACCTACATCAAGTCTGTATAGTGTATTTGCTGGACGGGAAACATCAAGGGATATGTTACTTCTTCCATTTTCTATTTTGAAAGGAATCGAGTTTTCTGAGTCAATATTTCCATTTTCATCTGTCCAAAACAGTTCTGCTCGGACCATTTCCTCGCCCTCTACTTTGGCATTCATCTTAGATTCCACATTGGAATACATCTTTAAATCTATTTCGATTTTCTCCACCGCCTTATCGGAATAAAAGTAAATATATGGATCTCCAGCGATTGACACCGCCTTTTTATTTTTAAACTCATATCCTGATGAATCGCACTTGCTCCAGTCGGTTATTATAGTATTGGTATGATGCACAAACATCATATTTTTAAAGACAGCTGTGACCACACCTGTAATAACCAGTGCTACAAACATCAGCTTTATAATATTCTTTAAATGATTGTTATCTTTAAACATTTTTTTAATCATTAATCTTCTCTACTTCTATTTCTTTATCTTGCTTAACACTTTATTCTTAAGCCCCAACAGCTGTTCCATACAAAACTCATCCTTTAAAAGGATCAGGGAAATCACATATATTAATCCACCGGAAGCAACCATTACTAATGTGCTGATAATATTTGGGCTAAAGATTTTACTTTCATAAAACAGTCCTAACGACATAAAGGCACCTGCCAAAATGTACTTTGTACTGTTTTTAAGCACCTTCAAAAAGCTTATTTCTTTTCTGACAAATATAAACTGCACAAATGTAACTGAAAACTCTGCTATAACTGATGCTATGGCGGCTCCGTTTGCCTTGTATCTCGAAATCAGAAACATATTCAATATAAAGTTTACTACTGCGCCTACACAGACTGAGGCAGTAAGCTTATTTTGCCTCATAGTTGGAACCATGTATTGAGTACCCGTTACCGTACTAAGTCCTATAGCTATAAACAGCATAGACAAAATCTTTAATAAGTCAGCCACCCTATATAATTTAGGTCCCAAAAACCATGGGATAAATTTATCCGCAACAAACACCAGACCCAAGCACATAGGAACAGCAATCAACATTACCGCTCTATAAGACTTGTACATCAATATCTCTATCTGGTCCTTTTCGTTTCTTTTAAAATGATATCCAATACGTGGAATCATCACCGTGCCGATTGCTGTAACTACAGCAAGAAGCAATCTTGAGGCTTGAGTGGCATACTCATAGTTACCATTTTGCGCATCGCTACGGGTAATAGTACCAATCATTGTTTTATCAAGTACTGTATATACTTTTATGGCTATAGTTGGCAAAAATAGAATTATAGCCGACTTGATATAATTCCATGGTTTTATCTTCATAAAGTTTGGCGCATCCACATATTTTGGAATGTAGCCCCACAAAGATGCGTTTGCCAAAAAAGTAAAAAATGCCAAGCCAAATGCATATTTATATGCATCACTTGGTGTTTTAACAAAAATCAGTATATAAACAATATTTAGCATCTTAATAATAAGATTTCTAAATACAATCTTTCCAAATTCCTCTATTCCCTGGAAAAACCAGGAAACGTCAACAACTGTCGCCAATATAGAAAATGCGAAAGCGAAATATATGGTTTGGTTTTTAGTCTGGAATGAAGAAAAAACCACATATGCCAATAGAGCTATTACAGACGTAATTAGCTCTAGAGATTTAATACTCCAAAATATTTCACTACGACTTTTTCTGTCATCCTGTACGTAAGAGATTTCTCTCTGTCCTAATATAGCTACGCCGGGAGTTCCAATCATGATGAAGTATGTTGCAATAGACTCAACAAAGCTTACAACTCCTGCACCTGAATCGCCAATTGTTCTCGCTAAAATTGGAGTAGTTATAACTGGTATAAATAATATCAGTATTTGGTATGTTAAATTGTATATATAGTTTTTCTTAATGCTCTTTTTCAATTATGGTTCCTCGATATCTATAGCTACGATTATGCCATGGAAATATTATTTATTTAACATAAAAGCCAATGGCTTATATAATATGCACTGTGACATTCTCAAGATTTTTACAATATTGCTCTTAGAAGAGTCCCTGTAGAGACTTGGGTATTCTTCTTTTAATTTTTTATCAAATGCCTTTAGGTCTTGTTTTGCAGCTGATGTATTTTTATATACGAAGTAAACGTACACCGCAATTATTACTTCTATCATTTTGCTATCAATAAATTTCTTTTTAGCGAAATTATTGTCAATATTAATATCCTTTACCAGACCCAAAAGCTTTTCAGCAACAATCATGATGTCTTTATAATGCTTTATTATTCCTGACTTGCTCATACTTTGGCCTTCGCGACCTATGCGATAATGGTAAATCCCTTTATCGAACGCGCTTATATTTTCAGCATATAAAAATGGAATTAAAACCAATTCATTGTCTGTATAAAAACAGTTTTCTGAGATTTTCATTTTGTTGTCTCGAGCCAATTCTGTCTTTATTGCAAGTTCATGCATGGCAATATTGATATCACAATCTATTGCACTAATGTCTGTAACCTTTGCAGTCTTCTCAAAGACTACATTGGAATTTAGTGTGCATTCACCAGTCTCTTCATAGTCATTGTAGTAAGGCGATAACACTAAATCCGCATCTGTCTTTTCCAGATAGTCCACAAAATCCGCCATGTTACTGGTCTCAAACCAGTCGTCACCATCTAACTGTTTAAAATATTTACCTTTTGCTATTTTTAAACTGGCGTTGATTGTTGAACCATATCCACCATTTTCCTTATGAACAACAACAAGGTTAGAGTATTCTTTAGCCAATTCATCTAACAACGCAGATGTCCCGTCGTTAGCTCCATCATCCACTGCTATAACCTCTATTTTATTGTCTATCTCAGGGTTGTCTGTAAATATAGATTCAACACACTTTTTTATATAATCTTTAACGTTATATGCTGCAATAGAAATTGTTAATACCTTATTCATTCTTTACTTTAGATTATTTAACTAATCTTTTCCTTTCAACTAACTTTCACACTAAAATAATAAAATCGCTAAAAAATAACTTTGAAAAGCTTTTCTTTTATGTTGTCTGGTTTAAATTCAGCAGCTCTTTCTAAAGCTTTATTGGCGTACTCATTATATACATCTGCATCCAAATACAGCTTGCTTAATCTATCAGCTACAGCCTCAAAGTCATCTACATCAACCAAAAAGCAATATCTTCCATTGGCTGAAACTTCACCGCAGTCGGAATTAGTCATTACACATGGCTTTCCAAAGGTCATAGCCTCTATTATAACTGTAGGCAATCCCTCTCCACTGCTGGTAAGCATATTGATATGAGATGCTGCTTCATAGTTTTCAATGTCATATACATTGCCCAGAAAAACACAGTTTGCAGACACATTTTCCTTTTCTGCCAGTTGCTTCATTGATTCTAGTGTGATACCCTCACCGGCAAAAAGTATTTTTTTATCCAAGCCTTTTTCTTTGAGAGCCTTCATTGCTTTTATAGCAATGTCGTGACCTTTTCCCTCATCAAATCTTGCCACGTATAAAATATAATCACCGTATTTTTCTTTCAACGAGCTAATCTTTTCATTGTCTAGCTTTCTATCTAAAATATATGTTGGATTATAAATTTTTGCGATATTTATGCCATGAAAGAAGCTCTTGCCATAATATATATGTCCTTGATCTACGCTGGATAAAGTGACAATTGTATTAAATCTTTTGTAAAGCATTGCGTACGCGTCACAAATAGCAAGAAATGAAATCAATGCTCCATGGCACCAACATATTTTTTTGTCTGCCTTGATGTAATTCTTTCCAACAAATGACATATCATTAATATGTCCTGCCATTGAAATTGCAACGTCATATTTCTTGCCTGGGTAAAACAGCTTTTGTACCGCCTGCTTTAAAGTGAGAATTGGTGAGATTATCGCATATGCGTATTTGCCCCACCACCAATTATGTACACCATAGCTGTATGTTTCAGGACAACCATTATTTGAAAGATTATATGGGTAATATTTTACCCCCTCTGGCAAGTCTTTAACCAGATCATTCGCCTGTGGTCTCATGTTGAATACATCTATACTGCAGCCTTCATCCACACACATTCTTATATAATCTAATCCGACACGTTCTACGCCTCCCATACCAAGGCCGTCAAACACAAATGCTATTTTCTTCATTGCTTTATCTCACCTGTTGATTTATCTTTAACTTCGCAACTTTTTATAATATATCTTCATAAGATTCTTTGGTACAAGGGCCGAAATTATTGGCTTTATACATAATATCCTCTTATAAAATGGCACACCTATAAGCTTGTAGCCATGGGCAAAAACCTTGGCCGTCTGTATACCAGCCTTAAGTGTTCTCTTGCCAAGATCCTCTACGCCCTCTCTGTACAAATAAAGCGGCTCCTGAATGTTATAACCCTTATAGCCTTTTGCGAAAAATCTAAACCACAAGTCCAGGTCCTCCGCGCGCATAGTCATCTTTGAGACTGTATATCCACCTAAAGCATCATATACTTCTTTTTTCATCATTATAGTTGGATGAGCAAATGGTGTATCCAACAATAATAACTCTTTGCCTGGATGCTCCACGCTCTTTCTTATTCCCTGTTGGCCATTTGAATCAAATATAATTCTACTGCTGCCCACACAATCAATTTCCGGGTGACTTTCCATAAACTCAAGCTGTGTCTCAAGCCTTTCAGGCAAGCTCTTATCGTCTGCATCCATGCGGGCTACGTATTTTCCCTTTGCCACCTCCAGACACCTGTTTAACGATGCTGCCAAGCGAAGATTTTTATCATTTTTAATTAATTTGATTCGAGGGTCTGCCTGGGCATATTGAGCCACAATATCGTTAGTGCCATCTGTAGAACAATCATCGCATATAATAAACTCCCAATTGGGATACGTCTGATCAATGATTGAATCTATGCACTGGGAAATATATTCCTCTGCATTAAAAGCACCCATTATTATACTTATTAATATATTATTATCCTTACTATTCATTATTCTGCTTTTTACTCTCTAATCTACCTTTGACAATTCCACCTACAAACAAAATAAAGAACCAGTATTCTCTATATCGCCATGGGCATGTTTCAATTATGTAGTAAATATTGATTGAAAGAAGTAATGCAACAATTACGTAGTCCACTTTGCTACATTTAGTTAACAACAATTTTATGGCGTTAATAAATGTCATAAGCTCGTATCCCATCATTAGCAGGAATATTACAACACCATAATCACGTGAAAATAAAAGGAATACGTCGTGTGGTATATCAAGTGTTGTGGTCTGCCAACCGCCAATAGGCTGCTGGAATGAAAGAATTAACCCCTCTTTGATAGAGCGATATCTAACATTTCCAAAAATGCCACCGTCACGTGCTAAAAATGAATTTGCATAAACATCTCTCAGGCCCGCTATATTTAAAGCGACCAATACTGCTGCAATTATAGCCACAATAATTCCTACAGAAATAACTGATATAAGAGCAACCCTTATCTTTTTATTCTTATATTTCTTTTCTTTTATGATATATATTACAAGCATTATGCCTGTAACAAGCACCTGAATAAGCAGACATATCCTTCCTTTAGCAAAAAAGAAATCCAACGCTGCAGCTACAATGTTGAATACTATAATAATTGCAGCCAAAGGCTTTTTGTTTTTTAAATATATAATTCCTAAAAACAGCCATGAAGCCATCGCGCAAAAACAGAATACAAATACTGTTCTAGCCATGTGCTCGCCGGTAAAAAAGTCATTCCATCCATCCCAGCTATCAACAGCCTCCAGGCCATCGTTATGGTTTAGATACTGTATTACTCCCTGCAAAAACATAAACAGAGTCATAATTCCAACTGTGATAAATGCTCTCTTCTCAGACTTCTGCTTATCCGCCACTACATACCTTCCGATGAGGTAACTGCATGGCCAAAACACCATGAAATATAACGAATTAAAATATGCAACATGCATATCCATCATCGCAATACCAAATGCTACTAAAACAATAAATCTCAACGCCCAATCATCAAATATCTGCTTGTCGCTGATTGCAAAAAATGCAATCAACAGCACACTTATAATTGCCAATACGTTTAGATTTATTAAATGGAACACAAATGAAAATACAGCTATAAATGCACATATCAAGTAAAATACTAGGTTTTCTCTCTTTTTTAAAAATTGCATTTCTCGACTCCTGTTTTCTTCACCCTGCCGGTTCTTGGTGAAAGAATAATTTTAATTGTTATACTGATAAATCACGTACTTGCCGTCATCATAAACAAGCTCTTCATCAAGCTTGAATGTCTTTCTAAAGGTTTCCATACCCTGAGTATCCTCGGCCAGATACAAGCCAAAGAACTCGCCTGTAGGGATCTGGCTGTGGGAATTGTACTGCAGCCACAGGAATACATCATCGTATTCGTCATTCATGGTCCACATTTCCACCTGGCCGTTGGTAAGCTCGGCCACCACCTGGCTGCGCCAGAAGGATGCTACGCCCTTGGTGTAGCCCTTTTCCTCGATACAGTTGATTACATGAGCAAAGTCCTGATTTGCTCTAAGAGGATGTGCCACGTTGCACTTGATGATTCCAACTGCAGATCCAAGGAGTAGACCACAGCCTGCACCGATTCCTCCCAGGGAGAATACCTCCTTGGTGCTGAAATCCGTATATCCGAAGCTGTCAAAATACCACTTAAAGGTCTTTAGCCATGAGCCAGAGCCTTTGCCCCAGACCATGCCCTCCATATTTACAAAATTGTAGCGATTTACAAAAAGCTTGAGATTGATTCCGTATCCCATAAGGTTATAGAACATTGCTATAAATGTAATCACTGCAAATCGATGCTTTACGCTTGTCTTGTCAAACCAGCCATCCTTGCCGTTATTTCTAAATGAAAGATAGAGAATAACTGCTCCTGCCACAGCAAGTGGAAGGAAAAAGATAACCAGCATTCGCATACCATTAAGGCCGGAAACAAGGCTGATAACTCCCAGTCCCACAAGGGCCAGTATGGCTTTGCGGCTGTTGGTACGCTCCTTTGCCGCCACAATGGCAAGTGCAAGAGAAAGTACCATAAATATAGAATGAGGCAAATAGTAAGCGCCCCAGATAATATCAAAGAAATACCAAAAGCCAAATGGCCATGCCAGGAATGCAATAATCCATTTGCCTGTCTGTCCCCAGCCAAGCACCTTGCTAAGATACATCCATGCACAGAAATAAATTACAAGGGCTATTGCCACACCGATTGTGCGGGCCATGAGCCAGTTGTCCTTTGCAAGCCAAAAGCCGATACAGTAAAACCACTGCATGCCGGCAGCTCTGATTTCGGTAGAGTATATCCAGCTTTTTGTAAGCAAGGCATGCTCCTTGTGCATCAGATTGGCAAGTACCATCTCTGCCGCCATATCTGAGTCCAGCATGGCTCTACCGTGGTTTATGAAAAATGCTATGTCGTATATATAGCCTAGCATGGCAAAAAGCCATGGGGCTAGGGAGTGTAGTTTTTGTTTCATGTTTGTCCTTTTTCTTTCCCCTCTTCAGTCGCTTCCCTATAGCTTCCCAGGTTTCTTCCAAGGGGAAGGCATACTATTAATGTAGGTTTACTATAATGCTGCGCACTCCATAATATTTGGATGCGCACTGGTTGCAGTTGCCGTACTTGGCGTCTTCGCCCAAAGGCTCCCTAGGGATCTCGTCCAGGCTAACGTAGTAGGAGTACTGACACCAGTCTACGTTTTCTTTATCGATGACTACGTCGGCGTCAGGGCCAGCGGCAATCACTTCATCTAAAATATCATCCCAGAACTCCCAGCTTTCCTTGATAAGGGCTGACTTCTGGTAAATGTCATACTGCATTATTACGTTGTAGCTGCCAGAGCGAAGGGTATATAAGCCTCCTATTATAATCACAAAAAGGCTTATAGCCACTGCAACTCCTCCTCGGAGTTTTCCTGAACCAACCACCTCTTGTTCCTGCCCACTGTCCTCTTGAGCTTCTGCCTTCTTGCCACCCAATTGGGTAAGCCACGCCGCAAAAGCATAAACTGCTATGGCCGAGCCTATGAAAATCATGTAGTCCCCTACATAGTAAGCTCTAGGAGTAAACTCAGAGTCAATCTGCTTGGCTGCGCCGTATACATACAAAAGCATTCCGCTAAAGGCAGACGCCATAACGCAAACGTAGCCAAAGGCTATAGTAAATATATTAAGCTTACGCTTACTTCCCGCGTAAAGCCCTATTATAAAAATCAGCACCATCAACACCAGCACCCATGGCTTGGTCTGAACTGTCATAATAAATCTGTCTACAATTCGATGAGCCGTAACATAAATAGCATCTCCAAGGCCATAGTCATCCTTGGCGCTATCCTCGTTGGCCATTCTCTGGCCGATACCAGGGGCTGTGACCATCAGTATGCCAGTCAAAATATAAAATCCCAATGGAATTAACTTTCTTTTCCACTGGCTCTTGTTCTTAAAATCCATTACAAACACAAGAAGCACATAGACAGCACCTACAGCCACGCAGTACATCATGCTGGTGCAGGTGATTATGCCTGCAATTATCATAATCGCGTATCGCTTCTTGCTTTCCTGCTCTGCCAGAAATCTAAGTATTGCAGCTGTAGTCACCAGCCACATCATCATCATTCCAGAATAGCCCGGTGTACCTGACCACCAGTTGTAAACATCACTGTAGTAATAGCTGGTTGTCAAAAGCAGTGCAACAATAAATGTAAGGATGTCACAGGTTCTAACATCCTCTATCTTAAACAAATATTTGAAAATTGTTCTAACACTCCAAAGAATGCCCACCATGATTATCGTATTTGCGATAATCATGCAAATACCAAAGCTGTGCCCGCTGTTGTTAAATAAATAAAGTGGATTGAA
>JAEEGK010016061.1_pt1 | contig 16505 bp, 7 predicted proteins | sample 8958771 | NCBI WGS metagenome assembly JAEEGK01 (sample SAMN16246547, study PRJNA631951) | gut metagenome | biome: gut microbiome; feature: rumen; material: SC-attached | host: Bos | place: Iran: Karaj | collected 2018-10 | reverse complement strand
GTAGCATTCTCCCATAAATTTAATTTACCTTCTTTTAATAAATTTATTATTTAAAAATTCTTCATTTTTGACTATAATATTTTCATTTTTTTTAAAGTTTTCTAATTTTTGATTCATAAAATCATTTAAATATTCAGTGAATTTATTTCTTAATTATTTTTAATTAATTATTTTTTCTTTAATTTTTTTTCATTTTGTTTATTTTCTTTTTCTTTTATTCTTTTTTGAATTCATTAAATTTGAATTTGATATTAAATACAAATTTAATTTATCATTTAAATCATTTTGTTCTTGAATATTATCTTTTTTAATTTATTCTTAAGGCTGATTTAAATAAAAAAATTATTATAACTTCAAAAAATAAAAGCTAATTTTTAATATTAAATTAATAAAAATAAAAAATGATTTTTTTATTTATTTATTTATGACGAAATAAATATTAAAAAATAAATTTACACTCAACTAATAAAAAAGTAATTAATGTCAGAAAATGAATTTGATTTAAAAACAGATGAAAGAACAGCAAATACAATAGATATCTTAAATGAAAGTAATATAAATATAAAATAAAAATAAATATTAAGGACCAAATTCTTATAATGAAAAATCAACTTTAGAAAAATCAAATTTAAACCAAACATTATATTCTCAATCATCATATATAAACCCATCTATAATTCCATCAGACATAAATCAATTATTAATATATGGAAACAATATAAAAAATAAAAATCCTTTAAAAATGGGAAAAACAAGAGTTTTTTTATTTATAAATAATTATCCTTTAATTTCAATAGGGCCTCAAATTTTTGAACCAATATTATGTTTTTTAATAATGACAATATTTTATTCTTTTTTTATATTATATTTTAATGAAAATAGTGGAGAAGTTTTAAATGTTATTCATCATTTAACGTATTATTCTTATTTAATTTGTCATATTTTAGCAACTTTTATTAATCCTGGAATTCCTTCTTATCAATATAGTAATCAGAATTCAATTATTTTTTATAAAAATGAAGAAAATTCAATTATTAATCATGATTTAAAATTATGTAAAACTTGTAATTGTGTAACTAAAGTTAAAGATAAAGTTTATCATTGTATTTATTGTAATATTTGTTATATGAATTTAGAACATCATTGTAAATGGATTGGACATTGTGTTGCAAAAAATAATAAATATTTTTATTATTGTTTTGGTACTTCAATTTGGATTTTTGGTTTAGGATGTTTTGGAATGTTATTTGTTACTTATATGAGAATGTTTTTGGAAAATAAAAAATAATTTTTATATTTTTATATTTTTAAAATAAAATATATTTAAATTGAGTTTATTAAAAGTCCTTTATTATTTTATCCTTTTCTTCATCTTCTTTGTCAAAATAATTTAATTCTAATTTATTTTCTAATATTTTTTTTAATGATAATAAATAATCATTTGGTAAACCACATTTTTCTAAACTACATTTTTTAATTAATTTATTTTGATTTATAACTGAAAAAAGTTCTGAGATTGTTTTTTTTGAAAATTGATTTTCATTTAAACTTATAGATTTTAAATTTTTATTTTCTTTTAATGCATTTGTTATCATTTTTAATGTCTCATCGTCTAAATAATTAGAATCTAAAATTAATTCATCTAATGTATTATTATTTTTTAAACAAGAAATTATTCTTTCAAATTGTTCTGGATAATTTCCAATTTCATTTTTACTTAAATTTAAAATTTGTATTTTTTTATTTTTTTCTAATCCTTCAAAAATTAAATTTATATTTTCATTTATTTTACAATGTTTTAAAGAAATAATTTTTAAATTACTTTGTTCATTAGATAAAATATCTTTGATTAACATACAAGCACTTTTATCTAATTGATTATAATCAAAAAATAATTGTCTTAAAAAAGAATTATGAACAATATATTCATTTATATATTTCATTGAAATTCCAGTAATATTATTATTAGATAAATTAAGTGTAGTAACTTTAGATTCTGGATTTAAAGAACAAAAAATAGTTTTAACACCTTCATCAGTTAAATTATTACTTTTTAAATTAATAGAACTTAAAAAAGGATGATATGAAATAACTTTTGTAATATATTTTGCACCATCTTTAGTAATATTATTATTTTCCATAAATAAATATGTAATTTTACACTGTGAATTGTCAATTAAAGTTTTTGCTAAAATTTTTGCACCTTCATCACAAATATAATTTCCCCCAATAAATAATGATATTAATTTACTATTTACTTTAATATATTCACATATTATTTTTACTCCATTTATTTCTATTCCATTATATGATATATCTAATGTTCTTAAAATCATTTGATGATTATTTATTATATATTGAGTTAAATATGCTATTCCATCTGGTCCTAAAACATTTCTTCCTAAGACTAATGTTTGTAATGATGAGTTATTTGATAAAAATTCTTTTGAATATGATATTCCATCACATGATATCTTATTTGATGATAAATTTAGTGTTGTTAAATTTACACATAATTTTAAAGTATTAAATAATATTTTACAACAATGATCATCTATTTTGTTATTACTTAAATTTAATATTTGTAATGTTCTTGAATTTAAATTTATTAAAAGGGTTATATTTGTAATACTTTTTAATTGAAGTTTATTTCCTGATAAATCAATTTTTAATATATTATTTTCTTCTAAACTTAATAATGGTATTATAATAAAAGCAATTCCATTATTTATATTTTTATTACTTAAAACTAATTTTTGCATTTTTTCTCTTTCTATATGATTATTATTTTCTTTAATTTCATTATTTTCATGATTTTCTTTATTTTCTAAATGTTCCTTATTATCTTTATTATCTTTATGCTCTTTATGATCTTTATTATGTTCTTTATGTAATTTATTATCTTTATGCAATTTATTCTCTCTATGAGTTTTATTATCTTTAATTTCTTTAGTATCTTTATTTTGTATATTAACTATTTCTTTTTCTTCATCTTTTAAAATCTTGGATTCAATTAAACCAATAAAAATACTATTTTCTTCATATTCATTTAAATGATATTTTTGAGATATTTTTTTAATTTTTTCATAATTATCAGAAATTAAGTCTTCAATTATAATTTTATCATAATCTATTTTTCCGTTAATTTTTTCAGGTTGTAAATTTTCATCATCAATTATTTTTTCTTCCTTTTCAGGTTCAATTTTTCGATTTAAAATATAATTAATTCTATATTTTCCAGGAGATCTGATTTTTTTAATTTTCTTTGGAACAGATTCAATTAAAATGAATTTTTTATTATTATTTTCATCATCCTTTATAAATTCTTTTCTAACTTTAATATATTTTTTATATAAATCACTACCACAAATAACATTTCTTAAATAAGAATCCATTGACATAAATTTAAATTGTTCTCTTATATTTAACATATCTATTATTATTTTCAGAATTTTTGGATCTTTTGTATGTTTATAATGATGCTCAATTGGTTCTGATAATCTTGTTGCAATATCTGCATGACTTTTTTTTTTATGAGGTTTTGCTTTACTCATTTGAATAATACTTTTAATTAGTAATATTTTTAAATTTATAATATAAATTATAAAATTATTTTTGTAATAATTTATTAAAAAAAATTTAAATATAAAAATTAGAAACTTTTTTTTTATTTTCTTTCAATTCCTGCTTCAACTTTATTTACATATTCAACAATAATTGGATATAATTTTTTAATATTTGTATCTTTTTGAATAGCATAAATAAAGTAATTTTTTGCATTTTCTAAATTCATTATTTTAATAATTTCTCTATCATCATTTGATAAAATAATATTAAAAAGTGACATAACAGACATAACTTCAAGTCCTTTAATTTTATTTTTAATAATTGCCAATTCATTATTAACTAAATGAGAAATTTTAACATTTCTAATTACTTCATCATAAATAAAACAATCTATTTCAGTTCTATTTTCTTCATTATGAAATTTCCTTATTATTATATTTAAAAGAGATATTGCTTCTGTTCTTATAGGAAATGATTCTTTATATGGTAAAAATTCAATTGATAATTTTTTAAAATCTGTTTTAAATTTTCTCATATCATAAATTAAATTGTTAAACATAAAATTAATAAATTCATTTTGTAAAAATTGCATTTTAATATCATCAAATTGAGCATCTAAATTTATTATATTTTGAAATACTTCAATTCTTAATCTACATTCAGCCATATAATTATCTAAAATTGAAGTATCAATATAATCCATATTTAAAAATAAACTTAAAGTTTCATATTGAGTTTTAAATAAATCAGAAACAATACTTCCAAATTTTACTTTTAGGAAAATATTATTATAATAATCATCATTTTCTCTAAAAATAATTAATATTATATTTATCATTTTTACTGTTATGAAATTATATATTTTTTGTAATGTAAAACTTTTATTACCAAATGGATTAATTTTAACATCTTTTTTATTTTTTAAAGTATTATTATTTTTTAATTTACTTGTTGAATTAGTTATTGTATTTAATTTTGATGTAATTTCTTTCATTGAAAGAATATTTTCTTTAATTTTATTTAATAATGAAATCACCATTGTCATACATGTAGTTTCATTATCTTTAGGGAATAAAAATTCACTATGATCTTTTTTAATTAACCATTCAAATAATTTTATAATATTAAAAACTAAACAACTTTTATTTGATTGTTTAATTCCTTGATTCCATTCAATATTAAAAATATGTGAAATAATAGAAATTATATTCATTATCTTTTCTTTTTTTTCATTTTCTTTTTCTTTTTCTAAATAAAATACATATGATTTAAAAGTATTAATTAAGAATATTATTTTTTCTTCAAGTCCATTGAAATTAAGAACATCTTTTAATTTTATAAATTCTTCTTCTATTTCATCAATTTCTAATTTTGGTAAAAAATTCATATTATTTTTTTCCATATATTCAAGAACTGAAGGTGATGAAAATATTTGAGCTCTAATATAAGGATTTTGTAATTCAATTAATATTTTAATTATTTGTTTAACTGAATTTTTAAATGTATTATTTGCTTTAATTAAATTTTCTTCTTCTTCACTTTTATTTTTTAAATTTGGAGGTAAAGTAATAGAACTTTTAATAATACTCATTAAAATTTCATAAAAATTACACATTGTAATATTAAAATTAGAAATAATTCTTCTATGATTACTCATTAATAAATTAAAAAGAATATCTAAACAACTTTGTCTAGTTTGAATTTTTTCATTTCCTTTTTGTAATGTTCTCATTAAAGGCTTAAGACATAAAGGAGATGAGAAAATTAATCCAAATTCTTTCATAAATGTTATATAACTTCCTTTATCTTTTTGTAAACTAACATTTAAAAATTTATTTGTGAAATTTAATATAAATGAATGTGGTTTATTTAATAAATTATTCATAAATGAAATAAGTGAAAAACTAGAATCCCAATTTGACAAATTTTTATCATTATTTTCATTTAATTCTAAAATATCATTTTTTTTATTTGGTGAGTTAAATATTCTATTATAATTATTACCAAACATCCAAGAAATTTCATTCATATCAATTAAAGTCATAGAAATTTCTTTTAAAATATTTAATACTTCATTTTTAATAACTTCATCAGAAATATTTGTGAAAAGAAATTCTTGAATAATAAAATGTACTTTAAAATCTAAACAAGCTCTAATTTTATATTCATTTTTTCCTTTGAAAATTGCATTAATATAAGAAAGTGCAGTTCTCTTATTTATTATATTTTTATTAGGATCTGAATTAGATCTTTCAGAATAAATTTTAGAAGCCAAATTAGATAAAGATAATAATTCTGCAATATATGTTGTATTAAGAAAACTATAATTTAATTTCATTTTTTGATTTCCAAAACGTTTTAAATTATTTTCAATTTTATGATTAACAATTAAAGGACTTTCTTCAATTTGATTATTTAAATTTTCAGCATAAGAATTCATCATTTGGAAATAATTTTTTATAACAATATGTTTAAAATTCCCTGAACAATTATCACCAAATGCTTCTCTAAATAAATCAATTGTAAAATTATATAATTCTGGTGACCAATATGATTTTATTTCATGTAATTCTCTATTAGAATTTATTACACTAAATACTTTATCAAGTTCATCTTCATCGAAATTTTTTGCAAGTAATACACTTTCATCTCTTAAAAATGTTCTTAATAAAATATATTTTTTTAATTTATCATTTGAGTTTTTATTATCACAAATATCACTTAATAATTGATTTTCTTCTCCAATAAATAATTTTAAAACACAAATTAAAATACTTTCTACATATAATGTTAACATATGTTCATATGATGTCATTGTTTGAATACAATTATATAATAAATCACTTAATGCCGATAATAATTTACAACAATAATTTTTCATATCTTTTTTATAATTTGCTTTTTTTTGATTTATTACATTTTGTTTATCTGTTATTGAATTATCTTTTTTTATTTTTGCTAATTGATTAGCAAATGTTTTTTTAAAAAATTTTAAATTTATAGTAAAATGTCTTAAAACTAAAAATATTAAAACATCAAATATTTTATTTTCTATTATTGCTTTTATTATCATAGAATTTTTAAAATAATATTCAGGATTTTTTACAAAAATATTTTGTGTTTCATCTTTTTGTTCTTCAAATTTCTCAGAAAAATTACTAATATTATCCTCATTTCTAGATACATTTTTAGAAAAAGTTTTACTAAATAAATAAGTATTTAATTCTCTAATTACATTAAAAATAAAATTTTCATAATTATTAATATCATAAGGATTTGAAGTTTGATTTTTCAAAACTTCAGCACAAATTCCTCTTAAAGGAATTAAAATTTTTCTTTTAATAATAATATCAGGTGAATAATAATTTAAAACATTACTTAAAAATTTATTTCTTAATATTTTTTCATATTGATCAAATGCAAAAATATTTTTTAAAGTATTTAAATTTGGTCTTTTATTTGGATCAACTGACATACAAGCATTAATCATATCTAAAATATTAATATAATTAAGATTTTCATTTGAATTAATATCTTTTTGATTAGACATTAAAGCAGAAAAAGATTTTTTTTTCATTACTTTAATAAAATAATATTTATCTTCCATAATATCATCAACATTTAAAAATGTATTAAAAAAAAAATGTTCACTCATTAAATCATAAGGTAAATTTTTAATAACATTATCAAAATTTAAATTAGTTTTATAATCACACCAATTTTTTAATTGAGTAAAAAAAGAAATAGGAAGAAATCCATATAATAAATTAAACATACAAACTCCAAAAATCCAAGAATCAATTTTTAAAGTTTGATATTTAGTTTCAATTAAAATAAATTCAGGAGCAAGATATGCATCATCATAAATATCTTTTAATTTTTCATCACTTAATTCATCAACATCAGAAATTGGTAATTGATCTAATATTAATAATATTTTATAAATATCTGCTCCTGATTCAATTTCTTCTTTTTCATTTAAAAATGAGTAACTTAATAAATTTCTCATTTTTATTCTTTTTCCATCATGTGATATGTAAAAGTCTTTTAAAGTAAAATATCTTGAAAATACATTTATATTATTTAATGTTGTTAGTAATTTTAATATTTTTTTTGCCCAAGATTTTAATATTAAAAATGCCATATCTGTATTTGATAATTCTGGTATTTGAAATAATCCTCCATTTGATTTTAATAAACTATCTAAACATATATATTCTGAATTATCTATTTTTTCATTTATTATATAAATTTCTTCTTCTAATTTTTTATTTATTATTACTTCTTTAATATATATACCAAAGTTTCTTATAAATGGAAATAATTTATTTTTTTCTTTGTATACTTTTTGAAGATAATGATTTACTTTTAAAGAATTTTCAATATGAGTTAATAAATTTTGACCATCAAATGATATTTCTTTTATTAAATGTGTTTTTCTAAATTTTGTTATATTTACTATTATATTTAGTTCTTGATGGAAAAAATCGAAATTTTCTATTAATTCACATTGATATTTTTTCCTATTTATCATTTCTCTAGTATCAATTATATTCAATCTAATAATCGGTATTTCAATTTCTGAGAAATTAACATATTGTTTAGGTTCAATATAATTTTTTCCTTTTAATCTATCTTGAATAAATTTAATTTTTTTATTAAATCTATCAACTAAAATTTCATTACTTTGTCTCATAAAATAATTAATATAATCAGTAACTTTTCCTTTATCATCATTTGCTCTTCTTAAAAGATTTTTACACATTAATTCTTTATTTAATATAATTAAACCACTAAAAATTCCTTTTCTCATATAATTTAAATATTCAAATGAATGAAATGTAATTTCACTACCAACTCTATCATACATTGAAATAGGATTCATACATTTATATAATTTTTCATTTAATCCACTATAATCACAAAGATTAAAATTATTAAAATGTATTTTTTGATTTAAAACTTGAATTCTTGTAATAATTAAAATAATAAATAAAATTATTCTTGATATTCCAATATATGGTTTTGGTGGTTCATTTGGAAAAGTTATATAATCAGATAATTGATTAATAATGCTTTTTGTTAATATATTATTATTTAAAGCAATTGGGTAAATTTGTTTTAATGCAATTTCTAATTCTTCTGGTGTTAAAAAACTATCTTTGTCTTTATCAAATTGAGTAAAAAACATAAATAATTGATATAAATCTTTCATACTTGATTTACTTTGAGTAAAATATGCAAATTGTGAAAAAGTTAAATCAATAATTGGAAGAGATTGCTTTATTGATTCTTCTTCATAATATTTTTCTTGATTTAATATATTAATTTTTTTTTTATTTAAATATGTATTAATTTTATTATTATCTTCAATTTGATCAATTTTATTAAAATCAAATATTGAACTATCACTTATTACTTTCATTAAATTATCAAATTTTGATATTAATTCATCTCTATATAATACACCAACACTATATAAATCTAAATAAGTATAAAATACTTTAAGTTCTATTGGAATAAAATCAAAATTTTTTTTTTCAAATTTTTCTAAAGCTGCTTTTGTAGAAATTGGATTTATAATTATTGCTTTTGTATTTATTTCTTTATATAAGAAAAATCTATCTGAAAATTCATTTGTTGTAACTTCCATTGAAAAAATACAATATTTAATAAATTTTTTAATTATTGAAAGCCAAATTAATATATATTGATCTTTATCATATTGATTATTAAAAATATAATCAATAACACTTTCATTACTATTATTTAAATATTTTTCCAAATCTTTTGTATAAATAAACATATTTTTATTATTTTGATCAATATAACAAAAACATTTTTTCATTTCTTCATCATCAAGAGTAACACTAAATTTATTTAAAAACATTTTAAATTGTTCAAAAAAAATAATTTGTGTAGGAAAAGATTTTTCTACATCAGCAACAGAAATATTTTGATTAATAGAATGAAACATATATTTAACACTATCATATTCAATATCACCTTCAGTAATAATTTCATTATAAAATAATTTAATATTTTCTAAAGCATTATTAATCCATTCAATTTTAGTTTCTTCAACTGCACTTACAAAATGTTCAATATCAAAATTAAAATTTTCATCATTTAATCTTCCTTCTCTTTCATTTTTTATTTTAGTAATTATTGTATCTAAATCTCTTTTTTCAAAAAATTTTGTAAATTCTTCTAAAGTAATACAATCAGAATGATTAGTATCAACATGTTCAAATAATTCTTTTAATTCTTCTTCAGTTAAATAATTATTATGATTTAATAACATATTTAATTTTTTACAACCTTCTAAAAATTGTTTTTTATCAATTATATCTTCTTCATTTTCATCTAATTTCTTAAACACTAAATTTAAATTTGAACCTTTAATAACTAAATATCTTGCAAATTTTTTAACAGCACTATCAATTGGTTGATCATATGTTTCTAATGAAGGTATTGTTTTATATTTATTATGTCTTTTTGGTATTTTTGCACTATCAAATCCATTTCTATCTCCTAAAACTTCTATTTTTTCAGGAAAAATTTCAGTTTTTAAATATTCAGCATCTTTATCATAATTTAATGGATCATAAAATAATTTTGGTATCATTTCATATATTATTTTATAATTATATACTAAATTTATTTCTTTTATTAATTCTATTAATTCACATACTGTATTTACGTTATAAATTATTGGATCAAATATAAATTCTTTATCATATAACATTGTTTCTTTTGTATTTGTTGCTATTCTTGTTATTAATTCTGTATGTAATTTATATACCATTGAATAATAATTTCTTATATTTTCTAAATATTGTGTTTTATATATTAATAATGATTTTATTTTTTTACCATGAGCATATTGTTCTAATAAATTATAATCATCTTTTGGAATTGGATTATCTACTTCTTTTGCTTTTTGAGTTATGAATAATTGATTAATACAAATTGAACTTATTTCATTTTCTAAATTTAATAATATTATCCAATCTGTTGATGATATATTTTTTGCACTTTCTTTACCTAATATTATATTTCCATATGAAAAAGTAAATAATTGTTTTAATGGATTTTCTAAATTTATTACTTTTAATATTTGATAAGGTGGATATCCTGTTTTTTCACTTGGATATTCACATATTGATTTTAATATTTCTCCAAAAATATTTGTTGTTTCTGATTCAATAACATAACTTAATTCAAATTGTTGTGATTTAGGATTTATAATTTGAATATTTTTATTTGAAGTTAAAACAAAAAGTTCATTTCTTTCTAAATAATAGAAATTAGTAAAAATATTTGGTTCATTTTTTATATCATTATTACTATTTGATAAATCCATATTTATTTCATCATTTATACTATTATTAATATTATCTTTTAATAATCCTCTAATTAAATTGTTTTGTTTAATATTAAATACGAAATATTTATTATCTTTAGGAATATTAAAAATATCTTTATAAATATCAATTGTAACTAGATTTGAACTTGTTTTTGTATTTTGTTGTGAAATAAGTAAATTTTTATCTGGTATATAATCAATAAATATAGGTGAAATATTATAATATGAATTTAAATTTATATGTCCTATTTTTAATAAAGTTTTTGGAAGAAAAGAAAATTCTGTTCCTAATTTAAAAATTGATATATTTTTATCATAAGGACCTATTGCAAACATTAAATTTATATTTGTTAAATAAATATAATCTGATAATTCACTATGAAAACAGGAATTGATTATATATTGAATTAAAAATTCAAAATTAAATGATGATACTGGAATATCTTTGATTATATTATCTGATTTATTTGGTATATTTTCTTCTTTAATTGTATCTTTATATTCAAAATCAAATGAATTTTTTCTTTTTGTTTTTACTAAATCTTTATCATTAATTTTAAATTTTATTTTTTTATTATATTTTTTTATAGTATTATTTTTAAAATAACCACATTGAAATCTATTTTTTGGAATTAAATATTGACTACTAGAAAAAACAATATTTGTCATTTGTTGTTCTTCTAATAATAATAAGTAATTAAACATATAATTATTATGTTCATCAAAAATATAATAATTTGATAATATTTCCTCAACATCAGAATCAGTTAAACCAATTGGAAAATTTTTTAATATACTTGTTATATTTTCTTTACTAATTAAACCAGTATTTTCTGGATCATATTGTTTTAAAATTTTTTCTAAATTAATATCACCATTAAAACATAATAAAAATAAATTTTGATATATTCTAAATCTCCCTATACTCATTGATAAATCATTTTTACTTGAAGCAATTGAACAACTATATATTTTAACAAAAATTTCTGTAATTTTATTTAATAAATTAAAAGAATTTAATGCAATTGAAGAATCTTGAAGAGAAAAAGTAAATATAGGTAAAATAATTTCACCATATATATAATTATTTTTTTCATTTTGAATAATTTCACTATTTAATTCAATAAAACTTAAATGTTTTCCTTCAAAAAATCTTCTTTTTTCATCTTCATCATTTGATGATAATAAAATAGCCAATTTTTTAAAATTATCAAAATTATTATTATCATTATTTATTTCTTTATTTAAATTTACTAAATATTGATATTGAGAAATAGTCCAAGATTTCTTAAAAAATAAACTAATAAAATATTTAACAAGATTTAAATATTCCCTATCAATATTTGAAAAATCTTCAGGATTAACAATATAATTAGAAATAATTGCATTTATAGAAAAATCAAAAATAATAAACCTTCCTGAAATTTGAGTAAAATTAATAATAATTCTGTGATTTGAAGTTTCTAAAGATTTTGGAAAAGATAATATTCTAATTCCTCTTGAATAATTAGGAATATAATTTCCAAAATTTGGAATATTTAAATATGGTTTAAAATTAAAATAACTTCCTTTTGCATCTTCTAATGAATTCATTGAATTTTCATTTTTTTCATCTTCAATATTTAATAAAAATAAATCAATAGAACAAAAATTAAAATCATCATATAATAATAATAATTTGCTTTCTGGAATAATATCATTTTCATAAAATTCACATGATATTATTATATGATCTTTTTCGAAAAATTTATTTAAATTTATTTCTTTTGAATTTGAATGATCAAATGATGAAGTTATTAAAATTCCATTTGAATTAATTACTAATATTCTATTTAAACATTTTGAAATAAATTTCCAATTTAATTCATTTATTTCATTTAATTTACCTTGAAAAAAAGTATCATTATCATTAATAAAAGATAATTCTCTTTGAATTACTCTATTTTCATAATTTTTTTGATTTAATTTATGTATTTTGTGATAATCACCCATTTCACATGATTTTAATATTGTTTCTGATATTATATCTTTGTCAATTATATTTTCTTGTTTTTCCTTTTCTCTTATTAATTTTTTTTTTTCAAAATAAGATTTTCTTGTATCTCTTGAATCTGCTACAGTCTCTCCTGTTCCATAATATCTATCATTATTACTAAGTTTCATTTTTTTTATAATTAATTATTTAAAAATACTTTAATAAAATTATATTTATTTTAAAATAATAATTTAATGAATTTACAAAAAAATAAAGGTTCTTTTTATGAAGATGCAATAAGTAAAATTGATCCTAATTTTTTTGAGGAACCAATTCCTGAAAGTGATATATTTGATAGTGAAAATGAAAATTATGGAAAAGATTTAATTGAAACTAGTGATATACCACAAAAATTTAAAAGTATTAATAATAAAATAGATGATAATATAAATAATAATAGTAATGAAAAAAAATATAAAATTATTCAAAATGAAGGTATTGATGGAAAAAAAGGATGTTGTAATACTAATATTAATTGCAATATTTTCTAAATTTTTTTATAATATGAATTAATTTTATTTATTAATAGAATTTGAATTATTTATATAAAAACTACTATAAAAAAATAAATATTTAAATAAAAAAACTAATGAATAAAAAAATTTTAAAAAAAAAAAATAAAAATAATAATATAACAAATAAATAATTTATCATAAATCTCCAATGAATATTTAAAATAACATATTAAATTAAAATGAAAGACGATAAAGATTCCAATAAGAAAGAAAATTCAGAAATAGATACAAGTTCAAAACCAAAACAACAGCCAAAAAATGAAATAGTAAAATAAAAAATTTTATATAACCAAAAAAAATAAAAATAAAATAATAGAGTGAAGAAGATTTAGAATATAAAAAAGACATTGACATGGCAGTTGAAAGATTATTTGATATAGATCCTCAAATTAGACTTAACAGTTATAACTTTTTAAAAGATCAAATAACAACAAGTACTTCATCAATGACATCAATTCCGCGTCCATTAAAATTTTTAAGAACACATTATCAAGAAATAAAAGAAAAATATGAAAAATTTGAAGAAAAAACAAATGAAGATAAAGAATTTAAATTATTATTAAGTGATTTATTATCAGTTTTAGTAATGGTAATTATGAATGTTGAGGAAACATCACTTGATTATGTATTTAAAGGAACTAAAAAAAATATTACTGAATGGGGACAAGAATATATTAGAAGTTTATGTGGTGATATTGCAAATGAATATAATAAAAGATTAGATAATAATCAAAGTATTGATGAATTATATGATTTAGCTCAAAATATTATTCCTTATTTAATTCAACAACATTGTGAAAATGATGTTATTGATTTATTAATTGAAACAGAACAATTAGAAAAAATGAAAGAATTTGTTAATGAAAATAATTATAAGAAAATATGTTTATATTTATTAAGTATTGTTAATTATTCTGCTGATACTGAAGAATATAGACAAACTTTAGAATTAGTATATAATATATATTATGAAAAATATCATCAATATGTGAATGCAATGAGAGTTGCAATTAAAATGGGAAATTCTATGTTTATTAATCAAACTTTTAGTCAATGCAAGGATAAAAATATAAAAATGCAACTTGCTTTTCTTTTAGCTCGTGAAAATATATTTATTGAAAGTGATGATTTAGATGATGAATTACGTGAAATAATGTCAAATTTAAAATTATCAGATTATTATAAAAGATTAGGAAAAGAATTAGAAGTTTTAGAACCAAAACATCCAGAAGATATTTTCAAAAGTCATTTAGAAAATAAAAAAGATTCAGGAACACCATTAGAATCATATAAAATAAATTTATCACATTCAATAGCATCATCATTTATTAATGCAGGATTTGGAACAGAAGTATTATTAACAAAAGAAAAATCAGATTGGTTATATAAAAATAAAGAAGAAGGTATAACTGCATTATTAGGTGGATATGGTTTAGTTAATTTATGGGATAGTTTAGAAGGACCTGGTAAATTATATGAATATGCAGGAAATAAAGAATCTGATATTTATAAGAGAGCAGGTAGAAATTTAGGTTTGGGAATTTGTTTAACTGGAATTCATGATGATAATGAAACTGCTATTGCTGTTTTATTAGAAGAATTAGAAGATAAGAATTTAAATATTAAAGTTGCTTCTTTATTAGGTTTAGGTATTGCTTGTGCTGGAAGTCAAAAAGATGAATTAATGGAACCTATACTTAAAATTTTACAAGATTTTGAATATGGTTTTGAAGTAAGTGCTTTTTGCTCTCTTTGTTATGGTTTAATTTATATTGGTTCTGCTAGTGAAGATGTTTTTAATGAATTATTTTCTATTTTATTAGCAAGGAATGATGAAGGAAAAGCAAAATTAATGGAAAATCAATATTTTGTTCTTTATGCTTTGGGATTGGGATTAATATGTTTAGGTAAACAAAAAGATACTGATTTTATGATTGATACTATTACTTCTATTGAAGAATTCCCAAAAGAAATGAGAAATTATTTAAAAACAATTTTAACTTCATTTGCTTATGCTGGAAGTGGTAATGTATCAAAAGTACAAGAATTAATGCATTTAATAGCAAAACAAAAAGAAGAAATTGATCCAAAAGTTCAAAGTGTAGCTGTATTAGGATGTGCATTAATAGCAATAGGTGAGGAAGTAGGTACAGAAATGTTAACAAGATCCTTTAATCACTTCCTTCAATTTGGTGAAGTAAATGTAAAAAAAACAGTATCTCTTGCAATGGCACTTTTAAATTTATCAAATCCAAAAGTAACAATAGTAGATAGTATAACAAAATTTTGTTATGACAATGATAAAGAAACAGCAATGAATGCAGTATTTAGTTTAGGTTTAGTATCAGCAGGAACAAATCACAGTCGTGTAGCAGGTTTACTAAGAAATTTAGCAGGTTTCTATTCAGAAGAAACAAATGTTTTAGTAATAGTAAGAATAGCTCAAGGTTTACTTCATATGGGTAAAGGAATGTTAACATTAAATCCATTATATTCACATAATTTATTATTAAATCATGTTGGAATGGCTGGAGTTTTAATTTCAATTTTTTCTTTTACTGAAGTTAATAAATTATTAGAGAAACATCAATTTATTTTATATACTTTAGCTCTTGCTATGAGACCTAGAATGGTTATGACTGTTAATGAAAAGTTAGAACCTATTCCTGTTCAATTAATGGTTGGTCAAGCTGTTGATATTGTTGGACAAACTGGTAATCCTAGAACTATTACTGGATTCCAAATTCATAATTCACCTTCTCTTATTGGAACTGGAGAAAGATGCGAGTTAAATGGAGATGATTATATTTCTTATTCTGATGTTATGGAAAATATTGTTATTGTTAAGGAAAATCCTGAAAAGAAAGGAAGGTAGGTTTTTTCATTTGTTTTTTAAATTTTAATTAATAAATAAATCATTTATAAAGGAAATAATTTTCTTTTTTTTTTTTTTGAATTTTAGAAAATAAAAAAAAAAAGATTAAAAGTTTAAAAAATTAATTTTATTTCTTTTTAATAT
>JAEEGK010016055.1_pt1 | contig 16509 bp, 13 predicted proteins | sample 8958771 | NCBI WGS metagenome assembly JAEEGK01 (sample SAMN16246547, study PRJNA631951) | gut metagenome | biome: gut microbiome; feature: rumen; material: SC-attached | host: Bos | place: Iran: Karaj | collected 2018-10 | reverse complement strand
CCAGGGCATGTCTCAGAAAACAATTTCAGAAGTTTCTATCAAGACAAGCGAACCTTCTTCAGTAAGGACTTACCTGATATGTATAAAATGGCAAGAGGCATTACTGTTGAATAAGATAATTGTTATGGAATTCATACTTAAGGGTTAGTTATAGCTAATGTAGATAAGGCGCGTCGGGAGACGCGCCCTATCTTTAATCCTCCTTTTCCCGACTTCTATGGTTAAAAGACTGATGTCCAAGGAGTTGAATTATAGAATCAATTCTGCTGCAATGCTATCGAAGAGCGACAATCTTTACGATACGACAGGCTATTTGAATAGGGAGTACTCAGGAACTTCCCAGGCCAGGGCACTGGCTCCAAGAACATCACGCTCTTTATCGTCGAGGTCAGACTTCATGAGTCGTACTTTGCCGCGCATATTACCAAATACATGTTTTTCGAATGATTCTCGCGTGGGATCCATCAGCCAATGGCCGGCATGGGACACACCGCCAGTAATGATAATGGCTTCAGGATTGACTATCATAGCGTAAGTGGCAAGTCCTCTGCCGAAAGTGTGACCAGTGCGACGGTAGGCCTCAATGGCCAGTTCGTCACCTTCGTCACATAACCCAGCAATAATCTCGGAGTCTAAATGGGCTATGTCGCGCATCTTTGATGGTACATCGCTTTCGGCAAGTAGTTCGCGTGCAGTCTGTGCGATGCCTGCCGAAGCGACGTATGCTTCCAAGCATCCTTTCAGACCACAGGCACAGGTACGGCCGTCTTCTTCTATACAGGTGTGCCCTATCTCACCAGCATAGCCACCAGCTCCCTGATGCTCATGACCTTCTGAAAAGAAGCAGCTACCAAGTCCCACACCAATGTTCAACACGATGAAGTTTTTCATGCCGTGAGCAGAACCATACATTTTTTCACCCAAAGCAGAATTGTGAGCATCGTTTCCCAAGGCAACAGCTAAACCCAACCGGTCTCGCAGCATGGCAGCAAGGGGAACAACACCCTTCCATGGCAAATTGGGTGAATTCTCAATACAGCCAGAAAGATATACCCCACTGGGAGCGCTGATGCCTACAGAGCGAATGGTCTCCAAACCGCCGTTAGTTTCAGAGATTTCTACAATTGCCCCCGTCAGCTTATCAACATATTGTTCAACTTTCGGATAGTCTTTCGTAGAGAAGTTGTTCTCGGCTATCACATTGCCACGAACGTCGATGATTGCATAGCTGGTGCGGATTGTACCGATGTCAACACCTATAACGCGCTTTTTGATGCTACCTTGCTCCATATCACTTTTTTTAGTTAAGACAATTACAAATTTGGTGGCAAAGATACAAAAATAAATCGACTTTTTGCATTTTCAAACTAAAAAAATCCATGAAAGTATTGTCATAGAGTCTGTCTGTGTTTGATGGGTGTATGGCGCTGATAATCGTAGAGGGTCAGGCGACGCAGGTGGTAGTAGGCGAGCCAATAGTTCTGAAGCGAGGCAATCTGATTCTGCCGGGCCGTCTGCCAATGGCTCTGGGCCAGTGAGAGGTCGTAGGCGTTGGCCTGGCCTCGGATAAAGCGCTGTAGGGTCTGGTCATAGGCATCCTCAGCGATGGTTAGGGCCTGACGCGAGGTCTCTACGATAGCCTGACGCTCGTTGAATTCGGTGACGGTCAGGGCCACTTCCAGTTCGGTGTCACGTGCCGTCTCCTTCTCGGCATTCTCGGCCACATCCACATTGCTGCGGGCAGCCAACCAGGCGTTCTTGCGCTTACCCCAGTCCTTCAGAGGTACGGTCAGGGTAACGGTAGCCATATCCTGTGTGAGCAGGTTACGATAGGCATCGGCAAAGCGGTCGGCCACCTGATTCAGACCGATGCTGGCATTGAGGTTCATGCTGAGGTTTTTCTCCACCTTGGCGCGTTCCGCATCGCGACGGGCCTCGGCCGTTGTTTGTCGGCTGCTCAGATACTGCGGGTTATTCTCGCGTGCATGTTGGATGGCTTCTGCCACATCCACATGCAGGGTGCCGATGACCGACGGAATGACGAGCTCTATCTCCGTCAGCCTGTCCATGCCGAGATATACCGTGAGTTCCTGGGCGGCACGGTTACGGGCTATGCGGGCATTGGCAAGGGTGGTACGGGCATTGGTCTTCTCGAGTTCGAGAATGCTCAATTCAGCCTTCGGTATGCTGGATATCTTAAAGCGTCGCTCAGCGATGGCAAAGATGGTGTCACACGAGGCGAGGTACTCCTCGGCCATGCGCTGCTGATCCTGTGCGAGGGCGAGGGCGAAGAACTTGCCGACGGCCTCTTCCGAGGTTGTCTCGATGTCATAGGCAAGTTCCTTCTCTGCGCGAGCCAGTTTGAGAGGTTCTATCCTGCGGGCCCATTTCAGCGGGTTATAGAAGAGCAGGTCCTGCTTGTAGCCCACGCTGATGGGGATGGTCATGAACTGCGTCTCGTTCTGTTCTCCGAAGGTGCGGAGGTAGCCCAGCTGTGTGGAGCCGTATATCTGTCCACCCCAGCGCTCGATGTCCTGAGTGGCGGTGATGCCGGCCTGAGAATAGAACATACGCTGTTGGCGGTATACGTCGATGTCCTCGAAGGAGAGATAACGCTGGGTCATGTAGCGCTGGTACATCACGGGTGTAGACTCCAATAGAATCTGTGGTTTGCGGGTAGCCTGCCACGACAGGTATTGGTAAAGCGAAGACTGATAGGTGCTCTGGTATTTCTGTGCCGACAGTGAGCTGTCGGTGGCCAGTCGTACCGTGCGGTCGAGGTCGAGCACGACGCGCTGCTGCGCCGAGGCGGTGGTTACCGCAAAAAGTCCGAGAATGAAAATCCGTCTCATAGGTTATTTCAATATCACTTGCACGTTCATGCCGTCAAAGAGGTTGGCAGGCTGAGCGACATGGGCACGGATGGTGACGGCTCCCTGCTGATCGATGATGGGGTTGACCTCACTGACCGTGGCGGCATATTGCTTCGACTTGTCGGCGATAGGTACAACAACGACTGCCGTACCTACCTGATAGCGGCTGAGGTCGGCCTCCATCACCCGAAACTCCACAGCCATGTCGTTCATGTCGATGACCCGACAGACGGGCTGTCCGGCTTGTGCCAGCTGGTGAGCCTGTACGGTGACATTAGCCACCACACCGTCGAAAGGAGCCGTCAGCACACCGCTACGGAGCTCATGCTGGGCAGCGGCCAGTTGGATGCGTGCCGAGGCGAGCTGACTCTTTGAAAGGGCATAGCCCGACTTCACGTCGGCATTGTGTACCACACTGGCGGGCACCTGCGCTTCCTTGTCAGGATCATACCCCTGTGAGATGATGACATCCTGCATCTGCAGGCGAGCCTGCTCCATCTGGAGCTTGGCCTGTTCGATGGCACGTTCCTGCTTGGCGACGTCGTTACGCAACTTGAAAAGATTGAGCTGGGCCAGAACCTGACCACGGCGCACTTGCTGACCGTTACGTACAAGGACACGCTCGATGGGCAGGGCCATCTCGAACGACAGGTCGGCGAAGTGTTCGGCCACCACTTTTCCCATTGTGCTTGTCGAACCGCTTTCAGGTAGCGGCATCGCCTGATGGGCGGAGTTACTTGCAGGCGTCACTGCCGAGTCGGCCACCATCGTCTGTGTTGAGTCATTGGCAGGGGTGCCCTTCTCTGCGGGGCCTCTGCTGCAGCCTGCTGCCATCGCAGCCACAGCCATCCATATCATCAGTTTCTTCATATATTTAATTCTCCAAATCAGTTTTCTTCTTTGATTCTCAGGCACAGCAGTGTCAGGTCATCGTTGGGAGTAGCACCAGCACGATGTTTCTCCACGGCCTCCTTAATCATCTCAATGGCTTCGGTCGTGGTCTTGTCGCCTGTCTTCGACATCAGCTCCAGAACAGCAGCATTGCCGAAGAGCTTCTGCTCGGGGTTCTCGGCCTCGTTCAGTCCGTCGGTATATACCAGCAGCAGCTTGCCTCGGATGTTGTTGACGGATTCACCGTAAAAAGGATCGTCTTCCCACAGTCCGAGTGGTTGGTTGGCGTACTCCATCGGCAGGAAACTGGCCTTTCCGCCTTCCTTCTCTACCAGTACCGGGGGATTATGGCCGCAGTTGCAGAAATCAAGACGGCCAGTCTTTAAATCTATCAAACCGATGAACATGGTGACGAACATACCTCTGTCGTTATCCTTCGAGAGGAAGAGGTTAATCTCGGTGGCTATCTGCTCCGGCTTCTTTCCCTGCTGGGCAATGATACGGAAAAGATTACGCGTAACGGCCATGAACAGCGAGGCGGGGATGCCTTTGCCGCTGACGTCGCCGATGCAGAAATAGAGACGCTCGTCTTGTACGAAGAAGTCGTAGAGGTCACCGCCCACTTCCTTCGCGGGGGTCATCGATGCAAAGAGGTCGATGTCGTGGCGGTTGGGGAACGGAGGGAAGATACGTGGTACCATCCCCATCTGGATGTCGCTGGCCACCTGCAACTCGTTCTCGATGGCAGCCTTCGAGGCTGTGGTATCCTTCAGTTCTTCAATATAGTTAACCAGCGACTTCTGCATGTTTCCGAATGACTGGTTGAGCTGTCCTATCTCGTCGATGCGCTCTTCGTCGGGCAGAGTCTGATCGAACTGTCCTGAGGCGATAGTCTCGGCCTGTTTGGCCAACTGGTGAAGGGGTTTAAGTTCGCGCCCGATGATACGGCTGATAAAGAACAGCATCAACAGCAGGCCGAAGATGACGATGCCAATAACAACACGATACAAACGGTTATAGCCGCTGAAGATGTCGCTCTCGGGACAGACCACGGCGACGCTCCATCCCGTAGTGCCGATGGGCTTGTAAAACACGAAGCAGTCCTCGCCATCGAAGTTAAGCCTTCTCACACCTTCCTCGCCGTTTAGCATGGCGTCGCCGAGGGCGGTGCGTGCGGTATCCTCATGTTCGAGGGTCTCGGTGAAGATGCTCTGGTAGAATAGCTTCGTCGTGTCAGGATGAACGAAGTAGGTGCCGCCCACGCCTACCATGATACTGTAAGAGTGAGGGTAGGGCTTTACGGCCGAGATGGTGTTCGACAACCAGCCGAGAGAGAGGTCCACCGAGAAGGTGCCTATGAATTCGCCGTTCTTGTCCTTCATGGGCTTACAGTAGGAAGCAATCATCTCTTTCGAATAGATGTCGTCGGGGTTATAGTCAACAAAAGGCTCTGTCCATGTAGGACGGTCGAGCAATTTACAGAGCTGGTACCAGTCCATCACGAAATAGTCATAATGCTCGTTACCCTCCTGGGTAGTCTGGATGGTCTTGCCGTTGTTGTAGCTGAAAGCCGAGAAGTACTTGCCGCGATCCTTGAAGTAGTAAGGTTCGAAGGCGATGGAACAGCCGTTGAGGTCGGGATTGTTCTCCAGAATACGGCGACTATATACGAACATCGAGTCGGGGGCGTCGAGATGACGGGTGGGGAGCCAGTCGGTATTGTTGGTGGCCACTTCCACGCTGTGGAGGATGTCGGTTACGCGGAGCACGGTGTTGTCGAGCACCTGAGTAGCCCTGTTCATGGCCTCCTCTTTCACGGCCCGGCGCGACTCATAGAACAGATAGCTGAGGGCTGCCAGGAAGATTATGGTAGCGAAGAGCACGATCCAGAGGCTGAGCCTCGTGGAAAGCGACTGACGGATGTATTTCAAGGGGTTCTTCATAAGTCTATTTGGCTATGAGTTGTTCGTATTTCACTTCGTTCTTGAGCATCATGTTCTCCACCATGAGCTGGCTGGCCTTCTTCACCATGTCGGGGCGCAGACGATACTCGCGTTTCTTCGACTCGCGGTCAACCAACAGGTTGAGCACCTCGGCCAGCATCAGCTTCTGGAGCACGCGGTTGGTACCGATATGCTCGCGACGCACGTAATCCATAACGATGTCGAGCGTCTCGTCGGGATGGGCTACGGCCCACTCCCAGCCTTTCTTGCTGGCCTGTGCAAAGCGGCGGGCCTCGTCGCGATGCTCATCGTAGTAGGCTCTTGTCATGTAGAGACCGTCTTCCTGAACGTTGTAGTCGTGATTGCTGAAACGATAGACGTTGCGCTCGGTGAGCTTCACGCCGGCCTGTGCCAGCTGATAGTACTCATTGTAGCTCATGACCAGCGTGGCGTCAATGGCACCTGATACAAAGAGGTTTACGTTTGAGGCGAAGCGCACCCACTCGTAGTTCAGGTGTTCCTTGATGCTCATGCAGATGGCGAGTTGTCCGAAACCGGTGCTCCATATTCCCACCTTCATGCCGGGCTGCTTCAGCGGGTCTACGTCCTTACGTGATACGAGCACCAATGAGGTATTCATCGACGTCTGTAGAATATTTACCATGGGGATGCCGTCATCAATGACCTCCAAGGCCTGACAGAGTCCCAGCGTGGTGGCCTGACTCTCGTTGTTACGCACACGAGAGATGGCAGGCTGGGTGATGGAGGGGTGAACGATGTCCACGTCGAGGCCGGCCTGCTTGTAGAATCCTTTCTCCTTGGCGACATAATACCCCGCAAACTGGGCTTGCGCCGTCCACTGAGGCGTGAAGATGAATTTCTTCTGTGCCTGTATCGGGAGTAGGGCCAGTATCACTCCCGCTGCCATGATCATAAACTTCTTTCCCATATCTCTTTTTTACTTTTTTACCTTTTTACCCTCTTACCTTTACAACTGTCTCTGTGCCATTTCGTAGAAGAGCCCCTTGTTCTCCATCAGTTCCTCAAACGTACCCTCCTCGGCTATGCGGCCCTTGTCGAGAACGATAATGCGGTCGCAGTGGCGGATGGTAGAGAGTCGGTGGGCGATGACCACACGCGTACACATCAGCTCGTCGAGGTTGTCGCTGACGGCCTTCTGCGAGATGTTGTCGAGAGCCGATGTCGCCTCGTCGAAGAAGATGATGTCGGGCTTCGAGATGAGGGCACGGGCGATGAGGATACGCTGCTTCTGTCCGCCGCTGAATCCGCCGCCGCCTTCCTGTACCACAGTGTGGAGTCCCATCGGCATGTTGCGCACGTCGTCTTCCAGACAGGCCATGCGTAGTGCGTCCCACGCATCCTCATGCGTAGCCCAGGGGGCTGTGATGGTGATGTTATGGAACAGGTCGCCTGTAAACAGGCTACCACTCTGCAGACAGCAGCCTATCTTCCTGCGAAGCGAGGTCTTGTCGACCTTCGCCAGGTCGTAGTTGTCGTAGTAGATACCGCCCGTCAGCGGCTTTTCGAAACCGAGCATCAGGCGCATGAGCGTAGATTTTCCGCAGCCCGACTTGCCAACGATGCCGACATACTCTCCCGGATCGATGCGGAGCGACAGGTCGTCGAGTATCAGCGGACCGTCGTCGCTGTAGCGGAACGATACACCCGAGACTTCGATGCCGCCGAAGAGATCCTCCACCTGAGGCGCCTTGTCTTCCATTTCGGGCACTGCCTCCAAAATGGGCTTCACGCTCTCCAGCAGCGGTTTGATCTTTGCCAGACTCGGCAGTTCCGCGTTGAGTTGTACCAGTGAGGCGGTAATCATGCCGAAGGCCGAACTGAAGGCGATATAGTCGGAGGTGTTCACACTGTTCGACAAGGTGCTCCAAAAAAGCAACATCGTACCGCCAAGGGCGAGGAAAGCGCTCAGGGCCGGATAGAGTCTCACCTTGAAGTCGGGATTGTAGATAATGCTTGCTGCATCGCTGTAGTGGTCGAGCCAGCGGGTAAAGGCACGGTTCTCAGACCCCGTCAGTTTCAGTTTCTGGATACCTGCAAAGAGATTGTATTCCAGTCCGCTGAGCCTTGCAGAGCGCTCCGTATAGTCATGTTGCAGGCTGACGGTACGATAGTAGTTCAGCACAAGCACCAGTGCCTGGGCCACGATGATGCCGAGGGCCGGCCACAAGAGTTTTCCGCCATAGATATACACCTGTACCAGGTAGATGATGCTCAGTACGGCCGTGAGCAGCGCACCAATGATATTCTCGTTGATCAGTGAGCATAGCGTCGATACGTTCTGCAGCTTGGCCGTCAGCTCACCGCTGGCGTTCTTCGAGAAGAATGTCGGACTGAGCAGGAACGTGCGGGCCATCACCGCGTTCTGCACGTGCAGTTCCACGATGTGTTGTATCCTGATGATATAAAGGTTACGCGTCAGGGTGAGCAGCAGTGTGCCCACGGTGGCACCGATGAGCAGACCGGTGATGGGATGCAGGTCGCTGGCGTCGCCCGTAGGAATCACGGTGTCGAAGATCAGCTTGTTGGCCATCGGCGTAAACATGCCGAGCAGCACCACCACGAGGGCGCACACCACCAGCAGCAGGGCATTGGGCCCCGACACCACGCTCCATGTAAAGGCGATGAGGTCTTTCAGGGTGAGGGGCCTCAGGGGCAGCGCCTTGGTAAAGGTGATGGCCTTGGGTTTCAGCTCCTCCTTCATCTCGCGGCGCGACACCTCCTGGATTGTTCCATCTTGCTTCCTATATTGGTATCCCAGTCCGGTCTTGGTAGGCGTGAGGGCCACGAGACGGCCATCGTTGGCATAACCCAGCAGCGGCCCCACGCACTCGCGCCACCACTCGCCAGTCAGAAGAATGTCGCGCATCATGATGCCACGGGGACGGAGAATGCCCGTCAGCTGCTCTTCGGGAGTTAGCAGGTCGTCATCCTCCAGCTCATAGTCGGTAATGCCGAGGGCTTCGAGCACCTGCCGCAGCGCACTCTCGTTGTTCTGCGGTATGACGTGTTTCTGCTGCTGCAGCCCCAGCCGTTGATAGGTCTTCTCGTTCACCTCGGCCATCGCAGCCTTCTCAGCCGCCCGCCGCTTGTTGATTTGGTTGATATATACTGCCATAGTCTATTCACTCTTCATCAGATCCCTGTACATGCCGTCCTGTTCTATGAGCTCTTCGTGGCGACCGCGCTGCAGTATCTTGCCCTGGTCCATCACGATGATCTCGTCGCAGTCGCGGATGGTCGACAGACGGTGGGCCACAATGATCTGCGTGGGTCCCATGCGTCGGATACGGCGCATCACCTCGTCTTCGGTCTTCGGGTCGAGGGCGCTGGTAGCCTCGTCCATAATCAGGATGGCCGGCTCCTTGGCGAGGGCCGTAGCCATCTCTATGCGCTGGCGCTGACCACCTGAGAAGTTCTGTCCACCTTTCACAATCTTCGTGCCGAAACCTTCAGGGCGGCTTACAATGTCGGCGCGGATCTGTGCATCGTTACAGGCTATCATCATCGTGAAGTCCTCGATAGAGGGATCCCACATACGGATGTTCTGGGCCACGGTGTCGTCGAAGAGCACCACGTTCTGGTCGATGACGGCCACAGAGTTGGTCAGTTCCTCGTTCGAGATGCTCTCTATAGGTCTGTCGTCGAAAAGGATTTCTCCGCTCCAGGGTTTGTAAAGGCCGCTGATAAGCTTGGCCAGTGTACTCTTGCCACAGCCCGAAGATCCTACGAAGGCCACCGAGTGGCCTGGTTCTATTCTGAGGTTGAAGTCCTCGATGAGCGGGGGCTGCAACGGGGAGTAGCCGAAGGTGACGTGCTTCAGTTCCAGCAGGCCGCCCAGCTTACCCTGTACAACCTCTCCCTCGTTGTCGCGATGGTCTTCGGGATATTTCATCACGTCCTCCACGCGCTCCATCTGCGAGCGCATCTCGACGATGGTCTGCGAGGCGTTCACGATGGCGTTCACCGGCTGCAGGAACGAGCCCATGAATCCCTGGAAGGCCATGAGCATACCCACCGTCAGGTCGCCTTGTAATATCAGATAGGCGCCCAGCACCAGCACCGCCATGTTTACCAGTCCGTTGGCCAGCACGGGTAGCAGGGCCATCTGCGTCTGCTGTTTGTCGGCGTTGGCGTTCATGTTGAACTTATGGGCCCAGAGGCCACTCCAGTATTTGAAGAATCCCATCTCAGCACCTGCGGCCTTGATGCTCTCCATATTGTCGATACATGAGATGGTGGCTGAAAAATACTGTCCCTCGCTATGTTCCATCGAACGGATGAGGTTGATGCGCACCTTCGAGAAGTACTTCACGAAACCCAGGTTTACGGCGGCGGCCACGATGCCTATCAGCGTGAGCCAGGTGGAATACGAGAACATCAGCACCAGATAGAGCAGCAGCAGTCCGATGTTGATGACCTGTGGAGCGAGCACATCCACCAGCGAGTGGGTGATTTGCTCGTTCAGGTGCATACGTTGTTGCAGGTCGCCGACGTGCCGCATGGAGAAGAACGACATGGGCAGTCGCAGCAGATGGTAGAGGTATTCGCGGTTACCCTTCAGTGCAAGATGACCCGCTATGCGCTTGGAGTAGCGCGTCTGAAGCAGTACCACGAAAAACTGGTAGGCGGCCAGCGCTCCCATGGCCATGAAGAACCACATGGCCCAGTCGGCATTCTTGCCAGATAGTATCTCATCGAGGAAGATACGGGTGAACAGTGGGGTTAGCAGGGTGATGAAAGCTGTCATCAGGGCGAACGTGAACGTCAGCCAGAAGGCCTCGCCAGCGCCGCTGAGATTCTTCCTGATATACGAGAGGATGCTCGTCTGCTCGCCTTCCTTCTTGAAATGCTCCGTAGGTTTGAAGGTCAGGCAGATGCCTGTGAAATGCTTGCGGAACTCTTCCATCGGCCACTTCACGGGGCCTGAGCCTGGATCGTTCAGATAGGCATTGCCCTTCTTGTCGAAACCCCTGAATACCACAAAGTGCTCAAAGTTCCAATGGATGATGGCAGGTTGCGTGCCTTCAAGGGCCTCAGGCTCCTTGCGGAAGCCCTTGGCCTCCAGACCATAATTTCTTGCCGCACGCAGGATGCTTTTCGCCGAAGAACCGTCGCGGCTCACGCCACAGTCGGCGCGCACCTGTTCCAATGGCAGCCACTTGCCGTAGTGGGCCAGGATCATCGTCAGCGACGCAGCACCGCACTCCACGGCCTCCATCTGCATCACCATTGGCACTTTCGCTATTTTGTTCCTGCTCATTTTCAATTTCCTGTGACAGTTTCAAGAGCATTGTCAACCGCCCCGATGAGGACGCGCCAGACTGGTTTCTTCTGGGTGATGATCTGAATATTACACAAAGCACCGTTGCCCACCTTCACGTTCTGGCTCTTCTCACGGCTCCATACGAGACTGCCGTTTTGCTCGTCGAGAACCACACGCACCTCATACATAGCCTGTCCATCTGGGATGAACGCTGCTAAAGGATCGAGTTTCACACGTCTGATAATCTCCTGCCGGGTTGTGGGATATTGTTCGATACCGACGACACGTCCGTAGGCATAGCCCCATTTCTCACGCTCCTTATTGGCGGGTGTGGCCTGCACCTGCTGTTTTAGTTTCAGTTTTTCGAGGTCGTTGTAGGTCACGTAGCAAAGCATCTCGCGACCTGCCATCTGCTGCGTCTGCGGCAGTAGCCAGGCCACTGGGTCGCCCGCCTTGAAGACCGAGCCAATGGGCAGCGTCGAGATGACCACACCGTCACGCGGAGCAGCCACCATCGTTGTCGACAATGCATTACGTATCTCCATGATGTCGTTGCCGCTTGCTACAGCAGAGCCGTGACTTTGAAGTGTGCGTGCCACGACACCATCATAAGGTACGCTGACAGGTGCAGCCTCTCCGAATGGGAACACCACGCCCTGAGCTGTTACTTTATAGTTGATGGTACCGAAGATACACCAGTAGAGTACCACTACTATCAAAGCTACCATCGCCCCGAGTACGAGTTTCAGTCTCGGCGATGCCACACGGGCCATCTCCTCGGCCTCGCTATGGTCGTCGAGTGCCTCTAATGCCTCCTTATTGAATAAGTTCGCCATCTTCAGTATTTACATTTCATACTCTCTCTACCGTGATATGACGGGTGAAGCCAGTCATCTTAAGCACGTCGAAGATATCGTCGTTCACGTGTGTCAGCTTCATCTGTCCGCCCAGTGAGCGCACCACGGTACGCATGGTAGACTGGAGAATGCGGAGTCCCGAACTGGCCATATAGTTCAGTTCCGTGCAATCGATCTCCAGGTCAACGCCTTGTTCGAGTGCGGGCTGGATGTCGGTTTCAAACTGTGCAGCGTTCAGTGTGTCGATGCGCTGGCCGGTCTTTACGATGGTCTTACCACCTTCCTTAATAATCTGTGTCATTTTTTTCCTTTTTACTTTTTATTTATATTTTCTTCTTCATTGTCAGTCGGTTTTCCTCTCCCAGGCGCTGGTAGCTCACCTCGTTCATGATGTTCTTGACAATCAGGATACCCATACCGCCCTGTTCGCGGTCCATGGGGTTCACATCGAGGTCGGCATCCTCCTTGGCCGTGGGATCAAACGGCTTGCCATTGTCAGAGAGCACGAAGGTCAGTTCCTGGCCGTCGCTCTCGGCAGTGAGCGTGATGTCGGCCGTTGTTCCTTCGGGATAGGCGTAGAAGATGACGTTGGTCACCATCTCCTCCATAGCCAGTTGCAGTTTCATGGCCACATGCATGTCAAGCTGCAGCTCGTCGCATACACTCTCCATGAACTCCGCCACGCGGTTCAGCTCCTGGTCTTCGTTCTTAAATGTCAGTTGGCATTTCACCTTCTTCTTTCGCGACTCGGCAGAATCGATGCACGCATCATTCTGCTCTCGCTGCTCAATCAGTTCATGTTTCATATTCCTTATGTTTTATAACTGTCGCGGGTTAGTATGTCGCCAGCTTGGCATAAAACTGGCTTACTTCGCGCTCCATGTTCTCCAGCGGAGCCTCGTAGCGCTCGGCCAGCAGGGGTGCCAGCTCGTCTTGCGGCGTGTCCTCCATAAAGGCGCGCAGGATGTCGGTGCCCAGGCGGTTCAGGGTGAATGCTTTCTTCACCTTCCCGCTCTCCTTGTCTTTCATCACGATCACAAAGTGGTCGGCCAGTTCGGCTATGTTTACCTCGTACTTCATGCTTCAATTCCTTTCTCTAAATGGACTTTATACATCAGTTTCATCTCCTCTCTGAGCTGGTTTTCATACAGCTGGGGCATCTCGGGATAGCACTCCTCGAAATTGGGGCAACTCAATAGGAACATGCAATCAGGATATTTTACGCACTTCCTGCAAAACTCCTTCACCATCGTGCCCTTCTCCTTGAAATAGGCTATCTTCTCGGCATCAAAGCCATCCTGATTGATATGCCCCACGTGGTGTGAGTCGGTATAGTGCTCGCACTTGGTGATGTAGCCGTCGGGTTGTATCACCACCGAGCCGTCGTTGTCGGCCATGCAGTAGCCGGTTTTTATCATGGGTTCATAGGTGTGACGTCTGAACAGTCCCCATCCTTCCAGCTTGTCTTCTATCAGCCGCATCTTCTCCATCAGCAGCCGGCGTTTGTCGTCATTGCACGCCCCCACACGTTTGGCGTTGTCCTCAAACAAGAGATGCAGGTAAGCACTCAGATGCTTATCATCCTTGAAGCGCTCGTGCAGCTCCTCAGCCAACCGCTCCAGGTCGTCGGCATTATGCATATCTATGTTCATGCGGATGGTCACAGCGATGTCAGCCGCCAGCAGGTGGCCGATGTTCTGCATCACCGTCTCATAGGCATTCACACCTTTATATATAAAGGCCTTCACACGGTTGTAGGTCTGCTCCGTGCCGTCGATGGTGATCTGAACTTTTTTCAGGTTCCACAGGTCGTGCGCCTCCTTTACCGTCTCGGCATCCAGCAGAAAACCGTTGCTGGTCATCGTCGAGCTATACTTGACGCCAGCCTCCTTCAGCCGGTTCGCGATGTGGTTGATAACGGGCTTGTTGAAGAGTGGTTCACCACCAAACCACCCGATGCTGACCTCCTCGCCGCCACTGTGCTTGATGATGTATTCGGCCACTTGCTGTGCCGTCTGCTCCGTCATCGGTCTGCGGGCCTGCCCCAGCTCGTAGCAGTAGAAGCAACGGGCGTTGCAGTCGCTGGTGGTCATAACGGTATAGCCCGTGATGTTAGTCTGTTTAGGCTCCATCAATCGGGCCACGTTTCTCAGTTGCAGACTCAGCTGGCAGTCGTCGTGCTCCTCAGGCACCAGGAACCAGTGGCTGATCAGTTCGGGCAGATCGGTGGGGCGTTGTTCAAACACCGCCTGCTCCTCCTGCGACAACAGCACCATCTCTTTGGTCATGTTATGCAGCAGTAGCAGACCGTCGTCTACCGCGGCCTGCACCACGAAGGTCATCAGGCGGTATTTCGCTCCCGCCTGCACCTTCTGTTCGCCCAACAGCTTGAAATAGGGCTTCGCTGGTTCAAATATTGTTTTCATCAATTATTTCAGCGTGATGCACATCAGTGTGAGGTCATCGTTAGGCTCGGCACCAGCACGATGTGCCTCAACGGCAGATTTCAGTTTTTCGATCACCTCTCTAGACGTAGCAGAAGCCAATTGTGTCATCAGATCAAGCAGACGATCGTTTCCGAACAGCTGTTTCTCAGCATTCTCTGCCTCGTTAAGACCATCGGTATATATCAGCAACTGCTTGCCCTTGATATCGTCTATAGACTCGCCATTGAAGACATTTTCTTCCCAAAGTCCAAGTGGCTGGTTATAGTATTCAAGTTGCATGAATGCGCCGTCGAGGACTGGGGGATTATGTCCGCAGTTGCAGAAATCGAGTCGGCCCGTATCAAGATGCAGCATGCCGATAAACATGGTGACGAACATGCATCGGTTGTTATTTTCCGCCAACTCGTTGTTCATGCGCACGGCGATATCCACAGGCGAGAGACCCTCAGTGGCGAGGGTACGGAACAGACGGGCACTCTGCGACATAAACAGCGACGCAGGCACACCCTTACCTGAGACATCACCCAGACAGAAGTGCAGCCTGCTGCCCTGAAGCACGTAGCCATACAGGTCGCCGCCCACCTCCTTGGCAGGGTTCATCTCGGCGTACATGTCGAGGCCCTCGTACTTGGGGAAGTCGTTGGGCACCATCGACATCTGGATATCCCGCGCGATGCGCAGCTCGCTCTCGATGCGCTCCTTGGCAGCAGTTGTCTCCTCGAGCTGGTCGTAGGCTTTAAGCAGTTTCACATGTGCTTCGCCCAAGCGATGTTCTGCGCGGCGACGATACCATGTGTATATAATAAAAAAGGTGGTGAGCAGCGCCAGCGCCACCAAAGTGCCTATCCACCGCTGACGGGAGAGCTCTATCTGCTGCTGGGCTATCTCGGCATCCTTCTGCTGTGTCTGATAGACGGTGGCCAGCTCTGCAGCATCACTTGCTTTCTGCTTCGCGAATGCCGAATCGAGATGTTCAACAATATATGCTGCAACGGCCAGTGCCGAGTCTCGACGACCGGCCTTGTAGTTGGCCTGAAACTTGTTTGCCATATAATTGGTGAGGTTCTCAAGCGAGACATCCAGCGCACGTTCTGCAAAGAGCTGGTCAAGACCAACGAAGGCATCGGCAGCGTCGTCGTAACGTTCTGTTTGCAGCAGGAATGCAGCACAGTCGATTTGCCCTTGTAGGGTTTTCGATTTCTCGGTCTTCTGATAATCAGCGATGGCGCGATTGGCCTTTGGCAGATTTTTCTGCCCTATTGCCAACTCCGCATGGGTAAGACAGTTTGCTGCTATCATTTCATCGGCCACTGATGGCGGAACATCATCCCGTTTCAAAAAGAAGGTGAGGACGGAATCCATACGATTGTACCACTTCTCTGCGCTCTCGTAATCACTTGCTGCCTGATATCTGGCAAAGATGTTAAAGGCGCAGGCGTAAAGGTTGTAGACAGACTGCCAAACAGGATTTTCCACACTAATCAGCTGAGAGGAGTTGAAAGCCAAATCAAACGACTTGGCGGCATCATCCTTCATGCCGAGTTCAAACTGGGCATCACCGACACATTCTCTTAGAAACGCTAAATACCTTTTTCCCTTACCCTCTGCGTCATTCATCTTCTCCATCAGAGGAAGCCCAATGCGCAGCACACCATCATAGTCTCTTCTTTGACAAAGCAGTTCAGCCATGTCACTTACACAAGCAACGTAATAGATGCTGTCCTGAGAATGGATGGTTTCCATGTCTGTGACGGTTTTCAGCACCTCCAGGGCATGCAGATGGTCGCCTATGTGATAATAGGCATCGCCTCGCAGATAGGCCGCCCTGACTGGCGACAGGCGTCCCGTCGGCTCCAGACTGTCGCACAATGCCAGCACCCGTTTAAAATCCGCAGTATTACGAGCTGCATCAATCAGGCTGTCGGCCTCCGATTCCTTTTGTTCCGACGGCCCGCTCTTCTCGCACGAGGAGAAGGCGAATGTGAGTGCCACCATGGCCATGAGGGCGACGGCAGCGTAGTTTAGGGTATGAAAATGCTTTATCATCAGTGATCTCTTTTTTATCGTTCATATTAACAGACGCAGTGTGTTGCCTTCAATGCATACCCGTGAAATAGTCATGTACGCTGCCGGCAAAGATACATCCCAGCACAATCCACAGATAGGCTACAGGGCCGAACTTGGCGCCCATGA
>JAEEGK010016041.1_pt1 | contig 16515 bp, 10 predicted proteins | sample 8958771 | NCBI WGS metagenome assembly JAEEGK01 (sample SAMN16246547, study PRJNA631951) | gut metagenome | biome: gut microbiome; feature: rumen; material: SC-attached | host: Bos | place: Iran: Karaj | collected 2018-10 | reverse complement strand
TCCCCAATCCCCAATCCCCAATCCCCAATAAGTTAATCTTGGTTATTAATTTTTTTTTTGTAATTTTAAAACAAAAAATAATTCAAAAATTCTTATATTAAAAAAAATTATAATTTCTAAAAAAAAAAATATGTTATTAATATGTTAAAAAAATAAGATATTCAAAACATTTATATTTTATTAATAAATAAAATGGGAAAAAATGATGAAGAAAAACAATATTTAGAACTTATAAAATTTAGTCCTTCTAATCAATCATCTTATACAAACATATATCAAAAAATTGGGAAAGAATTAAATAAATCGGCTTTTCCATTAGTATATTATATTTTCCAAAGTAAATTAAACAGTATTAAAGTTGATATTATTTGTGTAATTTTAGAATTTTTAGAAATATTAACATTCCCCATTCAACACAGAGTAAATTTATTTTTTTATAAATTTTAAATTAGTATAAAGATCTTTGGAAAGGAGGAGATTTTTATGAAAAAATTAGTCAAAATTTAAGTTTTGTACGTCTTTCACCTTTTCTAGAAGGAAATAAAGAAATTTTATTAATAGTATATTACATTTTCATTATGATTCTTTTTATTTATATGATTCTTTTCTTTTATACATGTTTACTTTTTAAAAATAATAAATTTAATAAAAGATGGATATTAGAAATACTAAATGTTCCATTTGGATTAGTAGGAAATGCGATTTTTCTTCCTTTGATTCAAACTTTAGCTGCAATATTTTATTGTGATTCAAAAACAAAAACATTAAGTTATATATCAGAAATGAAATGCTGGTCTTTAGAACATATAATACATTGTATAATGGGAGGTATTGCATTAATAGTTATAATAACATTCGAATTATTTAATATATATACTTTTAGTGATATAAGAAAAAATTCTTTTTCATGTACTTCAAAAAAATCAAATGAAGCAGATTTAAGTTTAATTTTACTTAAGATTTATATAGTAGCTGAAGATGCATTTTATGCAAGAGAAGGATATGATTTTAGTGTTATATTAATTTCTACAGCTTTAGTATTTTATGTTGCTTATAATTACTTTTATTATAGACCTTTTTATAATAAAACTATAATGACAATTTACTTATGCTTAATATCGGTTCTTGCATTTTCATATTTATGTTTAATTGCATGTTATTTATTAAGAAATTCAAACTTTAATGGAGGAATAGGATTATTTTTCTGTGGAAGTTTAATGATAGTAATGTTCTTAATTGGAAATTCAGTTAAAATGGTAGATTATGCTTTAGTTATAATGTTACCTTTAGCAATTAAGGCTGAAAGAACTTTTTTAGATAAATTAGAAATGTTAGAAATGTTATTAGATTTAAATGAAAAAGATAGAAAATGTCATATAATGTTAGATGGATATATTGGAGTTCATGAAGATTCATGTGCAATTAAATCTTGTCCTTTAAAAGAATTTTTAAAATCTGGAAATCAAAGATATTTATTAAGACATATTGAAGATATATATTTATTAGGTATTAGTAGATTTCCAACAAGTGTTACAATTAGATTAGGTTATATACAATTTTTATTAAATAAATTACATAAGAGAAAACAAGCTGAAAATGAGATATTAGAAATCCAAGACAGATGTGATGCAAATTATAATGAACAATTTTGTATATATCAATTAAATAGAATGATTGAAGCTACTGCTTTAGATAAATCTAATGGAAAAGATGAAGCTTCTGCTTTTACAGAAATGAAATTTATTTCTATGCAAAAAAGCTTTAAACAAGATATTAATGATGCAGTCATTAATTATTTAGAATTTTGGAATTTATTAATGATATCTAGTGCAAATATAGTAAAAGATTTAGGTAAATTAGCAAATGTAGGAGATAAAATAGCAAAATTAAATGGAGAAATAAATGAAATGTATAAAGAATTAACAAAAATAAATCCAAATGATAAAGAATTAAATCAATTATATACAAGTTATCAAATTAATATATTAAATAATATTGATTTTGTAAATAAAAATAATGATAAAGTTGATGATTTAAAAGATATAGATGATTCAGATAATCAAACAGTAAAAGAAAATAAAACATTAATAATATCAGCAAATCCAGAAAATTTTGGAATAATAACAAATATAAGTTTATCAGCATGTTCTTTGTTTGGTTTTGTAAAAGAAGAAATGGTAGGGCAACATTTAAATTTAATTGTTCCTGAAATATTCCAAAAACCACATAATAATTTATTAAAAACAAGAGCAAATACTATAAATCAAGAAAATATATTTGGTGGTAAAGATGATAAACAATTAATGAAAGAAATATCACAATTTGCAGTTAATAAAGCAAGATATATTGTTCCTTTTTCAGCTAAAATATATAGTATTCAAGGAGAAAGAGGTGAATTAAATTTTATGGCTTCAATTAATCAAGGAGGAAATACAATTTCTTCTTCAACTTGTTATGTTTTAACAAATGAACAATTTTTAATTCAAAATTTTTCTGCTAATGGAATTAATTTATTAAATTTACATTCAAATATGTTAAATGGAACTTGTGAAATATTAAAATATATAAAACAGTTCCAAGAAGAATTAATAGCAAGAAGTATAGAAGTTGAAAAAGAAAATATTAAAATATCTAGATTAGATTTAAAGAAAGGAATTTTATATAAAAAATTTAATAAACCAATGGTTATAAATTGGAGTTTACGTTCTCAAAAATATATGGAAAAAAATAATCTTCAAAACGAAGATTTTTCACGTAAAAAATTTCACGGTCAATATACTGAATTTTCAACAATAAATAATACAAAAGCTGATAATGTTTCAGTTTTTTTAGGAGGAGCTGAAAATGATAATGCCAATGCTAATGCAAAGAAAACCTTTATATTATCTGTAGAAAAATGTAAATTTGGTAAAATAACTTATGGTTATTTATTTAGATTTGAGACTGAATTCCATGATAAAGATTTAGATTTAATAACAACAAGTAAAGAAACTAAAGAATATGTTTTTAAAGAAAAAACAGGTTCAAATATATCTAAACCTTCAAGAGTTCAAAGTGAAAAAGATGTAATTCATCAAACTCATGTCCCTGAACAAAACAATTTAGAAGTTGTAAAACCTAAACCAAAAAAATTTGTTTCTAATAATTTAGTTCATGATGATATTAATCAAAGTGGAACTGGTAAAAATAATAATTCAAAATCTAATAATAAAGTTTTAAATAAGTTATTCATTCCTAAAATGGAAAAACCATTTATGTTAGATGTAGGTAAAATGGTTTTTGTTCAACATAATAATTTAGAATTAGTAAGTGATATAAAGGAAAATTTAAAAGAAATTGCTATTAAAAAAGTATCTAGATTAAATGAAGAATATTTAGAACAAGAAAAAAAAAGAAAAAAAACAAACAGTGAAGAAGAAGAAAATTCAGAAGGAAATTATGAAGATGAAGAAGGAGAAGGAGAAGATGAAGAAAATGAAGATGTAGTAAATTCAAGTTTAGGAGAAGATATTATTAAACCAACAGCTTTTCAAACAACAAATATAAAGAATAAACTATTTCAAATTGCAGATGAATATTATCATGTTAAATTAGACAAAATCACTTTAATGATATATGATTATAAATCAAGAACAACAGTTAAAGTAAATGATGTGGAATTTAAAAGTGAAGTTGAACAAAAATTAACAGATGAAAAAACAATAACCAATGATAATAAGACTAAAAAAGAAAAAGAAAAAGCAGATAAAGAAGAAAATGACAAAAAAAACAAAGATGGAAAAAATACAGAAAAAAAAACAGATTTAGATCCTTTAGGAGCAGGAACAAAAAGTATAGAAACGAAAACATTTATAAAAGAAATACAATTTGCTTTACAAAGAAAAGATACTCAAAAAACAGTATTAATAATAAAAATAGTATCAATATCAATAATAGTTATATTATTAGGAGAAATATTATGTTATACATTATATTTAAAAGGAAGATTAAATAATATAGATATGTATATAGAATTATTAACTGCAGGAAATCAATTTTTCATTGATATGGTTGTAACACTTCTTCATTTAAGAGAATTAACTTTATTATCAATTGATGATTATCAAATTGTTCAGGGTGTTGATAGAACAACATATATTGAAGAAAGTATTGAAGAGGTTAAATCTTTATATCAGAAATTAGAAGAAGAATTAGATACCATTACTTCATATAGTATGATGGTTTCTAAAGAAATTTTTGAAAAACTTAGTAATAGAACTGTTAATTTAGAAGTTTTAGATGATGATTTAACAATAAGTGAAACTCCTATAACAAGAAATGAAGCTTTTACTCTAATGATTACTTCACTTTTTAGAATTAGCAGGAAAAACATTACTGAAATTATTCCTCTTGATAAAGATGTTTTTTTATTTTTAATTAATAGCTTAAATGCTAATTATGTTAATTGTGTTGATCAACAAGAATTATTTTTCGAAGAAATAACCAAAGCTTTTAAAAAACAAATTAAAATATTAATTATAATATGTTGTGTTCTTTGTATTTTTAATGTAAGTATATTTTTTGTTTTTAAATATTTTTATGAAGATGTTGTTGACAAAAAAGAAAGTTATATTCAAGTATTTTATTCTATTAATAATAAAATTATAAGTGATGCTTCAACAAGATGTGAGAAATTTTTATTTAAATTAAATAATAAAAATAACAAAGGAGAAAATGGAGGAGTATCATTATTAGATGATGATGAAGAAGAATCAATAGCAATATTAAATGATTTAGGAGATTTAAATTTAGAAAAAAATGACCAGAAAGAAAAAGAAAAAAGAAGAATGAGTCATAGAAATAAAAAAGAACAAAAAAGATCAAATCCAATAATTTATTTATTATGGATTGGAATATTATTAATTGGAAATGGAGCAATTGCATTTTGTTCAATTTTTCAATCAATGAAATGTCAAAATGGAAAAGTAAGACAAGTTCAAATTAAAAATGAAGTAAATATTCAAATTGAATCAATAATGGCTTTTAATTTAATGAGAGAATATTTTTTTAATGAAAAAACTTTATATAATTATTCTCCTTTAAGTGAATATGCTCCAACTTTAATTGATACTGTTTATCAAAATGTAGGACAAGAACAAAGAGAAATTACAGATAATGTTGTTTTTTCTGATGGAGATAGAATATTATATAATGGAATTATGAATGGTAATGTTTGTAGTTATGCTCAATTAACTGGAACAGAAGAAGAAAATAATGAATATTGTTCTACTATGAGTGATGGAACTATTATTCAAGGATTAACTATTGTTCAAATGCATTATTTTGAAGAAATTAGAGAAATTTATACTAAATTTTTAATATTAAAAAAAACTCAAGATATTTATAAAGAAAAATATCATTTTGTGTATAATTTAACTTTATCTGGGACAGATGCAATTAAAAATTATATTCCAAATGATACTTCTTTATTAGAATTCTATGAATATGGTAATCCAATGAATATATTTAATTTAGAAAATAATAGAAGAATATTTTTCCTCTTAACTGATATTATGATTCCTGCTTATTCTGATGTATATGTTTTATTAATTAGTCATGCTGTATTTGATTCTTCAAGTATTTTAAAATATGAATTATTATGTAATTGTATTATTGGTGGAGTTTTAATATTATTATATATATTTATATGGAAAAGACATGAATTAAGTTTAAATGAAACAATTTATAAAACTAAAAAAATGTTAAGTATTATTCCTGTTGAAACTTTAATGAAAGTTAAAAATATTGCTAAATTATTAGGAATAGAAGGAAGTGAAACTGATCATAGAACTTCTTCTTTATGGGGTTTAGGTTAATTATATATATATGTTTTTGATCTTTTATAATAATAAAAAAAATTGTTAAATTATTTTTAACATAAATAATTTGTGAATTAGTTTTTAATTAGTTTTTAAATGTTATTTTTAAATATTATTTTTAAATATAATTAAATTTTTTAATTTTGAGTTTTTTTTATATGAAGTTCTTGCATTAAGTGTTTTATTGTTATCTCTTTTAAATTTAAAGTATTTTTTAATTTTAAATTATCTTTTATTAAATCTATGTTATCTTTTATTAAATTATTTTCTTCATTTGTTTTATTTTTTGTTTCATAGTCTAAGATTTGTTTTATTCTACTTTGAAAATTGATTAATGAATTTATTAATTTTTTAAAATTAATTTCTGATCGCTCGACCAGATAATTAATATTAAATTTAAGTTTTAAAAAATCACCATTTATCCATTTGGTAATTTCTTCTATTATATTATTTGAATTAAAAATAATACTTTTATCATCATTTGAAGTTAAATATGGTTTTAATTTTATTTTTTCAATTTCATTTTTTAACTTTATTATTTCATTATTATTTTTATTATTTAAATCTTTATATTTTTCAATTTCAGTTTCATAAGATAAATTTTGAGTAAAAATTTGACTTTTTAATTGAGTTATATTTTGCCTTAATTCTTGATTTTCTTTTTCTATTTCTTTAAATTTATTATAAAGAAAATTAAATTCTTTATTTTTTTCAAAAATTTCACTTTTCATTTTTTCATTTTGGTGATAAAATGCATCTTTTTTAAAAAATATTAAATTATCATTTAATTGTTTTTGAAGAGATTGAATAACTAAATCTTTTTTTTCAATTTCAGATAAAAGTTGAGAATTATTATACATTAAAAAAAATTAGTCAAGGAATGAATAAAAATAATTTATTTATTATAATTTTTAAATTTAAATGAAAGAATAGGATTTGAAAATGTCAAAGTATAATTTATTTCTTCTAGAAAAAATAATCAATTTAAGAATGTATTAAATGATAATAAAAGCATTTAATGATTGAGAATCAATCTCATTACAAAATAATTTTAGATAATGAAATTATTTGACACAATTTATAAAATTTATGTTTATAAAAAATATACTTGAATAGCACTTTATTATAATAAGAAAATTTAAATATAAGATTTTTTAAAAGGAAATAAATTAGTTTGGATAAAAAACCCCAATTTTGAATTATATGAATAGAAAATAATATGATATGTCAATAATAAATATAATAATAAGATTATTTAAAGTTTAGAATAAAATTAATTTTTATTTTTTGATAATAAAGAATTAAAGGAAATTATAATGTGAGTTTACCCCAATCAAATATCAAGATTAGAATATATCATATATTCAAATCGTTTTTATTAAAAGAATCTAAAAACAATATATATTTCATAACATTATTTTTTTAAAAAATTAATATTATTTAAAAAATATATGAACATAAAATATTTCCTTTCCCTAATAATATTAATAAACCCATTAAAAACTCAAAAATGTAATGAAATAAAAACAAAAGACAAATTAGATTGTATGAAAATACGACTAAATGAAAAAGTATGTTGTTTAAATAGAAAAGAAGATAAATGTGAAGAAAAAGAAACAAAATATTCAGGAGATTATACAGAAGATTATGATTGTTCAATACCAATTCAATCATGTGGTCCAAAATTTGGAGAAGATGCAAAAGCATGTTCAATAGGAAATGAAGATGTTATAGGAGGATTATGTTGTGTTGATTATCAAGGTTCTTGTATGAGTGTTCCTTATTATTATAAAAAAAATAATAAATTTCAATGTTTTGAGCCTAAAATTTATCATCCTTCATATGGAAGAATTATTTTAAGTTCTATTAGTATTTTAATTGTTGTTTTAAAAATATATTATGATGATAAAAAGAAGAAAGACAATGTCAAAGTTGATTAATATATTATTTTATTATTTTTTTTAATGTATGAATTTATTAAAAAATATAATTTTAAAAATGTCATTTATATATTATTTTTTCATTGGGAATAAATCTAATAAAAGTACTATTTGTTCAATTTTTGAAACTACTTTAGGAGCAACAATTCAAGATGTTAATGAAATTAAATTTAAAGCAGATAGATATTTTTCAGAAATAACTGAAATAGATACGCAAAACATAGATAATGAATTTCAAAAATATAAAGCATATTATACATTAACAAATAATAATTATTTTTATTATATTGTAGTTCCAAAAGAATATACTGAAGACTTAAATATTGAAATAATATTTAATTTAATAAAAGAAATAGATGACAATGAAATACCAAAACAAATAGATACTAATGGTGCTTTATCTCAATCAGGAATTCAAAATTTAAAATTAATAATTTCAAAATATACAGAAAAAAAAGATGAAAGTGAAAATACGAATACTGAAAAAGTTGAAACTGTATCTGATATTATAAAAGAAACTCCAGATGTAATTAATTTAGGAAAAGGAGGTGAAAAAGATAGTTTAAAAAAAATAAATCATAGAGAATTAAAAGAAGAAGTTTCATTAGATGATATTAATAAGGATATTAATCCTATTGAAATTGCTCAAAATGAAAATGAACATCCTTATCAAAAAATGCATGAAATAATTAACAAAAAAATTAGACTAACTAAAATTACTGTTTATAGTATTTCCATATTAATAGGTGTATTTATTACTTTTAGAATCATAAGTTATGGGAAATATTTTAGTGAATAAAAAAATATAATTTAGGTAATTTAAAATATATTAAAAAATCTTTTGAGGAAAAAATTTAATTTAATTTTTTTAATCAACTATGTTATTAAAAATACTATTTTTAAAATTGATTTAAAAAATCTTCATGTTCTTTAAATGTTTGAATTTTTTCTTTTGTATAATCTTTTCTTGGTTTATTTTTCTTTACTTCAATCCATTCACCATCATTATCTTCTTCTTTTTCTATATTTTCTATTTTTTTATCTTCTTTTTCTTCTTCATTTTTTTTATTACTTTTTTTCTTTTTATTTTTCTTTTTTTTCACATCAGTTTTTACTTCATTTACTTTATTATTATTTTCATTAATCTCTTCTTTATTATCTTCCTTTTTTTCTTCATTTAATTTATCAATGGATATATTTTTCTTTTTGCTATTTCTATTTTTTTTTTTTGAATCTTCAGAATCCTTTGTTAATTCATCTAATTCTTTCTCATTTATTGGTTTTATTTCTTCTGATTGATTATTTGTAAAATAATAAACTAAACCTCCAATAATTAAAACTGAAGCTGTTCCAATTGCTAAAAGTGTGTTTGTATCTGTATTTGGTTCACTCATTTAAAAAAATAAAATATTTATTTAAATTATTTTTTTAAATTAATATTTTTTGAAACATGTTTAGAATATATTCTTTTTTGATTTAATTAACAAAAAGTAAATCAATTTTAACTACATATTTAATTTATTGAATATAATTTTTTATTGTCGATTTTTTTGAGGAATATATATAAACATTTTCAAAACTAATCATTCATTATGCTATATCATAATATTCATTATTATTATATGTTCCTATTAGTATTAGATTTATTAGTTATCTAATTTAAAGGATAAATTTTATGGACTCTCAATATATTCAATGTCCTTATAAATCTGATATTATCAAATGAGAGAAACTAGAAACAAAATATTTAAAAATACATCATTATATAAACATTTTTATTGTCATAATTGTAAAGAATTATTTGAAAAAAAGTTAATTTTATATAAATAAATTATTATTTTAATTAAAAAGTTTTTTTTGTGTCATTTAAGATAGTTATACAAATATATAATTGAATAGTCATAAATTAATGAAATTTTTTCAAAAAATAAAAGAGAATAGTATTATTATTTTGATAAAGGATATAAATGTTAGATATTTCATATTCCAAAAGTAATATGGAAATCTTAAAACTTATAAAATTCATTGGATGTTTTGGTTAATGAAAAAGTAATAATGCTATAAATATAAAATTCAAAAGTCAAATTTGATAAAAACATTAATCACAGATTTTGAATGGGAAGAATTAAAAAATTATTTGATAGTGTATATAAATTTATTTAATAATCTTTCTCTAAATTGATTAGATATGAAAATCTTACGATTTAAAAAAAAAATATAATAGTTTTTATGGAATTTGAATTCAATTACTAAAGATATTCAAAAAATATTTAAAAAAATACTTTAGTTATAAAGAAAATTTTGAGAAATAAATAAATCATTTTATTTAAAGTCAAATAATATTATTTTAAAACAATGGTTTTTCTGAGGAATATATTGAAATTTTTATGATATTTCAAATGAATGATTATATTATGTATCTAAATTAATTATTTAATTTATAAATTAATTTAATTTAAATGGAAAAAACTTTATTCCAATCTTCAGTAATTCCAAATAAAAATAATATAAAAATAGAAAATAAAGATGATATAAATGTAAATAAAAGTGAAAAATTGCAAAAAATTGATAATTCTATTCTTAATAATAATAATTTTAATTTAGTAAACCAAATTGAAATTGATAAATTTAGTGTTTCAAATAGTATTGAAAGTTTAACAGCAAAAGAATATATAATACCATATAATTGGAAAATTCTTCCTGAAGAACCAAGAACAAATGAAGAATTATTTGTAAATAATGTTTTATTAGTTTATGAAACAGATGAAATTTTTTCTTTCAAAAAAAAAATTGACAAATTAAATTTTTCTTTAAATAATCAAGATAATCAAGATTTTAATACAATTGATCAAATTAATTTTTTTGAAAATGAAAATAATAATAAAACTTCAGAGCAATTAATCTTTAGGAAAATAAAAGGAGATGGTAATTGCTTTGACAGAGTTGTTATTTTTTCTTTTTTAGAAAAAATCATTTTTACAAATAACTTAATTTTATTAAGAAACTTTTTAGTAGATTTTAAATTAAAATTAAGAGAAGTATTTTTTACTTCAATGGCAGAGGAATATAATATTGATTTAAAAAAAGCATTTAAATCTTTAATAATGATTTATTTTTCTTTAACTTCTAAAAGTCATGATCCAATAACAAAAACTTATAGTGTTCTAATTAAGCTATATAATAATATTGAAGATTTTGATAAAGCTTTAATTGCTTATTTTAGAATTGCATTATATTTTTATATTGAAGAAAATAAAGGAAAATATTTATCTGAAGAAGTTCAAATTTTAATTGATACTTTACTTCCTGATGAATATAAGAAAGATAATAATTTTGACTTTGACTTATTTTATCAGAATTTTTTATTTAAATTATATAAAAATGATGAAAAAATAATTTTATATTTAACTCCATTTATTTTAGGATTTAATATTGAAATGATATATGCTGATGATATTAGTAATATTAATTTAAATAGTAAAAGAGTTTTATTAAATGGAATTGATTCAAAAGCTGATAAAATAATTTTATTATATAAAAAAACTCATTATGATTTAATTTATAATGAACAATATTTTAAAGAATATAATAAATATTTAACTGTTGATTATTTAGCAGTAAAAAATGCAATACATTGCATATTATGTAAATCACAAATAAAAAGTCAAATGATGAAATTTAAAAAGAATGAAAAGGATATAATATATATTTGTGCAAAATGTGTAATGAAAGAAATTAAATTTAATTTAAAAAATTTATTTATTTTTTTTATTCAAAAACAAAGAAAATATTTTTTATCAAAGATAACAGAATCAATAAGTAATTTTCCAGAAAGTGAAATAACTTTAGGAAATCAAGTACACTTAACAATAAAAGCAGCAATTGACAAAATAAATAAAAAAATGCATGAAAATTTTAATTTTGAAGGAATTATGAAAAATGTAAAATCAACAATATGTATTATGTGTGATAAACCAATAGAACATAAAAGTAAATTAAGAGCAGTTTTACCATGTGATTGTTGTTTATGTTCAAATATCTGTTTAAATGATTATTATAAATTTAATTCTTCAATAATAATATTAAAAGATAATATTTATTGTTTATGTGGAAAAGATTATCAATCAAGTGACGTCATAAAATTCATTAAACTTTTAAATTTTTATCAAATTAATGCTGAAGAATTATTAAAATATTACCTTAAAAAAAACCAAGATAAATGTTATGTTTGTTTGAAAAAAAATCAATTTTTTTCAAAATGTGAAATTTTTGATAAAGAATTATCAATTAATTCTAATATGGAACATATTATATGTCATACTTGTTTGGAAAAAATTGATTCGGATAAAAATATTGAAAAAAAATTTCTTTGTAAATTTTGTAATTCTGAACACAAAATGATTAATATAATTGAGAAAGATTATAATCCAGAATCTAATTTGAATTATACAAAAAAGAAAATATTTGAAATAGAAAAATAATAAAATTTTCAAAGGATTTATTCAACATTTTATCTTTTTTTTACAAATAATGAAAGAGAATATCATTTTTTAATTAATTAATAAAATAAATAATATAAATTATAAATTATATAATGATTAGAATTTAAGGAATTCTACACATACTGTAATTCCTTTGATATTAAAACAAAAAAAAAAATTTTTTTACTCTTATTGTAATTAAATATAAACTTAACTATAAATTTCCCTTTTTATAAAGGATAAATAACTCAAAATAAAAAAAGTAGAAAAAAAAAATTAATAGTCCCTTGTATCTTTATATAAATGAAATAAAATAAAATTTATCAAATAAAAAAATGAAAAAAATTTCTTTAAATTTCTTTGGTGAAAAAGCTGAAATTAATGTTCCAACTAGTTTAGAATCATTAAGAAATGCTATATCAGAACAATTTCTTTTTTCTCCTCAAGATGCTGCTGAAGTAATGATTGGATATATTAAAGATTTAAAAACAAAAGTAATTAAAACAGAAGAAGATTTTAGGAATTTCATTAAAGAAAAAATTAATCAAATTAACCTTGATATAAGTGAAGAAAGTAGAATTTATAAAGAAAATTTAAAAGAAGCTGAAGATGAAGAAAAAAAGTTAAAAAACGAATTAGATAATTTAACCCAAGAAAAAACTAAACTTATTAAAGAACATAATAAAAAAATGATTGAAGGAAGAAATAAATTGGATGATTTAACAAAAGAAATTAATAAACTTAAAAAAGAATATAAGAAAGTTTCAACAGAATTAATTGCTGAATATAATAAAAACAATAAAGAAGTTAGAGAAAAGGATAAAAAAATTAATGAATTAAGAGAAAAATTAAATTTACCAAAATTAAAAGAAAAAAAATTACCAAATGTACGTCAAAATAAACCACAAAAGAAAATGCCAGAAAAAAAAACACAAGAAACTAAAACAACAGAAAAAAAAGTTGAATTTAATCTTCCAATTAATGAAATAAATCAAAAAATCTTATTGTTCTCAAAAAAATTTAGTGAATTCATTGAACAACAAAAGAAAAACATAAACTTTGAAAATATTAATTTAGGAGAAACATCTCAAAATTTAATTAAAGAAGTAGAAATGTGGAAAAATTTTATAGTTGAAAAAACCAAAAATTATTCTGAGAAATTAATTGAAAAGATTAAACAAAATAAAGAAGAAAAAAATGGAAAAGTTGTTCATAGAAATTATATTTGTGATGGTTGCGAAATGAATCCTATTGTTGGAGTAAGATATAAATGTGCTATTTGTCCTGATTTTGATTTTTGTGAAAAATGCGAAGCTAAAATGGGAGAAAAACATAATCATCCTTTTGTTAAGTATATTAAACCTATTGAATAAATTAGGCTTTTATTTTTAGGATTTTTATTTTTTGATCATTATTTTTTTTGATTAAAAAAAAAAATATATTATTTAGTTTTTTGAATTTTGAAATTGTTTTTTATTTTTACGTTTTTTTTAATTATTTTATGTCTTTTTGTAGAGAATAATTATAAATTTCTTAAATTTTATTTTTTAAATTTTTTTTATAGTTTTTTACCCAAATTCATCCCATTTTCTATATTTACCTTTTTGGATGATTAAATTAAATAATAATTAATTATATGTTTTGAAATAAAAAAATCTTTTTCATTTTTTATAAAATAAAAATATGAAATTTTTAATTATTAAAATATTAATAATCTTCTTGATCAATTCTAAAAGACCTAACTAGGTTAAACTTATTATTTTAAATCTAAGATTGGGTTAAAAAAACTTAAAATTAAATTTAACCACATAAAAATAATTCCTTATCCTTAATTGAATAAAAGTGGATTATTACAATAACAAAAAACTAATAATATTTATATAAATTTTTTTATAAACTCTCAAGTCCATTAAATTTTAAAAAACTTTTAGTTTCCTTTAAATTTTTATAAAACCAATTTAAATATATCTTACATTTATCCAAAAAAATGTCATCTTTTTTATCTTCAATCAATGTGGATAATATATTCCAATTTTCCACCTTAAAATATTTTGATAAATAATTAATCTTAATTCCAAAAAATCTTATTAAATAGAAAAATGTTTATGGAACAAAATATAAACGAAAATAAAAAAGCTATTCCAACAGTAAATTATATTGAATATTATAAATATCAAATTGGAATATTATCATATTATTTATTATTAACCTTTGATTCAATTTATTCTGTTTTAGAACAATGTGAATCAATGTTAAAAGAAGTGTTAAAACAAAAAGAAAAATTAAAAAATGAAAATTCAAATTCTCAAAATTCAGAGTCAATATCAACAGAAGATAAAAGTGAAGATATTTTAGATTCTTTTAAAGATATTTTTGGTAAAAAGAAAATAGGTAAATATCATTGGAAAATAAGAGCTATGAAAATTATTAAATATAAAGTTAAACAAATTATTAGACAAGGTAAAGTACCTATTATGACAAAATATTCTGGGAGATCAAAAGTGGCTTCTCAGAAACCAAGATGCCATGGAAGATTTGTAAAAATAAATAAATAAAATCTTCTTTTGGATAAAATGAAGATAAATTTATCTTCTAGTTAAAAGTTAGTTAAATTTATAATTTTTTAATAGTGATATCATTGTTATAATAATAATGGAAATATATATGAATATGAAAATATGATAATTATATTATATATATTTTACTATATTCATTCAATCAGCATATAAAAAAATTTTGATATATATTAAGTTTTGTTATAATAACAATATTTAGGTTTTTTTATAATTATTTTAAGCTCTTAGATTATATATATTTAATGATTTTCTTATATCATTTTTGTAATATAAAAAAAATTCTAAAAGAATTTATAAGGATTGTTTAATTTTTTTCTAACTTTAGTTTTTTTTTAATTTAATAAAATAAAATTGTTATTCATCAATTTCAAGTGTATAATCACATATAAGATCAATTTCTTTTGTTATTTCACTTATTCTATTTTTTAATTTATTTCTATCTAATTTTTTATTAGAATATATTTTAATATAAATTTTAATATTATTTTGAGAATTCATCCAAAATTTAATTTCTTTAATTCCTTGACATCCCTCAAAATAAGAAATTTCCTGATTTAATTTAGAATATAAACTTTCATAAATAGTACATTTTCCTTGCATTAAAATTTTCATTATTGAATAAAAACTATCTTTAACTAATAAAATAACAATAAAAAAATTAATCCAACTTATAATCATATATCCTTTACTATAATAATTTTCATTAAAAGAATAGAAAAAAACAATAAAAAATATAGAACAAACTAAATCAGAAATCAAACTAGAAGTTAAAGCATTCATATTTTCAAAATGATTATTCCATTTTTTAAGTAAATTATTACATTTTTTTAATTTATCAAGAGAAACTTCATTTAAAGGTTTCCATTCTTTAAAAAATTTCCATAAATATATTTTAATTTGTAATTCAGGATGTAAAATATAATCACTAAAAATAAATAATGAAATCATATCAACAATAACTTTAATAATATATAACCATTCTAAAAATGTTTTTGGAGGAATTAAAACATGTTCTTCAGTTAAAAAATGAAGAGATTGTAATAACATATATACACTAACAATAACTAAGAAAATTATACTTGTTAAAGCTGCAATTAATTCAATTCTTATTATTATAAAATTATTATTTGTTGAATAAATATAAGTAAATAATATTGATAAACATGTTATTAAAAAAGAAATAGTTTTAAATGAATTAAAAAATGAATCACTTATTAATATTGGATCTCCTATAAATAAGGCAGTTAAAAATTCTATTGTTGTTATTATTATCCATGAAATAAATAAAAATACTATTATTTGAAATTCTAAATTTTTAGGAAATAATTGATTTACAAATAGAAATAATGTTTTTAATGATAATTTTGCAAAAAGATTTTGAGAATTATAATTTGTATTTAATGGCTTTTCAATATCCTTTGAATTTAATTCATTTGATTCTGAAGTGTTTAAATTTTTATCTTTGCTTAATGTAATTTCAACATTTTTTTGAATTGAGTCATCAATCATAATTGAATTATTTTTTTAAAAAAAATAATTTTTAAATAAATATAATTATTCTTATAATTATTTTCGTTATATAATTAAAAAGATAAATATAATTTAATAATATCAACTGAGAAATTGGGGATTGGGGATTGGGGATTGGGGATTGGGGATT
>JAEEGK010016037.1_pt1 | contig 16517 bp, 13 predicted proteins | sample 8958771 | NCBI WGS metagenome assembly JAEEGK01 (sample SAMN16246547, study PRJNA631951) | gut metagenome | biome: gut microbiome; feature: rumen; material: SC-attached | host: Bos | place: Iran: Karaj | collected 2018-10 | reverse complement strand
GGTCAAATCCGGGAACACGACGGTTACGATTCCGTTCACGTTCTCCGAATAATCCTTTGGAAAACTTGAAAAAAGGCCAGACTTCAGTCTGGTCTTTTTTGTTTGTAATGTATTTTGATGAAAAAAAACAAAAAAAAGATGCGATTCATTAAATTTTTGTTGCGTTTTTTATTTTATAAAACTAACTTTATAGATGAATTTTCAATAGGAGTTATTCCATGAACTTAAAAACCGTAGCTGCAGTTGGCACCGCATTCGGAATTCTTGGTGTTGGGTCTGCATTTGCAACATTTGCCCGTATTGAATCTATGGGCAAAAATACGACTTACATCATGGACGATGTGAGCATTTTCGACAACCCGGCAAACATCAACCTCTACTCCAATTACTTGATTGGTGAATTCGGTCCTTACACCAATAACGATATGAAGGCGGGTGGAAACGTTGATCCGCAGCACCCGAACTTCGGTGGTATTTTCGCCATTTCGTTAGGTGATGTAAACAATCCGGATCCGCGAATCTCCATCGGTGGTCTCTTTGGCCGCATCAATACGGATCTCGTGCAGTACTTGCCGGACGCCGTGATTGGTGACAATGGCAAGAGTGTCGATGTTCCTGAAACGGTGACGAACTTCGACGGCTTCTTGGGCGGTACGCTTTCGAACGGCAACGCATGGGGCTTGCATATCTATGTTGCTCAGCAGGACGGTGGCGACAAGGATGAAGAAGGCAACTACCAGGTCAAGAAGGACGCTTACGCTTCTATCGTGGAAGTGGGCGGTGGTATGAACTTCCAGTTTACGCCTTCCTTCGATTTTGAAGGCTCTCTTTCCTTGGCCCGTATCCAGTACGGTCCGGAACACCATAGTTTCTTTGACGATGGAAACTTCTCTTGGCTCATCAAGTCCCGTGCATTCTTTACCATGGATGCTATCAACGGCGAACTCGTTCCGGCTTTGAACCTCAAGTTCATAGATGCTCCGGGCTTGGATGAAAAGCACGCTCAGGTGGGCGTTGGCGTCAACGTCGCTCTCGACCGTGGTTTCTTCTGGATGGGCTTGGACTTTATCTGGAACAAGAGAAAGGCTCATGACTGGCTTTATGACTCTGAATCCAAGACTTGGACCTACGATTCTCGTAGTGATAACAAGCGTTGGGACGAACGTACCGATGTCGGTGGCATGATCAGCTTCGGTATTGAACGTAACATCTGGTGGGACTGGTTCGTTATCCGCGTCGGCGGCCAGAAGTCCATTCTCTATACAGATTGCAGTGTCAATAGCAAGAATGCAGACAAGTACAAAGAAAATGGTGGCAAGCAGTACGGCATTTGCAAGGATGACGGCAATTTCTTCACCACGAACCCGCTTGCTGATGGTACTTCCAAGGACCACATCGGCTTCGGTTTCGGTATCAACATCGAAGAAAAGTTGAAGATTGACGTGACCGTTGCTGAAGACCTCCTCTTCCGTAACCCGTTCCAGGGCGAAGGCCGCATCTTCTCCAGAATCTCTGCAACGTATTCGTTCTAGAGAAGGTTTTAGGTTATAGGCTGTAGGTTGTAGGAAAAGAATCACGTGCTTCGCACGTCCATATAAGGCGGCGAAGCTGCGATTATAAAAACTTCCTACTTCCTACCGACTACTTCCTACTAATCCCTAATACCTATTACCTAATAACAATTTTCGAAGCGCACTCCATCTGAGTGCGTTTCTTTTTTTATTTTATAACCATGAAAAAGATTTTGCTCCTCTTAATTCTCGCGTTGCTTTCGTCTTGTTCTGAACCGACGGAACGCATTGAAAAGAAACTCCTTCCGTACTTGCAGGAAGACTTGAAGTTCATGGTCGCGGAAGCCTTGAATGCGAATACGAAAAAAGAAGATTTGCTCGACGAACCTTATTACAAGATTCGTGATTTTAGGTTGTTCGAAGGCGCCGAAGCGGAGATTTATGCGGCGTATGCCGAAGTGGATTTTTACTTCTACAAGAACATGGCTCTTTACGCAAAACGCAAGTATCGCTATGAAGTGCACGGTAGGCACTGGGACCGTTATTACAAAGTTCTTAAATTTGGTAGAGATAAAGATCCTTAGGGAATAAATCCAAGTAATTTAGTTATATTTCGTATGGGATTTCTATTATAATAGAGGGTTAAATTTTGTTCGGACTTTTCTCTTGTGATATCGGTATCGACCTGGGTACTGCAAATACGCTTGTCCATGTAGCTGGGCAGGGCATTGTCATTAACGAACCGACCGTGATTGCCGTTGACCGTAAGAGCAATCGCGTGACTGCCATCGGCGGCGAAGCCAAGAAAATGCTTGGCCGTACGTCGGGCGAGAGCCGTGCAATACGCCCTATGCGTGACGGCGTGATTGCCGACTTTGAACTTGTGGAAACGCTTTTGCAGACCTTCATCAAGCGCGTGCAGCGCTACCCTTTGTGGGTGGTGAAACCGCGTGTGGTGGTTGGCGTGCCGAACGGGATTACCGAAGTGGAAACGCGTGCCGTGATTGATGCCGCCAAGATGGCTGGCGCAAAAGAAGTGCACTTGGTGCACGAACCGATGGCTGCCGCTATCGGCATGGGCATCCCGGTCGAAGACCCTGTCGGCAACATGATTGTCGATATTGGCGGCGGTACGTCCGATATTGCCGTGATTGCCTTGAACAAGTCCGATTGCAACGGTTCTGTACGCGTTGGCGGTGACGAAATGGACGAAGCTATCGTGCGTTATTTGCGTACGATGTATAACCTCTGCATTGGCGAAAGCACGGCTGAACAAATCAAGATCCAGATTGGTTCTGCTAGCCCGCTTGACGAAGAATTGTCGATGGATGTCAAGGGCCTTGACTTTGTCGCTGGCATGCCGCGTACGATTTCGATTGGAAGCGCTGAAATCCGCGAAGCTATCAACGAGCCGGTGACCGCGATTATCGAAGCGGTGAAGCAGGCTTTGAGCATGACGCTCCCGGAACTTTCTGCCGATATTTACGACAAGGGCATTATCCTCACGGGCGGCGGCTCGCAGTTGCGCGGCCTTGACGAACGCATCCGCAAGGAAACAGGCCTTTCTGTGAACGTGATTGACGATCCGATGACTTGTGTTTGCAAGGGCGCAGCCCGTATTCTTGAAGACTTGGACAAGTACCGTCCTGTTTTGGTCGCTTCTTCGACGTAATTTTTTGAAATTGCACTTCGATGCTTAGAGCTTTCCGCTTTATTGTCGATTTGTTTACCCAAAGGCATGGCGTTGTCGCTTTTGCCTTTTTTCTCGTTTTAGGGATTCTGATGCATTCGGCATCGACGGCGGTTCGCGAAAGCATTGTCGAGAGTGCGCTTTCGACGGTGTTTTACCCGGTGCAGCTGTTGGCCTCGTCGGTCAACAACTTCAAGTCGTTGCAGGCCGAAAACGAACATTTGAAAGAAGAAAATGCGCGGTTGCGGCAAGAGACGTATCATGCGAGCGAAGGCTTGCAGGAACTCGCGAGGCTCCATACGCTGGTGCGTTTTGACGACAAGTGGGATTTCCCGATTGTGACGTCTCGCGTGGTGGGGCACAATCCGGGGCGTTTTTTGACGACGCTCGTGATTAACCGCGGAACGCGTCATGGCGTTAAGGACAACATGCCGGTATTTTCGATGAAGGGGCTTGTCGGGAAGATTTCTAAAGCAATGCTTACGCATTCCCGGGTGCAGCTGTTGGTCGATCCGAACTTGAAACTCTCCGTGCTGGAGCGCAGGACTCGTGTGGTGGGCTTTTTGGAGTCCATGGATGGTCGTTTGCTTTCGGCGATGATTCCTTCGCATGCGGGCGTTGCTGCGGGCGATACGCTCATTACGTCGGGGCTTGGCGGCATTTTCCCGAAGGGCATCCCGGTGGGGACGGTTCGTGCGGTTCGCAAGGCGGATTTGGACGTGATGAGCCTGATGGATGTGGAACCTTTCCAGGAATTTTCGACGCTGGAAGAGGTTTTTGTAATGCAAAAGGATCCGGATTGGATTATCCAGGAGTTGCTTGATGAGTAATCGTGGATGGCTTAGGACGCTTTTGCTGTTTATTTTGGTTTTTGCCGTACAGACGACGGTCGCCGAATGGTTGGAAATACTCGGTGTCGGGCCCGATTTTGTGGTCGTCTTCATTGTGTCCGTAGCACTCCGCTATGGTGCCGCCGCAGGGTGCTTGTGGGGGTTCTTGGCCGGTTTTACGCAAGACGTGTATGCTCCGGTGGAATGGCTCGGGGCGAATTCGATTGCGATGACGATTGTGGGTTTTGCTGTGGGACAGCTCGAAGAACGGTTCCTCACACTCAATTTACCTGCAAAGATTGGAGTCCTTGGGCTTGCGTTTTTTGTGAACGACATGTTCTATTTCCTCATTACGGGACTCGAAAAGGATGTGGTGACGAATCTTTTTGTGACAAAGACGGTGCCGGAGTCTATTTACACCATGGTTCTCGGTGGAATTTTGTTCTACCTCTCTTCGGGGAAAAAGTCGGATGTATAACGATACTTCGGAGAACGAGGCTAGGGTCCGCAAGAATTGGAATGTCCTGATTTTTTTGGCAGGGGTGATTGTCATTTTTTCGGTGATTCTGCTGAAACTTTTTTCGTTGCAGTACGTCCATTACGAGGAAAATTTCCAACGTTCCGAGAACAACCGCTTACGCAAAATCGAGTTGATTGCCGACCGCGGCTACATCTACGATAGGAACGGGAACGTGCTGGTGCGCAACAGGCCCTCGTACCAGATTGCGTTGCAGGCCATGGAAATGCCCAAAAAAAGGGCGGACAGGGATTCTGTTTTCAAGAGGCTTTTGAACATCCAGGACGCATCGGGGGCACGTCTTTTTGATTCGCTTTCGCTCGATACGGCGTTCCAGAGAATCCGCTGGGTGAGGACGCGACCGGTCCGCATTCTGGAAGATGCGACGATGGAGCAGGTGGCGGTAATCGAAGAACATTCGACGGAGTTGCCGGGCGTTTCCGTGATTATCGAGTCCCGACGCGAGTACCCCTACGGGACGCTAGCTTCGCATGTGCTGGGCTACACGAGCGAAATTTCGGAAGACCAGTTGAAGTTGCCGGAATACGAGACGTATTCGCAGGGCGACCGCATAGGCCAAAAGGGGCTGGAACAGGAATACGATAAGGAATTCCGCGGCGTAAACGGAATGAAGCTCGTCGAGGTGAACGCTTCAGGGCGCGAAGTGCGTGCGCTTTCGGATGCGGGGGCGTTGATTGAACCAGTTCCCGGCTTGCACATGATTTCGACGATTGACTTGAAATTGCAGAAAGCGGCGGAAGCGGCGATTCCCGATACGGCAAAGGGAGCCTTGGTCGCGATTGACCCCCGCAATGGCGAGATTTTGGCGATGGTTTCTTCGCCGAGACTCGACCCTAACATTTTTTCGCTGAAACGTCGTGAACGCAACCGCGGCTGGGCGCATGTGGCGCTTGATACGATGCGTCCGCTCAATAACCGTGCGATTTCGGGCATTTATCCGCCGGCATCCATCTTTAAGCTTGTGACGGCGGGAGCGGGGCTAGAAAGCGGAATCATTTCGGAGACGAAGTATTACCCCAAGTCTTGTACAGGCGGCTACCAGTACGGTGCCCGTTACCAAAAATGCTGGGGCGTGCATGGAAATCTGAATGTGGTGCATGCGCTGCGTCTTTCGTGCGACGTGTATTTTTACCAGGCGGGGCTTGAAATCGACATGGCCCGCATCAATGAATTTGGCCGCCGCTTTGGCTATGGCGAAAAATTGCTAGGCGTGGATATTCCGGGGGAGCGCGCGGGTTGGCTCCCCGATTCGGCTTCGTTCAACCAGCGTAACAAGCGCTTGGGCTGGCGATGGGCGAGGGGGCTTATCTTGAACCTCTCGATTGGGCAGGGGCAAATGGTCACGCCATTGCAGCAGGCTGTTTTTGTCGGATCGCTTGCGACGAACAAGGGCGTTTATCGACCGCATTTTATGAAGGAACTGCGCGATTCCCAAGGTAACGTGGTACGCCGATTTGAGCCGGAGATTATCCGTCCGGGAACGATGAAGCCCGAGACGCACCGAGTGCTTATGGCGGCGATGGATTCCGTGGTGAACCATCCGGGCGGAACTGGAAAGAGAGGGGCGATTCCTGGAATTCGCGTGGGCGCAAAGACGGGCTCTGGCGAATGGAAGAAAGGACAAAAGACGCATGCTTGGTATGCGGCGGTGGCCCCACTTGAAGATCCGCAAATTGCTGTTGCCGTGATCATGGAGGCTGCCGGTGGCGGTGGCGCAGTGGCGGCTCCGATTGCCCGCAAGGTGCTGATGGCGTACTTCGGGAAGGAGGAAGAATCAAAATGAGTTCCGGTCGATATCTAGACAAGTCGTTAAAGTTCGACTGGTTCTTTATTGGCCTTACGCTTACGCTGATGACGTGCGGCGTTTTCTTAGTTTATTCGGCAACCATGAACGAAGAAATTGTCTTTTACGACACCCATTGGTTTAGACAAATTATTTACTTCTTGACGGGCATTGCCATTGCTGTGGGGCTTATCTTTGTGAAGATTGATTGGCTCAAGCGGGCGGCGGTTCCGTCTTACGTGATTGCTCTTGTGTTGCTTGTGTTCGTGCTCTTTTTTGCGGGCGACGTGAAAGGGGCCGGACGTTGGATTGATTTGAAGGTTATCAAGCTACAGCCTTCGGAATTTGCAAAGATTGCGTACTTGATTACGATTTCGTACTGGCTTTCGAAACATCCCGTGAGTTTGTATAACCTAAAAACGTTCGCTGTGCCGCTGGGATTGTTTATCGTGCCGTTTGCGTTGGTGTTGAAGCAGCCGGACTTGAGTACGGCGCTTGTGTTTACGGCGGTGACGCTCGTCGGTTTCTTTTTTGCGGGGCTTACGTTTACGGACATGTTCCTGATTTTGAGCCCTATGCTTTCGGTGCTGTTCTCGCATTCGCAGTCGATGGTGCTGCAAGTTTTATGGGGGGTATTGATTTGCCTTGTCGTACTGTCCGTTATCCGCAGGCACTTGTCCAAGAAGCTTTCGGGCTTGATTATCGCGACGAACATTTTGGCGGGTTACGCCAGTACGATGGTGTGGAATATGCTGGCGCCTCACCAGCAAAAGCGCGTGAACACGTTCTTGGACCCGATGAGCGATCCGCTGGGCGATGGTTACCAAGTGTTGCAATCACTGACGGCAATCGGAAGCGGTGGCATTCAGGGCAAGGGCTTTGGGAACGGTTCGCAGACGAATCTTTCGTTTTTGCCCGAAGAACATACGGACTTTATTTTTAGCGTGCTCGGGGAGCAGTTCGGCTTTGTCGGGTGCGCGACGATTCTTGTGCTGTTTGCGCTGTTCCTGTGGCGTGCGTCCTCGATTTGCAAGACGAATGACGACCCGTTTGTGACGCTTGTGACGATGGGGGCCGCGACAATCTTTTTGTTCCACATTACGGTGAATATCGCGATGACGATTGGGCTTATGCCGGTGACGGGGCTTCCACTGCCGTTCATTTCGTATGGCGGCTCGTTTGCCCTTGTGTGCATGTTCCTTGTAGGGCTCTTGATGTGCATGAGATATCAGGGGAATAAGTAGTAGGAAGTAGGAAGTAGGAAGTGGTTAGTAAACAGTGGCTAGTAAACAGTGGTTAGTGGTTAGGGGTTAGGTTATAGGTTTTAGGAGTTAGGACAATTATCACGCGTTTCACGCATCCATTATAAGGCGGCACAGCCGCGATTATTCTCTCCTAATACCTGTTACCTGATACCTATCTTTCGTCTTTATACAAGTATCAAATGCTAGGCTCAGTTATAGGTCTGCAAGCAGCCCTGCAACATTCGCCTTACGCATTTGTCGTCTGTAGCCCGCTGAGCGGGCGTTCTTTCGTCTTTTTTTGGTCCATTTTGATGAAAAAAGCGTGTTATAAAGAAGAGAGGCTTTTTTATGACAGGAGGTCAAGATGGATGTCTTTCGGACGGTTGCCAATTTTATTTTCGGCATGGAATGCTTGGGGTGCGGAAATTCGTCGGAGCGGCTGGACCCGTGGTTGTGCCCTGCGTGTGCGGCGGAGCTTGCGCGGGAATCGAACTCGCCCGCGTTTCCGAACGAAGATGCGTTTTGCCTTTTCCCGATGCGGCCTTTGACGCGACGGCTGGTGCATGCGCTCAAGTACCGCAATATTCCGGGGCTTGCATCGTATTTTGTGCGGCGTTCGTCGGCGGTAAAACGCGGGATAGTTGGGCAGGAACTTTTGATGCTTGCTCAGCCGCTTTATTTTGTGCCGGTGCCGCTCCACCATGCGAGGTATCGCGAACGCGGTTACAATCAAGCGGAACTGCTGGCGGCTGCATTGGCGACCGCGACTGGCGGTAAGGTGTGCCGTTGGCTTAAACGCAAAACGTTCGTCGTTTCGCAGACGAAGCTTTCGAGGGATGAACGCGAAATGAATGTAGCGGGAGCTTTTGTTCCGAATTTTCCGCAGAAGATGCCTGCACGGGGGAGTGTTGTGGTTGTCGATGACGTTTTTACGACGGGGGCGACGACTTCGGCGTGTATGGCGGCGTTCGGGGCGAATTTCCCGTTGCCGCTGAAAGTTTGTACATTGATTTACGACGAGCCTTCGACCGCTGCAGCTGACTTTGCTGCTGATTGCCAGGCCGATTGGGACGGGATGGTTAGACGAAAGACTAGAGACGAGAGATGGCTTCGCAGTAGGCGGTAGGAAGAGAGCTTCGCGAGGAATGTCATCCTCGACCGTTAGGGAGGGGATCCAGTGAAGTTAGGGGTAGGGTAGGATGGAATGAAAAACAAAAAAAAGCTCCCCGAAGGGAGCTTTCGCGGAGGAAGAGGGACTCGAACCCCCAAGCCTTACGGCGGCGGTTTTCAAGACCGCTGACTTACCAATTAGCCTATTCCTCCAATTGGTGCGCAAAGAATAGAAAAAAATGACCGTATTCGTCAATGATACTTTGAATTTTGTGTGAAATTAACTATTTTTTTACATGTTATGAGCTACCAGGAAAACGCTACCGATCTTGGAGACGGCGAAGTTGCTGCTCTCTTATTCGAGTACATGCCTAGAATTGCTGCCGAACACAAAACGGACAGTTTGTTGGTACTTATGGCGGATTTAGGCCGGCAGATTGTTCAGGCTGACCGCTGTTCCCTTTGGCTTATCGATGAAGAAAAAAACGAACTATGGACAAAGGTTGCCCATGGTGTCGATGAACTTCGCATTCCGCTTTCGGCTGGCTTCGTCGGCTACTCCTTGAAGACCGGACAGCCTCTTCTAGTCGATGACGCTTATCAGGATTCCAGATTTGACCGTCGTAGCGATATCAAGAGCGGTTACCACACGACATCTGTCATGACGATGCCGCTGGAAAGCGATGACCGCGTGATGGGCGTATTCCAGGCCATCAACAAAGTCGGGGATAATGTCTTTTTCTCCAAGAAGGACCTAGAACGTCTCAAGCTCATTTCTGTTTATTCCGCGAAGACGATTGAATCGGCTATTCGTGCCGAAGCTTTGGAACGTTATGCGAAACAGCTGGAAATCAAGGCCGAAGAATTGAAGTCTGCGCACATGGAACTCATCCGCATTTTGGGTGAAGTCTCTGAATTCCGCAGTCACGAAGTGGGCGACCACATTCACCGTGTTGCCGAAATTTCCTTGAAGCTCGCTCGCTACTATGGACTTTCGCCGGAAGAACAGGAACTGATTTACTATGTGGCTCCGCTGCATGACCTGGGAAAGGTCGGCATCCCGGATATGATCCTGAACAAGGCAGGACGCCTCACGCCAGAAGAATTCAGCAAGATGAAGAGCCACTCCGAAATCGGACGCACCTTGCTCCGCGAATCCAAGACCGATTTACTTTGTATGGGCGCCGATATCGCTGGCGCTCACCACGAACGTTGGGACGGGACTGGCTACCCAGATGGACTTAAGGGTGAACAAATACCGCTTGCCGCCCGCATTTGTGCCGTGGCCGACGTGTTGGACGCTCTTGCAAGTCCGCGTTGCTACAAGCCTGCCTGGACCGAAGACCGCGTGAAAGAAGAAATGAAGAATTCTGGCGGGACCCATTTCCAGCCGGAACTCATCGACATTTTAATGGAGCATTGGGATGAATTCTACTCTTGCTACAAGCCGGGTGGAATGTTCAACAAGAAAGGGTTGCTCCCGCCAGTGCAGTAGGCTTTATGAAGTGTGAGTATTCTCACATTGTGTTGCCTGACCTGTAATATTTTAATATTATTTGTTACATGAGTATTGCAAAGTATATCTTTTGGTTAGTCGCCTTTTTAATGGGCGTTATCGCTGCTTATGTCGTTCCCGAAGAAACCATGTCAACCGGGGCGAAATTCATATTCGTCGGGGCGTGGGGTTCGGTGCTTGGCTTTGTATTCTATACCGTCTGCAAGAGGCAGATTGAATCCATCGAAAACGACTTTAACGAGGCACTCAACAAACCTCAGCCGAAGGTCCCGCAGTTCGTGTCAGTCCGCGCGCCTATTGAAGAAAAGAAGCCCGACTTTCCGCCGGGAGCCATCCCTGCCGCGCAAGCGATTAAGCAGGCCGTGCCCACGACAGTCAAGAAACTTGACGAGGCCGCCCTCAAGGTCGGGTTCCCGCTCGAATCGTGGAACGCATTCAAACTCGCCGTTATTCGCAACCGTCCATTTACCGAAGTCATCGATGCGATGCAGAAACTTTTGCCGGAACTCTTCCCCGAAGCATCCGGCGTACTTTATATGTACGGCGGCGTCCAGACTGAACTCTCGCAGATATTCCGCTTTGGTCCAAATGTTATCAGTGATGAAACGGTGATGCCTGCTGAATGCGCTAGCTTTAATACCGGCGACATTGTCGTGACCGATTATAGCTCGCCTGAAGTCTCTAGCGGTTGTACGCACTTGCACCACCGCCCGAAGGGCATCGCTATTTGCGCCCCGGTCGAAGGCCTTGAAGAACACTTCGGCATCTTGACTGTCCAGGTCGATAAGCTCCCGGATTACGAGACAAAGGAGTACTGGCAGGCGAAGGTGAGCATCGTCTCCGCTGCGTTTGGTCTCTACGTAGCGAATCAGGACCTGAGCATGCGCTTTGAACAACATAGCATCCGCGACGTGCTGACGGGACTCTTTAACAGACGTTATATGGAAGAATCGCTCAACCGCGAAATTACCGCTGCCGTGCGCCACAAGTCGCCCATCGGTATCGTGATGCTTTATGCGGATGCGATTCCCGCCGTACAGGCTGCACAAGGCCGCCATGCCGTAGAGCAGCTCTTCTGGGAGCTTGGACAACGTTTGCCGAGCTACATCCGCGGCGAAGACATTCCGTGCCGCTACTCCGACGACGTGTTCTGCGTGATTATGCCGGGTGCTGACCTCGCCATTACAAGGAACCGTGCCGAACAAATCCGCAATGAAATCTCGCAGCTCCAGATTGCCTACGGTGACGGAATCCTTGCGACTACGCTCAGCATGGGCGTTGCCGTGATGCCCACCCACGCAAACGATGCCGGATCCCTCATATATACTGCGGAAGCCTCGCTCCAGATGGCCATGCAACTGGGCGGAAACCGCGTCGTCCTCGCTGATGCCGTGATGAAGTAAGAACGTTACATCAAAGGTTTCGACAGTTTCTGATATTACTGATAAAGGCAGGATTTAATCCTGCCTTTGATTGTTTACAATAGCAACTCGTGGGCAAATCATCGCAATTATAACGTAAATGTTGCTGGAGTATTTGCGATGTGCAATTCCGCATTTAACACACGAAATTTCAGTGTTTTTCCATTCAATGAAATTTTGTCTGTTTCATCGGATTGATCGTAAAAATACGAAACCCCCATATCTAAGATATCAAGTTTGTTTTTTTTGTCAAAAAGCTTTCGGGAAATACCCCATTCCGCCATGTAGTTACGGACGTTGTTAAATCTGTCAAAGTTTATGTCCATCCAATTGGGGATTGCCGCGACTATGTTCCTTTCCGCAGGTATATAGGTGTTCTTGGTCCTTGTATAATTCCAATGTTTGCTTTTAGACCATTCGAAATCAACTCCAATTTGGCTTTTTTCTTTGAAGCGGATGTTGATAGCCATCGTTTCTGATTTGAATAAAATTTCAGAATTGACATCGGCGAAGCCTTCGAGCCTATGGAAGGTTAGAAGATTATCCTTAACTGTTTGTGGAGTAGCCCATTCTAAAGGATTTTGCGACAACTGAATCTGTTTTTCTAGCCAATTGCAAAAACTAGCAATTTTGAGAATGGTGCTTTTTCCCGAACTTTGGGGGCCGACAAAGACATTCACCCTTGTTAATTCGAGATTAGCGGCCTTGATTGGGCCAAAATTCTTTACCGATAATTTGAATGGCATATTGTCAATATAATAAAAAACATTATCGTCCGCAACGAAATCTCGCAACTCCAGATGTCTATGCAATTGAGCGGAAACCGCGTTGATATATTTATATGGATTAATCGTCGTGAACCATTTCGTCAAAAGTCACTAAAGAAATGTTGTCTCGGCTTTTAGCTGTTTGAACGAATTTTTTTGTGAATCCTGATTTGCTGAAGAAAATGTAATGTTTGTTCTTCGCTTCTAGAAGTTCGGACTTTTGGATTAGCGAATTGAAAACATCTGTATCTACAAGTTTATTCGTCCACTTGCATTCGCAAAAAAGCAGGTCATCTTTGCCTAGACCCAAAATATCGATTTCTTTTTCTCGTCTTTCTTTTGCGTTTGTTCCCCACCAGCGTCCCATTGTATGAGGCAAGAACGGGAGCGTTGACAAACCTTTTTCTGTGTATAGATATTGGAGACAGATTTCCTCAAAAACATGTCCCATATATTCGCTTATTTTGTCCTTTACAAACTTTTTGTAAACGAGATCTCCGATTCCTCTGTTGATGTTTGTTTGATTTTCCCACACAAAAGAGAACCAGAAACGGTACATCAAATCGTTTATTATGTAGATGGACTTGCGGCTGTTTTTTTCTGTGGCGGGAATTTCTCTTCGAATTATACCCAGTTCCATAAGGGTTGTCAAAACGTTACTTGCGGCTCCCGTCTCAAGTCCAGCCCGTGTGGAAATTTCGTTTAAGCGGCTCGCGCCTTGTGCAATTGCCGTTATAACAGCATTATAGGTTGCTGGGCTCCGCATTTCTTGTTTTAACAAATTTAAAGGTTCTTCAAACAATCGTCCACCAGACTTGAACATCAAATCTATAATATTGTCGTCTAAATTTTTGTGAATGTTCAAATGAGAATAGTATTCTGGAACTCCCCATAGCGCTCCGTAGAGCATCGCTTGTTGTTCAGCCTCAAATGAGTTGCATAGATTACGACATTCAAAGAAACTAAATGGCAGAATCTTTAATTGAGAGGTTTTCCTCCCATAAAGAGGGCTTTTGTAGCCAAGAACTTGATTTTCCATAAAGCTCATGGACGACCCGCAGAGAATCAGCATCAGTTTTGAATTTTTCCACGCATGGTCAATGTGTTTTTGCAGTAAAGATGGAATGGATGGTTCTGATTTTGCTAAGTATGGGTATTCGTCAATCACAAAGACAATACGTTCTTTTTGTGCTAATGAATCAATATATGAGAATACCTTTTCAAACGTATCAAAAGAGGAACCGGTCACATCGGAATGTTCAAGAACGACCTTTGAAAGTTGAGATAAGTTTTCAGCGACCGATGATTCGATTCCAGTAAAGAATATGACGGATTTCCCCTTGCAGAACTCGTTCAGAAGCATAGTCTTGCCGACTCGCCTACGTCCATAAATGACGGTGAATTCGAATTTTCCAGATTCAAAAAGCTCTGTAAGAGCAGTGAGTTCTTTTTTTCTACCACAAAACATATTTTACTCATTTTAGATTTACTAAATTATAAATTAGTAAAATTGCATAACTTTTGTCAAGAGATGCTTTTGGGGGGGGGCTATTCTGTTAGTCGGTATGATTGTATTGGCGTCGGAGCAATGTAGCCAATCGTTTTCCATTTTTCGACATTTCACGTACTTATGTTAATATCTTGATTTTTCAATTTCGCAGTTTGAACCATGATAGAGAATCATTGAATCAGCCCTCCATTTCTTTGGAAAATAATCGCCCTGATTTCTTTCAGGAATTAGCCTCCTGCGGGAGTTTTTTTTATCTTTTGGAGTGGTTTGTGCTTACTCTCGCTAAAATATTGAGGGCTGAAATGTTAAATGTTTTAAAAAACAAGTATTTGCCATTTTTATTTGCTTTGCCTCTGTTCTTCTGCGTTTATCATTACAATGGAATTATTGTCGATGCTGTTTTATATGTGACTCAGTATATAAATTCGGTTGATCCGGCTCGTTTTGTTGGTGACCCTGCTTTTGAATTTGGCAATCAGGGGGCGCTTGGATTCTTTTCTCCAATTTTTGGGCTTTTTCTTGAACCTTTGGGTGTATCTGTGGGAGCATTCGTTTATACGCTGACAATGCAGTTTGCATGGATTGTTGCTGCTGTATTTATGATAAAGGCTTTGCTTCGATTGACTTGGCAACGATTGTGGATTTTGCCTACGACAATCATGTTTGTTGTTTTTTTTTCGATTGGTATGGGGTTTTCGGGTATTAGATTCTTTCAATATGTTTCAACGTATGCTTGTTCTCGCTCACTTTCAATTGCGTTGGGTATAGGTGCTCTAGCATTATTGTTTAATCAAAAGAAACTGCTGAGTTTACTGTTTGTTTTAGCTGGAACTGCGATTCACCCCATTACTGCTGGGTGGTGTCTTCCGTTTTGGATGTTCTATTATTTCCCGAAAACTAGAATTCCTGTATTTGTTTTTTCTCTTATTTTTCCTTTCTCTTTTTTGTTGCATACGGGAAGACTTGATCAATTCCCAAGTGATTGGTTAGAGCGTCCTTTGCCATTTTCTCCAAATTATGAAATCATTTCTAGATTTGTGCTGCTGTTTGTCTTTTATGCAATATTGTTTTGGCGTTCAAGGAATACTCAAGTTAAACGGATTTCCTTTTCTGTATGCTTGTTGACTCTTATCGTATGTTACTGGGATGCGTGGGGTGGTTTCGGAGAACATATTTTCTTGTATCAAGTTCAACCTTGGCGTGCTGCATGGCTTTTATCGGTTATCGCGGTTCCATTGGGTGTTTGTGCGATAAAGGATTCAATCAGAGCAATCGTAAAATGCGGAACAGCTACAACGCACGATTTAGGCATGGCGTTTTTTGTTGTATCGTTCCTTACCCGAGGCAATGTTTTATTGGTTACGGTTGTGGCAGGAATTCTTTTAATGAGGCAAAAGAAGACGCTTGCTTTAAAAGAGTTTGTTTTCGCTTTTGCTAGTATCGTGTTGGGTGGATACCTTGTTCAGCAATACCTCACTTGGTGTGTGTGTGGCTTTCACGCCTTTATGGGATACAATTATCACGTAGTATCCCATTTTAGGGATTCTTTTTTGGTTTATCAACTTGTATTTACTGTTGGTTTCATTGTGTTCTTTTTCCGAAAAAAACGATTTGTTTTAGCGGGGCTTTTGATTTTGTCAATATTTGTTTCTCAATTTATGCTTCTGCCGATTCTACCATTTTTTCTGTTTTTTTTCCCGAAAAAGAGTCTTTTTAAATATTGGGGTGGAGCTGCCTTTATTGTAATATTGATTGTTTTTGATGGGATGTTTGATGTTGAAATGAGACAAACGGTAATGTTTGGGGGCTTGCCGTTGTTTTCGTGGGTCTGTTTTGCTACTTTACTTTCATTTGTTTCTGTCTATCTATCGAAATGGATAAAATATTTGGGCATTACTGTTTGGCTAGTTGTATGTAGCGTAATTGCAGTTGTAAATTACGTTTCCACTTCAGCAAATTGGTTGGAATCTAAAACCATTTTAGACTATTATCAACATAAAGCTCTATTTCCGCAGGTTCGTGAACGGGGCGAGATTCTTTTTGTTGTATCGGGACCGTATGAATGGGAGCCTAGATTGAGATTTATGACAGGAAGCTATTTTTATAGTTCGATTATGACTGGGAGTATATTTAATAGGGAACATTATAGGACTGCATTAGAGAGGGGACACTTGCTTTACCAAAAAAGTCGGGCCCCTCAATCGCGTGCTATTTACGAGTTTGGTGATATTATAAATAAATTAAACATCACTGACACGCTCGTTGATCGTTTTTCGTTTCTTTGTAAAGAAAAAGAGATAAAATATTTAGTGAGTGATAAGATTGATTTGCCTTTTGTTGTCGAAGATAAGTCCATAGTGCCGGTTGATCTGCAAGTTTATTTACACAAATGTCCGTAATTTTGCTGCTTTGTAAGGTTTTCTAAACGAAACTTCTTGAAATCGGCGTGATCGTCATCACAAAAATTGAGAATATATTCCAACTTGGAGTATAAAAAAATGATGAAAATCACATTTTCGTAAAAAAAAATCTATACTTACACCATCGAAAGTTTGATGAAATTTTTGCGATTTTGAACGAAAAACGGCACTTTTGAC
>JAEEGK010016035.1_pt1 | contig 16518 bp, 8 predicted proteins | sample 8958771 | NCBI WGS metagenome assembly JAEEGK01 (sample SAMN16246547, study PRJNA631951) | gut metagenome | biome: gut microbiome; feature: rumen; material: SC-attached | host: Bos | place: Iran: Karaj | collected 2018-10 | reverse complement strand
TAAAAAAATTTTAAAAAAATATATAAAAAAAAAAAAAAATATTTACAAATTAAAAAAAAAAATAAATTACCAAAAAAATTAATTCCAAAAAAAAAAATAAAAAAAATAAAAAAAAATCATTAAAAAAAAAAACTAAAAAAAAAAATATTATTCCTTTCCCAAAAAATGGAAAAACAAACTGAAGAAAACCAAAAAAAAGAAGAAATACCCTCAAATACAGAAGAAGAAAAAGAAGATGAAACAACATACAACAAACTAAAAGATCTCTTTGATAAAAACAACATAAAATACAATCACTTAGAGCATGCTCCAGCAAAAACAAGTGAAGAAGTAGCAAAAATAAGAGGAACACCATTAGAAACAGGAGCAAAGGCAATGATAATAAAAATTGATGATGGATTTGTAGAAGTTGTTATTCCAGCAGATAAAAAATTTCATAGTAGACCTGCAAAAAAACTTTTAAAAACTGATTGTTTGAGATTTGCTACTAAAGAAGAATTAACTAATTTAACTCATTGTATTCAAGGAGCTGTTCCGCCTTTTGGTTCAATTTTTGGATTAAAAACTTATTGTGATGAAGAAATTTTTAATAATAAAAATTATGATTATATTTCTTTTAATGGAGGATTGAGAACTAAAAGTTTTCAAATTAAAAAAGATGATTATATGAATTTAGAAAAACCAAATTTATGTAAAATTTGTAAGTGAGATTTTTTATATTTTGTTTTTTTAATTTATTATAATATGATTTTTATTTTTTTTTTTAATCTTTTTTTGTTTATAATTAAATTTAATTAAAAAAAAAATAATTTAAAATATGTATTTTTTTTCTTTAATCATAGTAATTTCCCATTTGATTATAATTATCTTGTTGATATAAATTTTCATATTGATTATTTTTATCTATAATCTCTTTAATTTCTCTTTCATAAATATCTTTTGAACTTCTTCTTTTTTTATATTTTTCAACTCCTTCTTTATATAATCTATTAATTATATTATTTGCAATTTCTTCTTTTTCCTTTTTACTATATTTTTTTCTAGATGACATATTATTATTTTGTTCATCAATTAAATTTTGATGATAATATAAATTTTGTTGTTTTTTATTTAAATAATTTTCTTCTCTCGAATGAAAATCAATATCTATTTTATCATAATATTTTCTATTTGTATATATTTCTGGTTGAAAAGTTATTCCTTGTTCAATGTCTAAATCAGCTCTTTTTTTTGATAATCTATTTTGCATTTTTTTATAATCATTATATAATTCTTCTATTTTTTTATAATCAACAGATGAATTTAATTTATTTATATTATCTTTATTTTTATTTATTGGTGAATTAGCAGAGTTTTTTATTTGTAAATTTATTTCTTTTTCTTTTAGTAACTTTTTTCTTTTTTGTTCTTCTCCAATTTGATATAATCTTTCATGAATTGGAAGATTTATTTTTTCTGATGAAAAAGATCTTGAAACACTTCTTTGACTTTTACTTATATCTGGTGAAAATGTATATTGATTTATAAAAATATTTTCATTATTTTCTCTTAACTTTTCTAAATTAATATTTTTTTGATTATCAAAATTTTTTAATCTTTCTTCAAAATTTTGTTTTAAATTTTTTGGAGTTTTAGATATTAATACTGGTTGAAATGTATTTTCTTTTTCATCTTTTTTATTTTTTGATTGAAGTTCCATTTCTCTTTTATCAATTCTTCTTTTATTATCTGAATATAATTTATCAATTATTTGTTTATTTATTCTTTTTGATACACTTGATGTAGTAATTTCAGAATTATTTGTAAATGGTGTATAATTATTTATTTTTGGTTTAAATGTACATTCTTTTAATTCTTCTTGTTCTTTTGATATTAATGTTAAATTTTTATCTTTTGATTTTGATTTATTTAAATTTGGTAATATAGCATTTCTTATATTTTTTTTATTTGAATATTTATTATCAATAATTTTTTTATTTAATAAATATTCATTGAAACTTATATTAATATTATTTGAAGATCTACTTGAGTTTACATTATTTGTATTCAAAGAATAAATAATAGAATTGTTATTTATATTATTTTGATGATTTAATAAAAATATATTATTTCTCCATTTGGAAAAATAAGGTATTAATTTTAATATTTTATATTTATCATAAAAGAATTTACTACATTCTATTTTTTGTTCTATACATAATTCATAAAATCTAGAAAATAAACTTAAACCAATAAGTTTTTTCCTATCATTAGTTAATAAATTTAAAAAATCTACAATACATGTAGCAATTTTATCTTTAATTAAAATAGAATCAAAAAATTTTTCAGACATTGAAGTCATTGTTGAATTATCCGATGAACAATTTTGTGTAAAATATATTTTTCTAAAATCTTGTATATTTGAATTAGTTAAAAACCCAATTCGTAATAAATAATCAGAAAAATTTGCAAAAATATTATCCATTTAATTTAAATTTCAATTTAAACAAATTATTTAATAATTTTTCAATAAATAAAAATTCATAAAAATAATAAAAATTATCATTTTAAATAATAAAATGGATTTTATTATTGATAAAAATTTAATAATTAACAATCCAAAAGAAAGAAAAAAAAGTTTTGAAATTATTGATGGAAAATTAAATCCAATAATATTAAAAGATAAAAAAATAAGTTTTATAGGATTAAGCGGAGGTCAGGCTTCAGGAAAAACAAAAATAGCAAATTATGTTAAAAAAAATGTTCCAAAAATTTTAATAATAAATGAAAAAGACTTTTTTAAAATGGAATATAATAACCAAAATTTAAAGAATGAATCACCTTATGATAATATTGATACATATCCTCGTCAAAGAAAAAAATTAATAACTCAATTATCAAATCCTTTATGCTATGATTATGATAAATTATATGATTGTTTAAAAAAATTAAGTAATGGTGAAAAAGTTTTAATTCCACATTACGATTATAATAATTATAAAATTATTAATAATTATTTAGAAATTGAACCAAGTAAAATTAATTTAGTTATTGTTCAAGGTTATTTTATTTATAAAAATGCTAATATCAGAGATTTATTAGATTTTAAATTATATATTGAAGTTGATGATGATACTAGATTTAGTAGATTAGTTTTAAAAGAAAGTGAATATTTAGATAATAAACCTAATTCTTTTAAAGAATTTTTTGAAATTTATCAAAAATATATTAAAGAATCTTTTGAAAGTAATATTAGATTATATAAAAAATATGCTAATTTAATGTTAGCAAATTTTGAAATGGATGATACACATGAAATTGATCATGGTGATGATACACTTGAATTTCTTGTAGCAAATTTAAAAAAATTAGAAAAAAAAATTATTAAATAAATAAAAATTTCTATATAAATTAATAAAATAAAATAAAATAATAATAAAATATAAAATATAAAAAATAAAAATTTATTAATAGAACATTTATACAAATAATAAAATTTAAATTTTAATTATATATAAATAATTATTGATAAATAATTTAAAAAATCTAAAATATTATAAATCATTTTCAGTTAATCTAATAAAAATATCTTCTAAACTAACTTGTGAAATAGCCCAATTAGTAATATACAAACTATTTTTTTTTTCTTCAATTTTATTAAACAACAACTCAGCATCAAATTCTTTATTAGAAATTTCAAAAATTAATGCATTTTTATAATTTTCAACAAGAATACTTCCAGGAAAAATATCTTTAATAAATTTAACATTATTATCTTTTCTTTCTTCAATAAATTCTTCTTCATTTTTAACAAAATCCTTATCATTTAACATAGAAAAAGGAATTAAATTAATACATAATTTAAAACCTTTCCCATAAATTTTTTTTAATTTAAATTGACTACCTAAACATTTTAAATGACCATGAACAATAATTCCAATTCTATCACTTAATATTTCAGCTTCATCCATTAAATGAGTAGTTAATATCATACATTTATTTTCTTTACAAATTGTTAAAATATCCCAAATTTGTCTTTTATTTTCTGGATCTAATCCAGTTGTTGGTTCATCTAAAAAAACAATTGAAGGATTTCCTACTAATGATATTCCTAATGATAATCTTCTTTTCATTCCTCCACTTAATTCTTTAACTAAAAAATTTTTAAATTTTTCTAATTTTGTATTTGATAATGTTTTATTTACATTTTCATTTATTAAATTAGAAGATACATTTTTTAAATTTGAATAAAATTCTAAATGTTCTTTTACTGTTAAATCATCCCATAATAAATCAAATTGAGGACAATAACCAATTAATTCTTGAACTTTATTTATATTTGTTTTAATACTATTTCCATTAATGTAAGCATTACCTGATGTTGGTTCAAATATTCCAGTTAAAAGAGAAAAAAATGTTGTTTTTCCTGCACCATTTGGTCCTAATAATCCAAATATTTCATTATTATTTAAACATAATGTAAAGTTATCTAATGATTTTTTCATTCTTTTTTGAGGATTTTTTGAATTTAAGTTACTTGGATATATTTTTGTTAAGTGATCTGATACTAATGGATATGATTCAAGTTCATTGTAATTATTTTCTTTTACTAAATGAGATACTTTTTCATATTCATTTTTTATTTCATCATCTATTGAATTATTCTCATTATCTGTTATTTGAATTTGTGTTGGAATATCTTCTTCAATTTTATTATCTATTTTATTAGATTTTTTTAAATCAATATAATTATTATCATTTCTTTTCTTTGAGACACTTTTAAAAAAACCATCTAAAAAAAATAAAGGATGTTTCCTTACTCCATATTCTTGTGGAATAACTTCATAAAAATACATTCCTAAAATCATATAAACAAATCCAGAAATAAAAAGTAAATAATAACAATTAACAAACTCATTACTTAAATTATCTAAAGAATCCATACATTTATCATAACCACATTTATAAGTCATATAATAGAAAATTCTACAAAGTGAAAAAGTAGGATAACAAAGTAACCATAAAGGATAAGATTGAGGTAAATCATAAATAGAAAAATTTAAAGAAACTGCAATTAAAGTAGTCCAAAGTGAAAGCATATAACCAACAATTGTAGCACTTCTCGCATTAGTAATGAAAGCTTGGAAAAAAAAAGCTAAACCAACTTGACAAAAACCCCAACTTACAAAAGTTAATAAAAGAAGTAACCAATGAGTTTCAATAAATATTGTTAATTTTAATACTATACAACCAACAATAATAAAAACTATCATTGTTATTGTATATAATGTATAATTAAATATTAAATTACTCATCCAGTAATTAAACATTTTTAAACCATTTATTTTCATTATTTCTATTAATTTTCTTTCTTTTTCTATTACTATACTATACATAAATAATGGCATTAAAAGTGATATTGCCATTGGGTAAAATGTACTTCCTGCAAGATTAATTATTCTTTGTATGTTTTCTTCATTATCATCTAATTTAATTGGCATTAATTGTACTCCTGAAATTAATTTTACTTTTGGAAATAATTTTTTTATGTATGCTTTATTAAATAAATCTGTACCCCATAACATTCCATTTAAAACATTTGGATAAAATGTGTAATTATTTGTATTTTCGTTAAATAAATAAAATTGAGTTACACCATTTGATCTATGATAATATGGTAATCTATTATCATTTATTTGGATTTTATATGAAAATGATTCATTATTTATTTCATTTATTGTTATTGCACCATCTGGTAAAATATTTTTTATTGAATCATTTGTTAATGTATTATAATCATATCTATTTAAATCTTCTAATCTATTATATAAATATGTATTTATATTATCTGTTTCATTATCATATTTTTTTAAATCATTAATATATTGAAAATAAGGTGACAATTTATCTTTTGCAAAATTAGTTGGACAATAACTTTTAATTATATTTTTTGACGTCATTGTTGATTTAAAAAACTCTTTTGATTCATTATTTAAACTTTTATTAAAATCATATAAATACCATTCATCACAAGATAAAACAGTTATCATTTGATTTGCATATTGTAATTTTGAATATATAGGAATATTAAATAATAATGGAATTGCTATTTTTAAACCAAATGGTGTTTTTGATATTTGAGTTTCTACTATTACTTTTACTATATATATAAAAAGAAGACATAATAATGGTGTTATTATTTGACATATTATTGTTCCCTTTTGTCTTGACATTAATTGAATGTCTTTTGTTAAAAGAGCACCAATTTGATTTGTCATTAATTATTAAATTAATAATTTTATTTTAAATCATAAAAAAAATTAAAGAAAGTGATTAAATTAATTCTTTAAATTTAAATATTAATAATTATTATATTCATTTTTTAAATTAATATGAAAAAAAAATATATATATTATTTAATATTTTATTTCATTTAAAAAATTATTTTTTTAGAATTAATTTGATTATTTGATTTAATTAAATCAATCAAATACTTATATTAAATTTTTCTCTCTTACAAATCCCATCCATTTTTTCCAAATTCCATTATTCTTTAAACAATTTTCATTTCCAATAACAATTAAAGCATATTTTGCTCTAGTTAATAAGACATTAACTCTTCTGGAATCATTCACAAAACCAATTTTTCCAGAATCATTAGATCTAACTAAAGAAACAATAATAATATCTCTTTCCATTCCTTGAAAACCATCAATAGTATCAACAATAATATTTTCATCATTTATTTTATTATCAAAAATAGCTTTTTTAATTTTATTTTTTTGTGAATCATAAGGAGTAATAATCCCAATTGATTTATCTGAAATATCATTTTGAATTTTTTGAATAACATTAATAACTTTATTAACTTCTATATCATTAAAACAAGAATTACTTTTAGATTCAATTTGTTCAACTCCATTAACATTAATAAACATAATATTATAATCTTGATTAGGAAATTTAATTTGTGTTAAAATTCTATCTTCATTTTTTATTCCAGATATAATTTTATTATCATAAAATTCTTTACTTGAAAATTCAAATAATGAACTATGCATTCTATATTGAGTATCTAATTGACAAGAATTAATTTGAAACTCATATAATCTTTCAAATAAAGATTTATTTAAACCTAATTTAATAGCTTCACTAGAAATAATAGTTGGTGGAAGTTGTTTATGATCACCAATTAAAACTAATTGTTCACAATGATGTAATAAAGGAATTAAAGTACTTAATTCAGTTGCTTGTGAACATTCATCAATAATAACAAAAGGAAATGGAATTGTTTTTAAAAATTCATTTGAACTACTTACATTAGTACAAACTATAACATCAGAATAAATAATATTTGCTTTAATTATTCCATAAAATGAATCTGAATTATCCTTTGAAGAATATTTATAAACTGAAATATTACTTTTATTTTTTAAATGTGAATAAATTATATCAATTGCACAATTACTTTCTGCACAAACTAAAATTTTATTTCTTTCTTCTTGTATTTTTAATCTTTGTAATCTTACATATTCACATACTATTTCTACACAAGTTATTGTTTTACCAGTTCCAGGTGGACCTAAAATTAATGTTAATCTTTCTGTTAAACTTTTTTCTACTGCATTTATTTGACTTTTATTTAGTGATTGATTTATTATTTTATATCCTTCTGGTAATTCATTCATTTTTGTTAATGCTAAATTTCTTAATAAATTACTGTCATATGTTCCTAAATATGATCCTATTATTATTTGACGAAGTTGATTTGATAATAATTCGTCATCGTTTATACAAAAATCTCTAAAACATTCTAATGTTTTCTGATATACAAATAAATTTAGAATTTTTTGTATTTTTATATTTTCAGATTTTACTTTTTCTAAATTATTTGAAAAGTTTTTTCTTAATTTTATTGTTAAGTCATTATTAATTTTTGATATTAATCCTATTTGCTTTTTATTTTTATTTAATTCTATTGAAACTAATTCATTTTCGGAAATAAATTTTGTTTTTTTTTCTTTTTTTATTTTCTGAATAAAATTAGCATTAATTTGAGGAAGAAAAGTACATATTTCTTGTCCAAATCTAGAACCAATAACTTGAATATTTCCAACAACTTCAATTGAATTAATTAAATTTAAAGAATTTATATTTCCTTCATTTCTAAATAAATGAAATAATGTATCTAATAATTCAATATGAAAACATTTTTTAAAAAAACAGTAATAATCTGTAAAAGGAATATCTTCATTAAAATAACTAACATTATTAAAAAATACATTTATTAAATCTAAAATTTTGTTCCATGAATTGACATTAGGAATTAAAAACATAAAGCTATCTAAAATTTCTTGTTTAATTTGTGGATTAATGAATTCTGTATTTTTCTTTGAAAATAATATATTTAATATATTTTCTAAATTTTCCTTATCTCCTTTAATTAAATATTGATACCAAATTAATGATATATCATTCCAATCTAATTTATTTTTTAATAATTGACATAAATTTTCAATTGCTTTTAATATTTTATCAGATTCTTCTATTTTCCCTTCTATTAATATTTTTGAATATAATTGAATCATTTTAGTTTTATCATCTATTTCTTTACTTTTTTGAATTAATTTAAAATATTCTTGTCTACCTTCTTTTTCTTGTTGAATAAAATTAGAAATTTTTTTAAATAAATTATTATTATCCTTCTCATTTATATTATTATTATTATCTTTATTATTATTATTATTAATTTGAAGATTATTATTTTCACTATTATTATTTGAATTGAAATTATTATTTATATTATTTGAATCTTTTTGTTTTTCTTGAAGAATTCCTTTAATTATATTCATTTGAAAATCATCAATATTTATTAATAATTTATTCTTAATTAATTGATCAATAATTGAACTTATTGCATTTCTTCTTGCTTCTTTCTTATTTTTTCCAACTCCTTTAGCAGTAAATTTTCCTTTAAATAATCCTGAAAAATTTTCTAATTCTAACTTTACTGAAAATTGTGTATTTTTTATTACTTGAATTGCTTCTAATACATTTAATTTTGAACCTGTTCTTTGAATATATTCATTAAATCCTGAAAAATTTTTAGATTCCCAATATTCTTTTAATATAAATGCTTCTTCATCTGTTATTCTATCATATATTTTTACTGGTTTTTTAGTTGGAGGTTCAATTGTTGATTTATTTGTTCTTTCTATTTTTCTATTTAGCATGTTTTTAAATAAATTGTTTTATTTTGGTCAAAATTTAAAGGTATATATATATATATTATAAATGACAAAATTTGAAAAAAATCAAAGTAAAAATTTATTTAAATGTAAAATTTTAAAAAAAATTAAAAAAAATGAAACATTCTTAAAAAAAAACAACCCTAATTTAATAAAAACAAATTTTCTTTAAATAAATAAAATAAAAAATAAACCTCAAATTAATAATAAAATAAGCATTTATTTTCTATAATTAAATGGATTAACCATTTGACTAGTTAAATGAAGTAACATATAAGGAATAAAACAAGCTAAATAAATTAATAAACAAATAACACAAATCCAACAATATAATTTTCTTCTGAAACTAGGACCAACACATTGATTTAACATTTTAATAGGATTAAAAGATAATTCAAATCTCCCCATAGGAGGTGGAAGATATGGAGAAACATTTGGTTCTTTTCTTCCTAAACCAACTTTATTTAAATCTGCTTTCCATTTTGGTAAAAATTCCAAAGAACATAAAACTCTTCCTTCTTTTTTTCCATTATTATAACATTGAACCCAAAATTTAATCTCATCATTATCATCAAATTTACTTAAAAATTGAATATTTTTATATTTTTCTTTTTCAACTTCAGATATACTTTTATAATAATTTTTATCAAATACAATTGGTAAATCTAAATCTTTTGGTATCATTATTAAATTACTAATATCAATTTCACTTCCACAAATATAATCATCAGAAGAGAATAAATCTTTATCATAAACTTGAATTTTTAAAGTATGATTTTTATTAGGTACTTCAAATGGAATAACAATTCTCCAATTAAATGATGCAGTACCATTATAACATCTATAATGAACATCTGTACTTTGTTTATATTTAGGATCAATAAATGCATTTACATAAATATCACTTGTTTCTTCTATATCTAAATTTTTCATATTTTCTGTTTCATAAATTATTAATCTCATTTCAATTTGACTTATTTCTTCATTTGATATTTGCCAAGGTTCCATATTAAATTTATCTTTCTTTTCAAATATTTCTATCCACATTGATATACTACCTTGATAATTTTGTAAATCTGGATGTCTTAAATTACGAGTTTCAATTGGTTTATATTTTAAATCTCTCCAATTTGAATTAAAGAATCTATCTTCTAAATCAATTGTTGTATAACCAATTAATTCATCTTTAAATATTGAATCATAATCCCATACTTCAATTTTTAATGTACTATCTCCTGGAAATTCACTATGTATATCATAATATTTATTCCAATCTGCATTTTTTGAATCTTCTTTATAATTTTTTTGCTCATTTACTTTTAATTTATCACCTAAATATATTTTTATATATGGATCACTATCATTTAATAAATCTTTTTTTGCTAAATTTCTTAATTGAAGAATATATATTCTAATTATTACTGAATTTCTTATTAAAATACCTTTTGTTAATTTTTCATATTTTCTTAAATTTTTTAATTCTTTTAACATTTCTGGATTATTTTTATATTTTGACATTGCTTTTTCATATTCTTCCATTTTTTTCTTTTCTGCAATTCTTATTACAGCTTTGAATTTACCATAACCTCTATTTTTTAAGTTTTTAGGAACAATATTTTCTTTTAATGCTTCAACAAAAGCTCTTTTTTTATTTTCTCTTTCTTCCATTTCTCTTTCTTCATAAGTTCTATTATCTTCAATTAAAGGATATGATTTAATTATTTTATTACTTACATCAGAAATAGCACTAAAAATAGCAGTATCATCTTTTATATCATTATCTTTACCTCTTCTTACAAAAGATGAATTAAAAGGTGAAATTAAACCTAATTCTTTAACTCTTTCTAATTCAATCCCATAATATCTTCTATAATGTTTTGTTATATTATAAATTTTTCTTTTATCTTTTTTAATAATTTTACCATATTCATCTTCTTCATTTACATCTGGTTTTGAAATATATCCTATTCCCATATAATATTTATTTGATGGTGCTTCATCTATATTTTCTATATTAAATATTTTATCGTTTTCTGAATTTTTTTTTGCACCTGGAATTTTATATTTTTTATATTTTGGTAATAAAACAAAATATTCTGATTTATCTTTATTTTCTTCAATAAAATTATTATCATAATCAATATCATTAACATGTGTAACCATTCTTGATAATTCTATTTCTTGATTATTTATTTTATTAATTAAATTATCTTCAGCAACAAATTTTGATGAACTTTGATTTACTTCTAATATAGTATCTGATTTTCTTTCATCATCAATTAAATTTGTTTCTGATTTCTTATATGTATTAATCTCATCTTCATCTTTTTCATTATCTATTTTATTATCTTCTTTACTATGAGAAAAAGTACTCAATTTAATATTTTTTTGTAAAATTCCCTTTGCCAAAAAAGCTCCTGCTTGAATTTTAGTAATTTTTAAATCTTCATTAATTTGTTCATTAGTTTTTTTAATTAAATTCTTAACATTAAGTAAAAAAATACCTAAAAGTGGATTAATCATTCCACTAAATAAATTATCATAAACTTCACATTGTAATTCAGGCATAAAAATTTCATCTTTTGGTAATTGAACATCAAATTTAATAACAGTATTAATAGTTGGATTACTTCCACAATCTTTAGGAAGAGTAATAATAGGATTTAAAGAATCTTTTTCTTTACCAGTTACATTTAATGAATTCATATCAAATTTAATATATGCTTTTTTAACAGGTAAAATTGAAAGTGGTTTTAAATCTCTTAAACCTAAAATATTTATTTCAAATGAATATGGTGTTGTTTCTGGTATTGATTTTATATTATAAATTTCATTTCTGTGTTCATTATCAAATATATAAAATGATAATAAAATTTCTCCTTGTGGTTTATTACTTTTTGGTAAAAATAATTGATTCCATCTTGGTTTTACTAAATTTGTATTATTTATATGATAATGTGAATCACTTAACCAAAGATAATTATATGCTAATAAATCATCTTTTCCTATTTTATCATAATCTAATATTTTAAGTAATAAAACAGGCCAAGTTGATTTTTTATTTAAATTCAATTCTACATTATCAAAAATTAATTTATCATTCCAAATACCATTAACAGTTTTATATTTAATTGATGTTTTTTGTTCATTATTTAAACATGTAATACTAACATAAGGATCATTATTTCCAGTTGAATCACCACTAACAATATATCTACTCATATAAACAATACAAACAACAGTATAAGTTTCTTTTAATTTTTGAAATCCTAAACCATCTGACGGTTTATTTAATATATTTTCTAAATCATCTTCTAAATTATTTTCATCATCACTATCACCATCTCTCATTTTATTTACACAATCTGGTATTTTATCTCTTTCTCTATTAAAAATACATATTTTAATTTTAATTAAACCACTTTCATAAATTTTATTTACTTTATCTATACATGGATCTGGAAATAATTTAATTATCATTATTCTTTCATTTAAATGAAAATCTCTTGCTTTAATTCTTTGAAAACAAATAGGTTCTTTTTTAGAATTATATAAATAAATAAAAACATCAGGTAAATCATCTTTATTTTCTGCAAGAGATTGACATTGTAGAGTTTTAAATTGATTAAAAAAAATACAATTTTTCTCAATTTTTTTAGACGAATAAAAAGTTTCTTGTTCTTGCATAGCAATACCAATATAATATTCTTCATTGTCACTAGGTAAATAATAAGCACTATATAATTTAGCATATAAACTCCATAAATTTTTTCTAGATAAATTTTTAGCTTGATTAATTAAATTAAAATCATCAATTTTTTTAACTTGTGTAGTTGGCGAATCAGCATTTTGATATTCAATTTTAAGTAAAATTCTTCCTCTCCATTTAGAACCAATTTCAGCATTATTATTCATTAAATCATATATTTTTCCTCTTTTATTATATGGTGCACCATAAATATCAATAAATTTAAATTCTTTATATTTATTTTCTTCTCCAATTATATCATTAATATCTATTTCAATTGATCCTATTAAATCATCTTTATCAATATCTTTATCTTTAATAAATAAAATTATCTTTTGAGAAACTGTTGGTACTGAAACTGGAAAATCTACTATTTCATTCCATTCTACAATATCATTTTGTTGGGTAATTACTCTTGTTTTTTTTTTAATTCCACCATATAAAATTTCAATATAAGCATCGCATTTTTTATTAACTTTACTTTCTTTAAATAATGCATCCATATCAGGTAAATCTTCACCTCTCATAAAATAAATAGAAACCATTTTATATTCTAATTTTATTTGAGAAGGTATCATAGTTTCATTTATTTTATTATCTAAATTTAATTCAATTTTAGGATCATTTTCATGTAAAACTGAAATAGATAATTTTAAAAATCCTCTTACTTTACTTATATCATCACTTTCAGGATTAGCTAAAGCTAACCAAAAATTTTGTAAAGCATGATTTGGTTGATTATAAATATAAACTAAATCATATTCATAAATACCAAAATATTTAGATTTATTTGATGAATTTTTATAATCATATACTTCTAATATTATTTTAGATGAGTCTAATTGTTCTATTGTTAAATTTGTTTTTTCAAAATAAAAATGTTCACCATATGAATATGAATCACATGCTGTTTCGGGTTGTTCACTTCTTTTTGTTTCATTGAAACATGTTATTTTTACTATTGGAGTTGGAAGTTTATTTTCTTCTATTGGAATTAGGTTTTTTATTTCTTCTAATAATATATGAACTGTATAGTCACCTTTTTGCATTAAAATTATTTTTTGAGTTTTTATTTCTTTTTTGTTTTCTTCTTTTTTTTTATTTGTTGTTGTGTCTGTTTGAGGATTTGAGTCTGTCATTTTTTTTTTTATTTATTTATATAATTGTTTTGTATTACTTTTATATATTTATTATTTTGGTTTATTGGAGTTTTTTTTAATATTTTTTTTAGTTTGTAAATAATATTTGTTATATAATAATTTATTTTTTTAATTAAATAATTAAATGTTAATTGTTAGAAAATAAATAAATGAATTTATATTCAAGTAGAAGTAATTCAGGAAAAAAAAAAATATCGTGTTATATAAAAAATATTTTGAAATATAATGAATCAGATTTAGGGAATAAATTTAAAAAAATTAAATTAAAATCAAAAATAGAAACAAATTCAATTTTAAATAAATTTCATAGAAAAATAATTGAAAAGAAATATAAATACCATACAAGACCAAAATTATTATTAGAGACAGAAAATTCAAGTGATTTTTTCCTAACTAAATTAAATAAAAGTCAGAAAAATAATAATCAAACAACTACTATTTTTTCAAATAGAACAAGATCATTATCAGATAGAAATCATTCAATTATTAAAAATTTAAAATTATATACAAGTAAAATTAATATTAATAATGTTTATCCTACAATTGAACATAAAATGCCTTTTAGATTTAATAAAATGATTAGTTCTTGTTTAGAATCATCAGAAAGAAGAAACTTTAATAAAGAAACATTATCTCAATTTAATCAAAGAATAAAAACTTCATATTTATTTAATATTACACAACAAAATTTATTAAAGAGATACAATGAAATTAAAGAAAATAAAGATTTTAAAATTCAAGAAGTTAAAATGAAAATTTTTATGATAGAAGATTGTAAAAAAAAATTAGAAATTTTTATTAAAAATTTAAATAAATATGTGAATTTTTTATATCATACAATTAATAAAGAAAAAAATATTATAAATCAATTATATTCTCAAGAATGTGAATTAGAAATTTCAAATTTAAGATTATTTAATTTTATAAAACAAAAGAAATTACTTTTAGAACTTTATAAACAATATAAAATTTTTTTAATTTTAGTAAAATATAAAAAAACAAAAATTGGAGAAATTCCAGAAAAAGAATTAAAAAAATATGGAATTGAATTTAAAAAAGATGATTCATCACTTAATATTTTTGCAAGAAGAAGTACAAAACGAATCTCATATATATCAGTGGGTAGTATATCATCATCTAGAAAAGGAAGTATATCAAGTAAAAATATTATGCAACAAAAATCAATAAAAAAGAAAAATATAAATAAAGTTGAAATTAATGATTTAATTTTAAAAAATAAAAACAAAAATATTATTAATATTCCAATTTTTGATTCACCTGATGAATTTATTTATAAAATGAATGATTTAGAAAATAATGTTAAGGAACTTTTTTCTATATTTAGTGAAATAAAATATAATATAAATGATTTATATAAAAGCAATAATGAGAATGAATTAGATAAAAAAAATGAAATTATAAATTTTTCTATGTATGAAGAAACATTAAATGAATTAAAAAAAAGAAATAAAATTTTAGAAATGAAATATAAATATTTATTAAATAAATTAAAACAATCAAATGAAGAAAAACTTTTTTTAAAAATAAAAAAAATTTTAATTTCACTTCCAATAAATATAGAAAGTGATTTTCAAATTATGAATTTTTATGGTAAAATTAATAATAATGCTGATACAATAATTGAAAATGGAAAAAGTTATAATAAATGTATTTATGGATTAACAGTTTTAGAAAATGTTTTAGTATATTATCAAAATTTTATTAAAAATTTTATAAAAGATTCTAAAATAAAATTTATTTTCGATAAAATATTAAAAGAATTAGAAAGAAAAAAAAGAAATGATAAAAGTATTAAGATTAAATTAAGATTTGAAAAAAATTCTGATGATGAAATTAAAAACATTAGAAAAACAAATAATAATACTTTTTTACCAATCAGGAAAATTGATATTTATGATAATTTAATTGCAAGAAAGAAATTTGAAAAAGAAGAAAAGAAAAAAAAATTAAAAATGTTAAAAAATCAAGATGATATTGAATATGAAAATTGGATTGTATATTAAAATATATTTTAATATATTTAAAATTAAATATAAATTTATTTTTTAAAAATAAAACTTAATTAGAAATATAGATAATACTAATAATTAAATTAAAAATAATAAAATATATAATTTTTTTGAATCCAAATTTTTTTCATAATAATTTCCTCACAGTTAAATTTTTTTTCCCATTTTATTATTTGAAATAAAATTATTATTTTATAGTTATTAATAAATAAAAAAGAATCCTAAAAATATATTATTTCATAAATCAGATAAAAATAATAAAAATATATTTAATTCATAATGAAATTTTTAATTTATAATTGAATATAATTAAAAAATCAATATGATTTTGGATAAACATAATTTTTAGAAAA
>JAEEGK010016034.1_pt1 | contig 16519 bp, 11 predicted proteins | sample 8958771 | NCBI WGS metagenome assembly JAEEGK01 (sample SAMN16246547, study PRJNA631951) | gut metagenome | biome: gut microbiome; feature: rumen; material: SC-attached | host: Bos | place: Iran: Karaj | collected 2018-10 | reverse complement strand
GGCTTGAAATGCGGAAGCCGAATCACATCCGGTACACAATCAGACTAACTATTAAACGTCAAGCCCTAAAAGCAGAAAAGTTTTGAATTGGCACAATCAGGGGACGGTTCCTTGATTGACATTTATTTCGGGTCGATTGGGAAATCAATCAGAGAACCGTCCCCTGATTGATTTTCAATTGCTATGAGTCGCCCCCGGATTGACTGAATTGCCATCCCATTTCTTCTTTGAACGCATGGATTTCCGCCCAGGGGGAGCTTTGATCATTCAGCGCTTGCGTGCCGACGATGGAGAGCATCGGGTCGGCAGAGGGGTCTTCCCGCATCATGATGAGATAGACTGGCGAGTTCTCTTTATGACAATTCAGCACCAACGTAAACAGCCATAGTCCACGGCCGTCCTTGCAAAGTACTTCAAGCCAGGCGTTTTTTGTGGGCCACATGACAGCCTTGCAGGCTGGCGTTTCATAGTCGTAATATCCGTAATCAGTATCGAAATCGCCGGAGGCGTTATAATATTTGATCGGAATCGTTCGGCATTTGCCGATTGCAAGCGGCATATTCCAATCATTGTCCCGCTTCAGCTGCTGAATCGCCGCGCTGGAATCTGTGCCGTTTTCCACCATGACACAGCAGACGTCCTCATAAAAGCAGCATTTCTTTTTGCTTCCGCTTTGCAGGACGCAATAAACCGCATTTTCGCCGAACAATTGATTCCGCTTTCTTGGTTTGAATTGCAGGATCCCGAGGGTTCGCCCGTATTCATCCGTCTCTACCGGATAGATTTCAACGTCGCCAAGCCTTTCCACGTCCAAATCGCCCACAAACGGAATCGAATATGTGAAAAGCACAAGCAGATCGGAACGTTCGTTATAATGCACGCTGTTTTTGTATTTGGGATGATAGCGGGAAGAAAGAATCAGAAGCGCGATTAATACGGTCAGAAAAAGCAAGGTGATGATCAAAGTATATTTAATGACCGCTTTCATCTCATACCTCCAAAGTGTTCAAAACAATATGACATCGAGAGAACCTTCTACTGATTGTGATGTTTCTCCGTAATCAAGCGGACACGGCGGCCTGAGGTCAGGCCGCCGCGGACACGGGTGGATCAGGGATTTTCAGGGTTCGGTTCCGGATCGGGGTTCGGTTCCGGATCGGGGTTCGGTTCCGGTTCCGGGTTCGGGTTCGGATCGGGGTCCGGGTTCGGATCGGGGTCAGGATCGGGGGTCGGCTCCGGGTCGGGGAGCTGGGCGGCCCGGTAGAGGAAGGTCACGACCTGAGCGCGGGTGCAGGTATTCGCCGGGGAGAACTTGGTCTTGGACGTGCCGTTGGTGATCCCCTTCTCCACGGCCCAAAGGATGGCCTTGAAGGCGTAGCTCGACTCGTTCACGTCCTTGAAGGGGTTCTCCGTTGAGGCGGGCTCGGGGCAGCCCATCGCCCGCCAGAGGAAGGTCACGACCTGCTCACGGGTGCAGACCCGATCGGGGGAGAAGAGGTTCGCCTTGGTGCCGGTGGTGATGCCGCCGAAGAAGGCCCAGTCGATCGGCGTGTGCGCCCAGTGGCCTTCCGCCGGGGTGTCGATGAAGATCTCGCTGGCACAGAGGACGGCTTCCTTTGTCGCTCCGCAGGTCTTGCAGGTGTATTTTGCCGTGCCGTGCTCGTCCTCGGTTGCGGGGGTCAGGATCTCCGTGACCTCCCAATAGTGGCCCTTGGCAGCCACCGGCTCGGTTTTCTGCTGACTGCAGACGGTACAGGTGAAGGTCTTGACGCCCGGCTCGGTGCAGGTGGGCTTCGTGGTGACCTTGCCCGCGTTCCAGCTATGGTTGCCCGTGGCGGGGATGATATCGTTATAGGTGGCGCCGCACACCACGCAGGTATAGGTCATGGTGCCCTGCTCGCCGCAGGTGGGCTGCTTGGTGACGGTCCCGTCGTCGTAGAGGTGGATCTGGTGGTCGGTCACGGCGGACTCGTACTTGGTGAAGCCCAGGTCAGCCAGACGGTAGGAGTTGTTCCAGATGAGCCAGCCGGTGAGCTCAAGCACCAGGGGGAAGACGTCGTTGAGCAGCGCCAGGAGCTGGGACTTGTCTACGCCGGACACGTAGGCCTTGTATTCGGAGAAGGTCAGCTTTGTCGTGGGGACGTAGGAAGAAGGATACACCTTGGCCTTGCCCATGGCGACGCCGTAGTAGTTGACGTAGGCGGTATAGGGGGTCTTCATGTTTGCGGTGAGAACCAGGGTGACCTCAAAATTGTCCGTCACCAGGGCGAGCTCGATCTTCCCATCGGAGGGATAGTAATAGTCGCCGAAGTAGAGGGTGTTCTCCGAGTCCACGAAGAGGCCCACGTAGTAGTAGCCGTTTTCGGTATCGTTGTAACCGTTCAAGGCCTGGCTCTTGAGCCACTGGTAGACGTCGTTCTTGGTAGCTGCGGAGGCGGGCATCGCCAGCATCCCAACGAGCAGCGCCGCGATCAAAAACAGGGACAGAATGCGCGTTTTCATTTTCTTAGACTCCTTTCAGATTGCAAATGTCAATCATTCCCGCCGGATCACGCACCGGGAGAAACGAATGAACATCTAAGTAAATTATATATCAAAAAAGAAAGAAAAGCAAGACGAATGAGAAAATTATTCGCAGTTTGCCATCAGTCGGACGAAACGCATCAGGATGGTGGCGACTGCGGCGCGGGTGGCGGTGCCCTGCGGGGAGATTTTCGTGGACGAGGTGCCTTTGATGATCCCGTTTCCGACGGCCCAGGCCATCGCCTCGGTCGCGTAGCCGGAGATTGAGCTGCTGTCGGAATAGCAGCTCAGGTCTGCGGAGGGGGCAAAAGAGCAGCCGAAGGTCTTTGCGTACCGATAGAGGATCGTGACCATCTGCTCCCGCGTGATCTGGGAATTGGGGGCAAATTTGGTCTTTGAAACACCTTCCACAATGTGGTTTTCCGCTGCCCAGTTGACCGCATCGGCAAACCAGGCGTCGGCGGGGACGTCTGTAAAGCCGTGGGCGGCGGTCTTCTCGCCGGAAATGTTATAGAGCACCTGCACCAGCATCGCGCGGGTCATGCCTGCTCCGGGCTTGAAGCGTCCGATTTCCACGCCGTTCATCAGCCCGGCGTTGTAGCAGAACTTCACGGCCGTCCCATACCAGTCGTTCAGACTGACGTCCTTGTAAGGACTTTCGCCCCGGCGTGTGATCCGGGCGAAGCCGGTTTTGTCGTTTGAGAAGACGGGGAAATAGCACCCCTCCGGCAGCAGCTCGCACCAGTCGTTGACCGTGTATCCCGAAGGCAGGGCATTTTTGCCGGTACGGCCGTCAATAATCTCACTGAAAGGACCGCTCTGCTTTTTCACGCAATAATAGGGATATTGCACGGAATCTAAGCCGGAGCTGATCGGGTAGAGATAGCAATAATCATAATCGGTAAGCAGGTTTCCGCGTCCATCCGCAAAAGCATACTTTCCGTCCGCCCGGACCAGCGCGATGGTATTTGCATCGTTGAAAATGACGTAATCACCCGGAACAGATCGGATCAGTCTGCCGTTCTGATCATAGAAGTCTGTACTTCTGGACCCGTCCTCCGCCGTATTGGAAAATGCAAAGCCCTGCTTTGTGCGGCCGGAAGGAAGTCCGGCGACCTCGGCCAACAGGTTCAGATCCCAGTCATAGAACCGCGTGACGCCCGCAGGCCGGAACCAAAGAACCAGACTGCTGCCGGTTTGCATGACCACCGAGAACGATTCCGAAATCAGTGTCTGGCCCTGATCATCCGCAAGCTGCGCGTACCCCTCGGAATCGGTCAGCAGATACCAATCCTGCCGGAGCAGCCGGTTATGCGCCCGATCCCATTCGGCTTTGGTCTGATAGCCGGAGGACGAGGCGATATAGTCCTCGGTCTTCCCGTCAACGGTCCCGCGGAAGGCGAAATAGGCAGGATCTTCCTGCGGGAAATAGGTCTGCTCGATCTGGTCGAAGCAGAGCGGGGCGATCTCAGAGCCGGTTCCGTTCAGCAGTCCGTATTTCCCGCCCTTGCCGACGATCATGGCCGGAAACTGGGACCGGAGCTTTTGAACGTCGTCATAGGTCTGATCGTCCAGGGGCGTACCGTCCGTGCGGATCATCCGATAGACGCCGTTCTGCCTGGAGAGCAGCAGGTCTGCGTCTGTGAAAGACAGGTATTCGTAGTCGTCCGGCAGATGCTTGTCCCCAAAGGCCTCCCAGAGGCTCCAGCCCTGTTTCGTATTGCAGCAGACAAGGCCGTTTTGTACCTCGCCGACGGCATAGAGGAACTCGGAGCCTTCCCATGAGACGAGGATCGACGGCACATCCTCCCACCATGCGCGCCATTCTCCGATCCGGAAGCCCAGCGACGCGCCCGTCACGCTGTCGTAAAGCGCCATGACTTCATACGGAGACAGGAGTATGTCGTAGAGCAGCTTTCCGCTGAAGTCATACAGATATCCTGTCCCATACGGGGTCTCGCTGGTCAGAAACAGATTATCGCCTAAGACAGTATCGGGTTTGGGGCGGTTCGGGCCCGGGCTGTAAACGATATTCCCGCGATAGTCCACGATACCATGGCCTTCTGTAAGAATATCCTTGTACACGGCGTAGCCGCCATAGAACGAGGAGATGTCCGTCAAATAGAACTTCGGCTTCGTCACAACGTAGATCGCGTTTTTGTCGGTATCGCCTTCCGCCTCCAGGACGCGGAAATCCATGCGCTCTGCCGCCAGCGCGAAGGGGATCGCGCCGACCAGAAGCGCAAGGGTGACAAGCAGTGCAGTGATTCGGGTCAGACAGGTTTTCATCTCTATTTCCTCCTTTGTGTTTTGTTATCCTTCTGTCACAATGACCGTCGCCCAGGGAAAGAGCGTATGGTAACCCGTACTATAATAGATCGTGTAGGTCCCGGGCTCCGTGGGGGTAAAGCTGATGTTTGCGTCTCCGTAGGATTGTATTCCAATGGAGGCTGCCGACTCGTAGATCTTCGGCGCATCACTGGGCAGGGCAAGGAACTCCAAGCTCGACGCCGTTCCGATCCCGTGGAACGTCCAGGTTTCGCCCAGGGAGATCGTAACGGTCCCGGGACTGGGTGGATAGGGCGGCTCGGTGGGAAGCGTGCCTGACGACTGCGTTGTGGCGGCCTCTGCGGGCGGTGCGCCGATCAGATTTTCCTCGCTGTCGGAGCTCCCTTCCGGCTCCGTCGCCTGCGGCGTCGTCGGTTCGGTTACGGTGGGCGTTGGAACCGTCGGCTTCGGTTCGGTGGTTTTCGGTTCCGTGGTCTCAGGTTCCGTGGTCTCCGGTTCCGTGGTCTCAGGTTCCGTGGATTCCGGCTCGGTGGTGGTCTCTGCGGGCAGATCCTCCGGCGTTGCATCCGCGCTCGTGTCCGGCGGAGCCGGCGCGGTATCGATTGGAGACGTCGTCACCAGTTCCGGCTGGATGGGCGGCGTGAACAGGAGCTCGGAGGGAACCGATGGGTCCGTCGTGTGCTGTACGGTCAGCGAGGCATTCTCCCGGTAATCCTTCCAGGCGGCATAGCCCACGAAGCCGCCGCCGATCATCAGAACCGAAAGGCCGCCCAGGACGACGCGCCCCAGGGCGGTCTCGAAGAAGGTCCGGCCCACGTGGAGCGCAACGGATGGGATGGCGCGTTTGCCTGCCTCGACAACAGGCGTCTCGTTGCGCAGCAGGGCGACCAGGAAGGGGATCGGGCCCAAGCCGTAGAGCTTGACGCCCTCCTGTTCCAGCTTGCGGACGCGCTCCTCCACCTTCCGGCGGCTTCGGGCAAGCTGGCTTTTCACCGTGCCGGGGCTGATCTGCAAGGTCTCCGCGATCTGCTTGATCGGGACGTTTTCATAGTAGTACATGGCGACCAGCATACGCTGACCGTCCGAGAGCTCGTCCAGGATCTCGCGGACCAGGCGGGCGTTCTCCTTTTGCTCCAGATGGAGGGCCGGGTCGGCGTCGGGATCCTCTGATCTCAGCGTGGGCTCCGGGACGGTATCCGCCTCGTCGGGATTCAGCTCCGAAAAGAGCACCGGCGTCCGCTTGCGGAGCTGGGATCGCGCCTCGTTGACCGCGATCTTCCGCAGCCAGGGCAGGAAGCTGCCGACATCCCGGAGCTGATCGAGATGGGAAAAGGCGTGGAGGTAGGTCTCCTGCTGCACGTCCAGAACGAGGTCTTCATCCCGGAGCAGAGCGTGAGCAGTCCGGTAAACCTCCTGGTGGGTGCAGTCGTAAAGCGCGGCCATAGCCTCCCGGTCTCCGGCGCGTGCAAGGTTCAGGAGCTCCTGGCTGATCTGCGATTTGCCGTTTTCTCTCAATGGAAAACGCCTCCTTCTGTTCCGGTCTCATTCTTTCGGTTCCGCGCAAGCAGCGCGTCGAGACGATCCAAGATCAGCTTGAGCTGCCAGGCGGCCTGTTCATCCGGCAGCCGATAGTAAGCGATCAAGCTTCGATATAGATCGGCAAAGGTATCCTGTGCCATCCTGCCGCCTCCTTTCGTGATTCGAAAATAACGTCTATCTTATAGATGCACGAGGCGGGCAAAAGGTTTACAAAATCCGAAATCTTTTTGGCGGATTTGATCGAAACAGGAAAGATGCCGTTCGCTGCACGTATTCTTCTATAATAATATATCTGAATCGCTGTCAAAATACAATGACTATTTCTGATTGAGGCCGGAGCCGTGAGGGATACCGCGCTTCGGGCGCTTTTGCTGCCGCAGAATCTCCCGGAGCGCGGAAAAAGCTCACTTGCCTTGTTCTGCTCTTTGTGCTATAATAATACGCAAGTAATACGAGGAGTGACAAAGAGATTCTGCAATGAACAAACAACTTTCCAGGAATCATCTGACCGAGGGCACGGTGTGGAAGAGACTGCTTGTCTTTTTTCTGCCGATTGCCGCGGGAACCTGTATTCAGCAGCTTTATAACGCCGTGGACGGACTGATCCTGGGCAGATTCGTCGGCACGGTGGCTCTGGCGGCGGTGGGCGGGAGCTCGGCGCAGATCATCAATCTGCTGATCGGCTTTTTCGTTGCCTTCACCGCCGGCGCGTCCGTCGTCATCTCCCAGCTCTATGGCAGCGGGCGCGCCGACGACGTGCAGGACGCATCGGGGAACGCGATCGCGGTCTTCGGCCTGCTGGGCGTGCTTCTGATGGCCTTCGGCCTTGCCGGAACGCCGGGAATGCTCCGTCTGCTCAAGACCCCGGAGGAGACTGTGCCGCAGGCCGTTCTCTATCTGCGCATCTATTTCCTCGGCGTTCCCTTCGTTCTGATCCTGAATATGGAATCCAACATGCTTCGTGCCGTCGGCGATTCGGTCAGCCCCTTCGTGTACATGGTTGCAGGCTGTGTGACGAATATCGTCCTCGACGCCGTGTTCGTGATCGTCTTCCATTGGGGCATTGTCGGCGCAGCCGCTGCCACCGTCGCAGCCCAGGTGCTGAACACCGCCCTGCTGACGTGGAAGCTGATGACGACGAAGGAGACCTACCGTCTGCGTCTGCGCGACCTCAAGCTCCGCAGCGGCTATCTGAAAAGCATGCTCCGTCTGGGCATCCCTTCCGGTCTGCAATCTTCGATGTATGCAGTCAGCAACATGATCATCCAGGTCGGCGTGAATTCTCTCGGAACCGTCGTGGTGGCCTCCTGGGTCATGTCCGGCAAGACGGACGGCATCTTCTGGGCTGTGAGCAACGCGCTTGGCGCGGCCATTATGAGCTTCGTCGGTCAGAATCTCGGCGCGGGCAGGGGAGACCGCGTAAAGGAATGCGTGAAGCAGGGTATGATCCTTTCCGTGGTCATCACCCTCTGCCTGAGCGGTCTGATCCTGCTCAGCGGCAGGCCGCTTCTGCGGCTTCTGACCAAGGACCAGGCGGTTCGGGATACCACCTGGCTGATCATGCTCTACTTTGTGCCGTTCTATTTTACCTGGTCCGTCGTGGAGGTCCTCTCCGCCGTTCTGCGCGGCTCCGGCGACGCCGTGCGGCCCGTCGTCATCACGGGCCTTGGGATCTGCCTGTTCCGCGTCATCTGGATCTACACCCTGTTTGCAAAGGTCCATACCCTCCTGGTTCTCAGCCTGTGCTATCCCGTCTCCTGGGTTTTGACCGGACTTGCCATGTTCATCTATTATCGCAGGGGAAGCTGGAAGCAGAACGGAAAGCTGATCGTGGAGCGGTAAACGCAGCCGCAAAACAACGGAGAGACTGTATTATATTTGGATATGAATATGGATATGAATATGAATATGTTGCTTTTGTTGAACGCTGTTCAGCACGGTTGAACGCTGTTGAAGAATGCTCCTGCCCCAAGAAGCGGTCTGTCAGGATGTGATTCCGCAAACGGTTTGGGGATCAGAACCAAAAGCAACGATCAAAGGCGTGAAAGCGCGTTGGGGAGACCGCCGGGACAACGGCCGGACGATCCTCAAGATACGAAAACAGCTATGAAAGCAGGAGAACCGTATGAACAACAAGAAAGCATTGCACGATCAAAAGCCGGCGCTTCACCAGAAGCTCTGCGGCTTCACGGTGACGCGCACCGCCGCGCTCACGAATCCCGTCGGCACCCTCTATCAGCTCCGGCATGACAGGACCGGGGCGGACCTCGTCTGGCTGGATCGCCCGGACCCCAACAAGACCTTTTGCGTCGCCTTTCAGACCGTCCCGGAGGATGATACCGGCGTCTTCCACATCATCGAGCATTCCGTTCTCTGCGGCTCGGACCGCTACCCGGTCAAGGACCCCTTCGTGGAGCTGCTGAAGGGCTCGCTGAACACCTTCCTCAACGCGATCACCTTCTCCGACAAGACGATGTACCCGGTTTCCAGCCGGAACGACCGGGACTTCTATAACCTGATGCGCGTCTATCTGGACGCGGTGTTCTTCCCGGCCATTTATCACAACCCGAACGTCTTCCGCCAGGAGGGCTGGCACTACGAGCTTGCGGAGGACGGTACGCTCCGCCGCGTGGGCGTGGTCTACGGCGAGATGAAGGGCGCGTTCTCCTCGGTGGACCGGATGGTCTACGGCAATCTGAACCGGATGATCTTCCCGGATACGACCTACGGCATGGAGTCCGGCGGCGACCCGGCGAACATCCCCGATCTGACCTACGAACAGTTCCTTGCGGCCCACCGCCGCTTCTACCATCCCTCCAATGCCCGGATCTTCCTGGACGGCAGTTTGGATCTGTCTGCGGCGCTTGCCATCATCGACGGCGAGTATCTCAGCCGCTTTGCGCCGCGGCCGCGCGACTTTGCAATCGGCGTACAAGCCCCGATCGCGCCGACGGCCCGGACCCTGACCTATGAGATCGCTCCCGGCGAGGACCCGAAGGACAAGGCCCACTTTGCCCTGGGCAAGGTGATCGGAAGCTGGCAGGACGCCGAGCGGATCACCGCCGTGAAGATCCTGTCCGACGCCCTCTTTGGCTCCAACTCCGCACCGGCGACCCGCGCGATCCTGACCGCCGGACTGGCCCAGGACGTGAGCGCAGAGGTGGACGACAGCATTGCCCAGCCCGCCGTCTACGTGCATCTGCTCAACTGCCCGGATGCCCGGCTTCCGGAGATGCAGACCACTCTGCATGCGCTCCTGCGCCGGGTCCTGGGATCCGGCCTGGATCGGGCGGAGCTGACTGCCAGCCTGAACCGGATGGAGTTCCAGAATCGGGAGCGAAACGAGCCCTACGGGGTCGAGCTTGCCGTCCGCGCGGCGAGCGCATGGATGTACGGCGGAGACCCGGAGCAGTATCTGGATCTCTCCGGCGTCTATGCCGCCCTGCGCGCAAAGCTGGAAGGGTCCTGGTTTGACGACCTGGCCGCCGAGGTGTTCTTATCCGAAGACGGCTTTGCCGCTCTGACCCTGCTTCCCTCCAACACCCTCGGCCGGGAAAAAGCTGAGGCTGAGGCCGCCGAGCTGGCGCGGATCGCCGCCGGCTGGAGCGAGGAACAGAAGGCGAAGATCCGGGCCGAACAGGCGGAGCTTGCCGCCTGGCAGCAGCAGCCGGACAGCCTTGATGCGCTGGCCTCCATCCCGCACCTTGAACGCTCCGATCTCTCTGCAGAGCCCCTCTGGACCGTCTGCGCCGAGGAGCAGCGCGGCTGCGTTCGCATCCTGCGGCCCGCCATTGAGACGACGGGCACGGTCTATCTCAACCTTTATTTCGCCCTGCCGCCGATGGCCCTGACGGAGCTGCCCCGGCTTGCGCTCCTGTCCGATCTGCTCGGTGAGCTGCCCACCCGACTCCACAGCCGCGAGGACCTGCAGCGCGAGATCAAGACCTGGCTCGGACGCTTGACCTTCTCCGTAAACCCGATCGGCAACCCCGCCGATCCCGCCAATACGGTCTGCTGGCTGCGTGCAGGCTGCGCCGTTCTGACGAGAAACGCTTCCCGCGCTGTCTCTCTGCTCCGCGAGATTCTGCTGGAAACGAACCTGGATCAGCCGGAGGCCGTTCGGGAGATCCTGCAGCAGTCCAATCTCTCCGCCACACGCCGTCTGATCGGCAGCGGTCACCGCTATGCCGTTCTGCACGCCCTCTCCGGGACGAGCGCGGAGGCTGCCGCGAACGAGCTGCTCAGCGGCTACGGCGCACTGCAGGCGCTTCGGACCGCGGCGGATCTGCCCGATTTCCCGGCCCTGCGGGACGAACTCGCGGCCCTGCTGACAAAGCTCCCGAAGCTCCCGCTCACGGTCAGCGTGACCGGCGACCTGCCGGAATCCGACCTCGCGGACCTGATCGCCGGCTTCGGCGGTCCGCAGGTTGGGCCGACGGTCACCCTGACGGCGGAAAAAGCCGTCCGCGACAGCGTGGTCATCCCCTCCGGCGTCGCCTACGCCGCCCGCTGCGGCAATCTTGCCCGCCTGGGCACGGCCTACCACGGGAGCTTTGCGCTTGCTTCCAAGCTCGTCTCTCTGAACTACCTCTGGAACGAGGTCCGCGTTCAGGGCGGCGCCTACGGCTGCGGCATGCAGGCGTCTGCGTCGGGAACCTTGAGCTTCTATTCCTACCGCGATCCGAATCCCGCCCGCACGCTTGGCGTTTACCGCGACTGTGCCGACTGGCTGCGCGGCTTCTGTGACCGCCGGGAATCCTTTGACCAGCTTCTGATCGGCGCGGTCTCCGATTCCGAACCCCTGCTTTCCCCCGAAGACGGGAGCCGTCTGGCTGCCGAAGCTGTTCTGCGCGGGGTCACGCTCGCGCAAAAGCGCAGGGAGCGCCGCGAGCTGCTGGACGCCTCCTATGACGATCTGCTTCGGTTCTGCGGCCTGCTGGACCGTCTGGACGAGCATCCAAACACCTGCGTCGTCGGCGGCGCGAACCTTCTGGACGCCTGCGGCGAAGCAGCCGGGACCCGCCTGGATTGAGCAGCCGTTTCTTTTGAAAAAGGACCGTCTCCGCTTTGAAGCAGAGACGGTCCTTTCCGGTCCGATCAGAACAGATCCAGCGAGGCGTGAAGATAGAGCTTTTCGCGGACGATCAGATGATAGTCCGGCTTGATCATGTAGTAGAGCAGAAATTCAAGCAGCATCGCGCTTCCGAGACTTCTTCCCTCGATCTTGAACGCGGTGTAGCCCTCCGGCAGCAGAACGTCCCGGATCCGGTCGAGGCCGATGAAGCCCGGGTTCCGCATCGCTTTGGAAAAGACGTAGCCCTCTTGCGCGTCCGGCGCGCGGCAGACGTGCTCCGGCCCGTCCGCGCCCAGGGCCTTTCGGCTCACGGCCTCATAGCAGGCCCGACGATCCGGGCAGTCGAAGCGGCAGCACTCGTTGCAGAGGAACTCTACCTTGCGCCGCAGCTCAGGCGGCAGGGCCGCCCAGCGCTCCAGCGCGGGGTTGAGCCGGAAATCCGGCACGACCCACCGAAACTCCGGCCGTTTCAGCTCGGCGATCAGGTCCTCCCACCGGGTCAGGACCTTTGTGGTGGAGGAAATGAGGCAAAGGCCGGGATAATGCTCCTTCAGATAAGCCGTCAGAAGGTCGGAGGCCACGATCACCCCGTTTTCCGCCGCGTCACCGCGTGCAAACAGCTCGCACAGCGCGTTGCACCGCCGGTCTGCAAGATGCTCCGGGCGAAGCAGGGAATTGGAGAAGGTCAGATGGGCGGCGATCCCGTATTCCCGCGTCAGTGCCGCGACCGCCTGCGGCGACGCCTCCCCGAAGCCGACGCGCCCTCCGCCCCAGAGACAGTCCGCCGGCGCGCCGTAGATGGAGCCGATCTCGCACCAGTCGTAGAAATAGTCCCGGTGGGAGCGATAGAGGGGCAGAAAGGCCGCGTAAAAATCGTAGAATTCAAACAGTCCGGGCAGATGAAACCGCGCCGTTTGCCGGTCCAAGCAGACCACCTCCGTTTCTTCGCCATCTTGCGGGCGAGCCTCCTTCGCGGATGCAAAACATGAAAGCGCGGGCCGGCTCAGAGGAGCCGGCCCGTTGAAAAGCAATTGCGATCAGTTCAGTCTGGTTCCGCACTCCAGGCAGAAGTTGCAGTCCGGCTCCATCACGGTGCCGCAGTTCGGGCAAACCTTCCCCTGCGGGGCGGCAGGGGTCTCCGCGACGGGCTCCTGCGGAACGTACTGCTCAGGCGCCGGGGCAAAGGCGGGTTCCTCGACGGGCGTTTCCTCCGGCACAGGGACGGGCTCAAACGCGGGCGCGGGCTCAAAGACGGGCGCGGGTTCGTTGACCGGCGCGGGCTCAAACGCAGGGGCGGGCTCGAAGACCGGAGCGGGCGGAACCGGAGCTGCCGGAGCGGGCGGCACGGGCGCGTAGGCCGGCGCGGCGGCATAGGTCGGGGCGGCCGGCGCAGCCGGCTGAGCCTGCTGCAGGGGAGAGCCGCACTGGTTGCAGAAGCGCTGGGAGGCGCTGCAGCGCGCGCCGCAGCTCTGGCAGATCACGGTGTTCATGTTGGTGGAAACGGCGGGCTGCGGCGGCGCGGGCATTTTCGTACCGCAGTGATTACAGAAGGCGGAGACGATGGAGACCTCGGCCTTGCAATTCGGGCAGATCGCGATCCCGCGCAGCGTGTTGATCTGTTCCTTGTATCCCTTGGCGCGTTCCAGCGCGTCCAGAATGCCGCGGATGCTTTCCGCCTGATTCTCCTCAGGATCGTTTCGATGGGCGGCAAAATACGTCTGGCCGATCTTCTGGAAAAGGGAGTTGATATTCTGCTCCTCGGCAGAAATCGCCTGGTTCAGCCGATTGATTTCGGAACGGTTGGGCTTGCTGTTGAATTCAAAGGCCATGATACCTTCTCCTCTCTGATAGTTGGATCATTTGGAAACGAACCGATTTCTCAATTCCCATTATAAAACCAACCGGGGCGAATGTCAATCTTTCGCGTCGGAAAATTGTATTTTCATTTCCCGTTTTCCATAAGTTATTCACAGAAAATTTATGGAATAGCCGTTGCAACCAACCGAAAGATGTGCTACAATAGCGACATTCTACGGAAAAAAAGAAAGCGAGTGAATCCTATGCAAAAGAAGAACGCGCTCCGCCGCCTGCTGGCGCTTGCCCTGCTTTGCGCCATGCTTGCCGCACTGTTTGTCGGCTGCGCGAAAGACACCAAAAACGCGGACGGTGCGACCGCATCCCAGAACGGCGAAACGGCCCCGGCCGGCACGCTGTCTCCAGCAGAGGGCGAAACGCGCGACCCCTCCATCGACTATGACGGTCTCGCCACGCTGCCCGCCTACACGGTCGCGGAGCTCGGCGCCGACGATCCCCGTCTGGACGCCGTCGTTGCCACCTGCGCCGGTGAGGAGCTGACCAACCGCCAGCTTCAGGTATATTATTACATGCAGATCTTCGGCCTGGCCAACCAGCTTTCCCAGTATGGCATGAGTCCGAGCGACTTCGGTCTGGATCTGAACAAGCCGCTCAGCGAACAGCCCTGCCCGCAGGTCACCGATCTGAACTGGGAGCAGTTTTTCCTGATGACCGCGCTGGAGCAGTTCCATCAGATGGCTTCGGTCAAGGCCGCCGCCGACGAGGCGCAGTATACGCTTCCCGAATCGGATCAGGAGAATCTGGAAACCGCGAAGCAGAATATCACGAAGGACGCCGAGGAACAGGGCTGCGAGGATCTGGATGAATACATGCACAAATCCTTCGGCACAAGCGTTGCGGGCGAGGACTATTTTGACTACCTCGGCTACTATTTCCGCGTCGTCTCCTATGAAGGCGACCTCTACAAGAACCTCGAGTATTCCGACGAAGACCTCCTTGCCTATTTCAACGCCCACAAGGAAACGGATTATCCGAACGTCAGCACGGACAAGACCAACGTCAACGTCCGCCACATCCTGATCACCCCGGAAAAAGCGGAGGGCGCGAGCGAATCCACCGACGAGCAGTGGGACGCCGCCAAGACCAAGGCCGAGGAGCTGCTGGCCGAGTATGAGAAGAATCCCACGGAGGAGAACTTCGCCGATCTGGCGACCAAGAACTCCACCGATCCGGGCTCTGCCTCCAACGGCGGTCTCTACGAGGACGTTTACCCCGGCCAGATGGTCGAGACCTTCAACGACTGGTGCTTTGACGAAAGCCGTCAGCCCGGCGATACCGGCATTGTGAAGACCAACTACGGCTACCATATCATGTACTTCGTCTCCCAGACGGAGAACTACTATTGGAAGACCGCAGCCGCCGAGGGCTATAAGAACGCCCGGATGCAGACCATCCTGGACGAGCTGCTTGAAAAGAGCCCGATCGAGACGGACTACGCCAGCGTCGTCATCGGCCCGGTCCCGGAAAACTTCCTGCAGACGGAATCCTGACCGCCATCGGCAGCAATCTGAAAACGGAGCTGACACAACACAGGTCGGCTCCGTTTTCCAATGCGTATGCAAAAGTCTTACAAGGGATCAGGGCTCCTGTCCATCGCGGAAGCGCTCGATCATCTCGCCGGTCAGGCTGATGCCGGAGTGGTCCGCAGGCAGCTCGGCGCGGCGGAACCACCCGCCCTCCGAAAGCTCGTCGGTCTGGAGCGTGATCCGGTCGCTGCCGTCCAGATCGCAGTAAAAGCCCATCAGCAGGCTGTCCGTGAAGACCCAGGGCTGGGATTTGTAAAACCGCAGATTCTTCACGCGCAGCCCCGTCTCCTCGTACACCTCGCGCCGCACCGTGTCCTCGATGGATTCCCCGATCTCGTTGAAGCCGGCCACCAGGGCGTAACGCTTGAAGGCACGGCCCTGATACTTCGTCAGCAGCAGCCGGTCGCCGTCCGTGACGGCCACGATCACCGCGGGACAGATCTTCGGATAGAGCGTCAAAGCGCAGTCGGGGCAGACCCTGGCGCGCTCGGTCGGGCTGTCCTGCAGCTTTGCGCCGCAGCGTCCGCAGAAGCGGGTCGAAGCATACCAGCGATGCAGACTTTCCCCTACGGCGCAGGCAAAGACCTGCTCCCTCGGCCCGAGATTCCGGTACTCCCGGCTTGGGATCAGGCGCTCCGGGGGAACTGCCTCCGCGTCCGCCAAATAATACCGCTCCGCCCCAAGGGAGAACGCGTACCGAAACGAAAGCTCCGCTCTCAGACCGAGGTCTCCGATCTGCGGCAGCGCCAGCTTCCCGTCTTGCAGCGAGGCAAGCACGGCGTCGCCCTGAAAGACCAGCGCCCGATCCCTTGCCTCCGGCGCGTCGAAGCGAAAGGAATTGTCATAAACTAAGTCCAGATCCTGAAACAACGAAATAACCTCTTTTCCTCTTGCTGAACCCATTATAGCCGAAACCCCGCTCCGGGTCAATGAAGAATTGAGCGGAAGCTGCCGATGATCCGGATCCCTCCCTTCGTGCGCTTTGCGCTTGCAAACGAGGGAAGAATCTGTTATCATACAAAAAGACCATTTCTTTGAAAGGAGCCCCTTCTATGGCGACTGTTGCAGAGGGCTTCATGCCCTTCCTCGGATATCAAACCTGGTACCGGATCGTCGGGACGAAAACCGACAACGGAAAAGCGCCCCTGATCTTCCTCCACGGCGGACCGGGTTCCACGCACAATTACTTTGAGGTCCTGGACTGGATCGCGGACGCGGATGGGCGTCAGCTCGTCATGTACGATCAGCTCGGCTGCGGCAATTCCTATCTTGACGGCCATCCGGAGCTCTGGAATCAGGAGACCTGGCTCGACGAGCTGGAGGCCCTTCGCGCCCATCTCGGCCTGAAGGAATGCCATATCCTGGGCCAATCCTGGGGTGGGATGATGCAGATCGCCTACGCGATCGAGCGGAAGCCCGAGGGCGTCAAGTCCTTCGTGATCTCCAGCGGACACCCCTCCAGCAGCCTCTGGCGGCAGGAGGGCATGCGCCGCGTGAAGATGCTCCCCGCGCCGATGCAGGCGGCGATTGACGAAGCCCTGCGCACCGGCAAGTTCAGCGGCGAAGCCTACGACGAAGCCGTGGCCGAGTATATGCGCCGCTACTGCGATTACCCCGTGCCGGCGGACGCCCCGGCGTGCCTGACCCGCCCCAAGCGGCGCGGAGCCGAGGCCTATCTCTGCGGCTGGGGTCC
>JAEEGK010016032.1_pt1 | contig 16520 bp, 11 predicted proteins | sample 8958771 | NCBI WGS metagenome assembly JAEEGK01 (sample SAMN16246547, study PRJNA631951) | gut metagenome | biome: gut microbiome; feature: rumen; material: SC-attached | host: Bos | place: Iran: Karaj | collected 2018-10 | reverse complement strand
TTCTCCGCCAAGGAAAAGGATTCAGAGAGCGGCTACAACTATTTTGGTGCGCGCTACTACACCGACAACATAATGATGTGGCTGAGTGTGGACCCGATGAGCGACAAGAATGCTTCTACATCCCCATACATGTATTGTGCTGGGAACCCAATAAAATATAAGGATTTGTATGGTATGGATACGATATTGGTTAATCGTTATGGATATTTTGGAAAACCAAAACCAGACAATAGCGATAAAGATACGTATGTAAGGGTTAGTAGAAAGGAATATGACTCAAATAAGATTAATTATAATAAGAAAACTGGTAGATTAAGATGGTGGCATTCTAAGACGCGAATCAGTAAGGGTATTATAAATATAGAGATGCTTAATATTAATGGTTATTGTAATACAGAAAAGCAAGGTGTTAATGATGAAATGGAAAAATTATTCAAGTGGCTTGCAAATAGTACTAAATGTGAGTGGGCTCATGATATTTGGAAAAAAAGTGGTGTAGATGAATATATGAATGTATTACAAACTTCACATAATGAAGAAACGGTAGAAACTACAATGAGACCAGATAATCCTTCATATGTGCCTTATCTCTTCACTCATTCCCATCCTTCTGGTAGTTTTATATCTGAAGAAGATAAGAAACATTATAGGTATTACCAAAGTATGTACCCAGACGTAACATTTAAAGCTAGAATATATAAAGACTTAGATTTTCATTATTACAATGGAGAAGGTGAATATTAAAATTGTTATAGTAGTTTTTATTGGAGTATTCTCGATTTGTGAATTGAGTGCACAGGAAAAGAAAGCTGTGTTGGATAGTATTTATTTGTATGAATTAGAAATAAATGATAGTAATGCAAACAAATATCTTGAAACGCGGTTAAAGAAAAATAAAATTAATAACGATACTTTATTCATAGAAATAGGGAGAGTTTCCAAGTATAATAGGAAGGCGAAACACTATTATGTGTGTCCAAATATGTATGCATTGAAAATCTATTCTATAATTTGAATCTTGATCTCAAAAAATTCAAAGGGTTCTTATATGTTAACAATAACTATTTAATAGTATGGGATGACGAAAATATAGGTTCTCTAAATATGTTCGCAGAGGTACCTAGCAAGGGTAAATTTTTCAATTATTTTCGTCCTCAAGGATTTGACATGATTTCAGTTTCCTTGAAATATGGGTATGCATACCTTTGTTATTTTATTGAAACTACGTCTAACGGGCTTAAGTTTAAGATTCGAGATGAGAGAGTAGGAGCAAAAGATTTTATTACAAAATATGCAGATGATTTCTTTAATTATATTCCTAATTCCAAAGTTGAATAAAAATCATATATAATTATATGTTTAGTTTTTTATTTCCATAGTAATGAGAATGAAAAGAATAAAAATTATATTATCAATATCAATAGTCGCAATGTTGTTGTCGTGTGTGGTGGCGGCGCAAGAAAATATTATATCAGATAGTTTAAATTTACCAGAATTAAAATTCAATAACAAAAAAGTTTGTCGATATATTAAAAGGGGCATTAAGAACCGAATATTTAAAGACCGAGATACCTTGTTCTTGTCTGCTGAATATTGTTGGGACAAAGGAAGTAATATGAGAATGTTCAGATTGTGGCTTGCTGATTATAATGTATATGATGATTGTCTGGGATTCTTTTGCATGTCGGATAAATATATAATTGTCGAGAAAGAGGATATGGATTCTATGTGTTTATTTTCTAAGACGAAACATGAGGAAAGAATTGGTTTTAGAAGGATTGATTTTGTTAATAGACCATATTTAGAAGGAGTTCATTATGCAAATAGTAGATGCATTCAATATCGGGTTATCACTTCTCCTAAAAGATTTAAGATTAAGAGAAGAAAGAAGCCACATATACGTTTTCCTAAATACTGGTACTGATAATTCGACAAATAACGCAAATAGAATGCTAAAATTGTAGAAGAAAGCCAACATAATAATTAATCGCAATACGCAGGGGTAGGTTTTTTATCTGCCCCTGCGGTGTATATGGTGTATTTGTTCGCGCTGTCACAGTTTTATGCATTGCTCCATTTCATTCCGCGGCAAAAACTCCGCCAGCGCTTTCCCTCCGCAGCTACCGCTGCTATATATATGTGACCCCGCTGGGGTCTGTGGCAACAATTACCGCAATGTTTTTTGCCCCCTCGCCCTTAATGGCCTTAAGAACGTTAAGGGCGTTAAACTTGGGCAAAAACGTGCGGTATTTTACGACAACACAAACAACATGTGACAACAAGGTTCGCGCTGTTCGCTGCGAACAAAAAATACAACCACGAATACCACAAACCTTTAGCTCGGCGTAGCCAATTTGCACGAATGGGGATAACTTGCAAAAGTTTTTCGGCTTGCCGAAAAAAATATTCGTGTGGATTAGTGTAATTCGTGGTAAAAAAATAGTGTTCCGAGCCTCGCGCAGGAACCATAGTGGTGCGTTTGCGTTTGGAGATCGCGGATAACCGACCGCTACAACGCTCCCCGTTCCGTATCGCGTGTGCGCTCTGGCTTCCGCGATGACTGTGAGGTCGGAGAGCGTCCAACTTCTTCAGTTTGTTGTCACTTCGTTCTGTTCCTCTTTTTTCTTTGTGTACAATATCTCGAGCCAGCCGAGGGCGAAGAATGGCAAAAGAGGAATTTTGAACCTTACCAAAGCTCCGAAGTTGGAGGTGGAAATACCTATACCTAAAGCCAGCACTATGGAAAATATGAAGCACATGCTTACAAACGGATTGCCAAGTATTTGCTTGAGCGAATATTTTATTCCAGCCTTGAAGAATAAAAATATCGAAAGTAGCAGAAGCACGGTGTTCTCCAGTCCCGACAATAGCATTACCGCGCTGTCGCTTTCGAAGATGAACGGCCGGTACAAACCTGCTATTATGGCTTGAGGTCCCATGCTGATGGGGCTGCCGATGGAACCGTCGAAGTTGCCTATGTCGAAAGCATGTCCCTCGTAGTACTCCTGCTTGAGGTCCTGCTGCGCAACACTCGCTTTTCCAAGCATTGCATCTACATCGCCGAATGAGCCGCCGACATTTTCGCCTACAAACCTAAGCGCATACATTCCGCCCAGAGCAACTACTAGCACGAGAATTGGCGCCACCACAAACTTGAAAAATGTGCTTTTCACCTTTTTTAGGTAACCGCTTCCGAGCCATACCATGCAGGCGGCAATAGAGGCGTAAAGTATGTAAACTTTCAGCTCCATCACTATGTAGGCGCTCAGAAGAAGTCCAAATATGTTCAAAATGCTGATTTTCCGCCCGAAGAAAATCTTGGCGAAGCACATTATGAAAACAAGGTTGAAAGTAAAGGTAAAACTGTCCTTCATAAGTGCCGAACTCCAGAAACCTGCCGATGGAATAAGCATTATGCAGATGAAGGCAGCCTTGGCGCTGCAGTTTATGTTGGTGCGTATGTACTGGAAGAATTTCCAGTTGAGCAGGAAAAGGAAGAGCGACAGACAGATGTTTTCGGTATAGTAATTATTGCCTCCTATTATTGCAAACGGAGACAAAAACCTGTGTACTGCATATCTTGACGGGTCGTTGAAGAATGGGGTGTAGGCAATTCCCTCGGCAAGCGTGTTGACGTTGTTGCTGTCGATGGTGTCGAACATAATCCTGAAATAGGAGGCAGGATCCTGGAAAAGGACCTGACCCAGCCTTTGCGATGCCCAGAAGTAATAATATGTGTCGCCGCCCCAGTTGTAGTAGAAGTCGTAGATGATGGCAAATCCTAGGCAGCAGGCCATCTTGAAGCCGAAGCCGAGGAAGAAATAGCGTCTGGTTTCATCGTCGTTCTTGTACTTGAAGAGCGCGATAAACCACACAATAAGGAATGCCAATGCCAAATACCCAATAATAAGGAGTACGCCTTCAAGTGTCAGGAACTTGTGCATCGGCCAAAATGAAGTTTAGAAGGTTTTGAGAGCGTTGATGCGGTTCTGGCGGGCGGTCTTTTCTTTGTCGGCGAGAATCGGTTTTTCCCAGGTGCCGTAGGTCGGGTTTGGCAGAACAATGTAGCGAGTACCAAGCAAGTCGATGATTGCGTCGGTTTCCTCGAGCATGTCGCCCTTTGTCTTGCGCTCGTCGAAGATTTCGGAGTGGTCGCCCATATTGTCACCTACAAGCATGATGATTTCATACTTCTCGGAAACCTTTTCCCGGCGTTCCTTCTTGCAACTCGAAGCATCCTTTTGTTTCATAAGGAAATTTTCGGCAGGAACTTCGGGGAACCCGAGCTTTTTCATGTTTGCCATCGTAGGCTCAAGTTCTTCGGGGTAGCGGTTCGATATGAAGATTATTTCCACACCGAGCGACTGTGCATATTTCAAGAAGTCAATTGCACCAGGCACTTCGGTTGCATCGGCTTTCGATGTCCATATTGCCCAAGTGGAGTCACAGAACGAAGTCGCTTCGGCAGCCATGTATGCTTCGTAGTATGAATTGTCGAGTACGGTCTCATCGATGTCGAGGACGACGGCTGCTGGCTTGTCGGTTTCTTTTGCCTTCAGGTTTTCGGCAAGAGCTACTTTGGCAAGCTTGTAGGTCTGCAGACAGATGGCGCGGTATTCGGCTGAATGCTGCATCCACAGCGTTGCATTTATAAGATGGTCGCTTTCGCCACATTCGGCGGTTTCTGCTGGTTTGTTGTCTGCTTCTATATTATTTTCATTTTTGCATGATGCAAAAAGCATCGTTATGCATGATAATGCGATGATGTAGAAAATTGTTCTTTTCATTATTCTATATTTTCTGATTGAGACGCAAAATTTTGCGTCTGTACATTATCTGAATTTATTTCTGGATATTCGCTCTGAGCTTCCTCTCCCTGCGTACCCTGAGTAGCATCCTGAGCTGCACCCTGAGCGTCAGCCGAAGGGTCAGTCGAAGGGGCGCTCTGATGTTCTTCTGATTGAGACGCAAAATTTTGCGTCTGTACATTTGATTCTATTTCTGCTTCAAATGCTTCCACCGCAGGCGTTTCCATATCGTCGAGGTCGTCGATTGCGATTGCAATCTTGTTGTCGCCCTGCTCGGTGACGGTCTGGTTGCCGAAGGTGTAGATTCTGCCGGCATATTTGCGGAAAAATCCGTGGTTGTGGGTTACCATCAGCACCGATTTGCCAGATTCGCAGAGCTTGTATAGCAAATTCACAATCACATCGGCGCTTTCGGGGTCGAGGTTGCCAGTAGGCTCGTCGGCGAAGATTATCGGCGGATTGTTGAGCAGAGCGCGTGCCACGCTTACCGACTGCCGTTCGCCACCCGAAAGCTGTGCTGGCATCGACAGTTTCTTGTCAAGCATTCCAACACTCTTGAGCACCTCGTTTATGCGGGTTTCGATTTCCTGCTTGTCCTTCCAGCCAGTTGCACGAAGTACAAAACGCAGATTTTCATACACCGAGCGGTCGTTCATCAGTTCAAAATCCTGGAAAACCATACCTATTTTGCGACGAAGAAGCGGAATTTTATTGTTCTTTATCTTCTTGAGGTCGTATCCGACGACATTAACTTCGCCTTCGGCTACTGGAAGTTCGCAGTACAAGGTCTTGAGGAGGCTGCTTTTTCCGCTTCCCACCTTTCCTATGAGGTAAACGAATTCGCCGACATCGACATGCATATTCACGTTTTGCAATATAAGCTTGTCTTCCTGATAAACGTTCAAGCCCTTGACATCAACGAGCAGAGTGCTATTTTCGTCCATAATTATTTTTGTATAAGTAAGTTTACAAAAGTAGTATTCGCTCCACAAATATACGCAACATTATGATTGATAGTAATAAACAATACCATGTTAATTAAAAGCAATGTGTTTTTTGTTTTGTACCTTACAAAAGGTATATTTTTGATTTTTGCTAAATTTGGACAATATTGTATTGATAGACACGTTTTTATAGAAATATTGCTGTGTATATGAGACTAAAGAATTTTGCCACATTGCTTCTTTTGCTGTCGTTAGCGTTTGCATCGGCAGGTCAGAAGACTTTGAAATACGACGGTGAAGAATTTGCTTACCGTACGGCCAAGGAATTGTACGACAAGGAAATGTATGCATCGGCACAACAGAAATTTTTCGGCATTATGAGCAGTGCCAAAATCGAGAACTCCAAGTATCGCGACGATGCTGCTTTCTATTTTGCCATGTGTTCCATGCATCTGTTCAACCGTGATGCCGAGTACCAGCTCAACAACTTTGCCGAAAGTCATCCCGAAAGCGACAATATCAACGATGCTTCGTTTGCTATGGCGAATGTCTATTACCGCGACAAGAAGTACAAGAACGCACTTGCTTGGTACAAGCGTGTGCAGTATTCCGACCTCGATACAGAAGAGCAGACCGAGTATTTCTTCAAGAAAGGTCACTGCCTTTTTGCTCGCAAGGACTTCGATGAGGCAGCAAAGGCTTTTTACGAGGTAAAGGACAAGGACGGGCTTTATGGGACAATGTCGTTGTATTTCTATTCGCACATAAAATACATCAACGAGCAGTACCAGACAGCGCTCATCGGGTTCAAGAAGTTGCAGGACAATCCTACATTCTCGTCGATTGTGCCGTTCTATATATTGCAGATTTACTACATGCAACAGGATTACAATTCGGTTGTTGAATATGCTGGTGAACACGGCGAGGACTTTGTCGGCGCAGCTCCCGAAAATGCAAAGATTGTCGGTCTGTCGTATGTGCGCACCAAGAAGTACGCCGAGGCAATTCCTTATCTGAAACGTTACATGGAAGCCAATTCGTCGGCTACCGATTTCGACTACTACGAACTTGGTTATGCACAGTATTCCACAGGTCAGTACGACGAGGCTGCAAGGAATTTTGGTAAGATTACACGCACCAAGGATACAATTGGTCAGAATGCTTCGTACCTTATGGGTGCCTGCTGCCTGAAGACCGGCAAGAAACTCGAAGCCCGCAGGGCATTCGAGACGGCTTCGCTGTACAACTACAATCAGGTTATCAAGGAAGATGCTTTGTTCAACTTTGCACAACTTTGCTTCGAATTGTCGCTATCGCCGTTCAATGAGGCGATAAGCGCGTTCACACGCTACATACAGGAATATCCGAATAGTCCGCGCACCGAAGCCGCCTACGACTATCTGCTCGATGCCTTCATGAGCGCAAAGAACTACCAGCGTGCAATCGCAACCATCGAAAGCCTCGACTACAAGAATTCGAAGGTTGATATGGCTTACCAGCGATTGACATATATACGCGGACAAGAATTGTTCATCTCGCAGAAATACACCGATGCAATAGACATGTTCGACAAGTCGATTGCCAACGGCAAGTACAACCGCGACCTCGAATCGCTTGCTCACTACTGGAAGGCCGAAGCCAACTACAGGCTCGGCAACGTCGATGTGGCAGTCGACCAGTTCAAGGAGTTTGTAAATTCAATAGGTTCGATAAATCTCGAAGAGTACGGACGTGCGCATTATAATCTTGGTTATGCTTATTTCGACAAGAAGCAATACACGGTTGCAAACTCATGGTTCCGCAAGTTTGAAAAGATTTCTGAATCGGCCGAAAATGTAGTAGTAAACGATACGTACAACCGTATTGGCGACTGCTATTACATCAACCGCGATTATGCCGCAGCATCGGACTATTACAGAAAGGCTGTTAACATAGGTCTTATCGAAACCGACTACAGTCTCTACCAGTTGTCGCTCACCTACGGCGGACAGAAAATGGCTAACGAGAAAGTCGGAGCCTTGCAGCGTCTGCTTCGTGAATATCCTAATTCGGAATACGCCAGCAATGCAATGTTCGGAATTGCACGCGCATACCAGACCGACCTTAACGTAGAGGATTCGGCAAAGTACTACTACGAGATGCTCATAGCTGAGTATCCGCATTCGGCAAACAAAAGCACCGCACTTTCGAGCCTTGGTGCAATCGAGTTCAACCGCAGGCATTTCGACAATGCGCTTAACTACTACAAGCAGGTGATTTCGGAGTTCCCTGGAACCGAGGATGCCAGCAGTGCCAACGACATGATTAAGTCGATTTACCTTGAGCTCGACAAGCCTGATGCTTACATCGAATACGCAAACAGCGAAGGCTCGGGTGTGGAAATCAGTCGCGACGAGCAGGACGAAATCATCTGGCTTGCAGCAAAGAAACTCTACATCGACAAGAAATACCGCGATGCACTCAACTCGATTACAAAGTATCTGGGAGAGTTCCCGAAGGGCAAGTACGTGATAGAGGCCAACTACTATAAGGCAGAATTGCATTTCTACTTTGATGAGAAGGATGATGCTTTGAGAAGTTACCGCGTAGTTGCCGATGCTCCAACAAACAGCTATACCGAAGAAAGTACCTTGAAGTCGGCGTCGTTGCTTTTCGACAAGGAAAACTGGAACGACTCCTATAATTATTATAACAAGCTGTTCCCGATTGCCGAAAACAAATCGACCAAGCAGGTGGCAGCACTCGGTCGTCTGCGCTGTGCTTACAACGCCAAGAATTACGACAATGTGATTACGGCGGCACAGGACGTTATCGACAGCGACAGGTCCGACGAGGAGAATGTCCGTGAGGCACAGTACAAGATGGCAAAGGCTTTCTATGCTAAGGACAACAAGTCGCGTGCATTGTCGCTCTACGAAAAACTTTCGCAAGAAGTTGTAAGCTACGAAGGTGCCGAATCGAAATTTATGACGGCATCAATCAACTACGAGAGCGGCAACGACAGCATAGCCGAGGAAATCATCTACGACTTTGCACAGTCGAGCACACCACACGCCTACTGGCTGGCGAAGAGCTACATACTTCTGGCGCAGATTTATTTCGACGAGGAGGACATTTTCTCGGCAAAGCACACCTTGCAGTCGGTGCTTAGCAACTACGACAACGAGACCGATGGCATAAAGGACGAGGCGCAGGAGAAACTTTCGGCAATATTCGAGGCCGAGGAAACCGCCCGTCAGGAAGAAGAAATGCTGAAACTTAAGATAAATCTTGTGGAAGATGATTCGGAAGACGGACTGTTCCCCGACGAGGATTTTGAAATACAGATGCCCGAAGACGAATTGCCACAGGAGGAAAATAACGCTCCAGTAATTGAGCTCAAAGAAGATTCGGAAGAGAAAACCAACGAATAAACAATGGAAACGATGAGAAAACTTAGCTATATGAAATATTTGACCTTGCTGATTGCCTTTGCTGTCGCTGCTGGCAGCCTAATGGCACAAGAGGACAACAATACGCTCGAGGAGCAGACCGTAGTAATTTACAACGAGTATTCGCCGGTGCTGAAGGACGCAAGCCGAATACAGAGCCTACCGGTAATTGCCGACACGATTAAGGTTGAACCGAAATTCGAGTATTCGGTAATGCCAACAATGTACCGTACAACGTTCACGCCTAGCAAGATACCGGCAGCAACCGTCAAGGGCGAAGCCTTGAAACCGCTCAACACAGGTTTCGTAAAACTTGGCTACGGAAACTACATTTCGCCATTTGCCGAGTTGTATATCAACTCGAAACGCCAGAAGAACTATTCGGTAGGTATAATGGCGCATCATCATTCATCGTTCGGTAAAATCAAGAACTACCTCAACCAGAAGATTTATTCGGGCTACGACGACAGCCATATCGAGGCATTTGGAAAGAAAATATTTGCGAGGTCGGTGCTGTCGGGCAAGGTTTATTTCTCGTCGAACGGAATCTGCTACTACGGCTACGACCCCAAGGTTTACGGCAATACTGATACAATAAACTGGGATACATTTGATTATGTTAATACTCGCGATGAGGTCGAAAAGCAGCGTTTCAACCGTGTGGGTGCAAATATGACATTCGAATCCCAGCAGACAGGCCGCAAGCACTGGAACTATAAGTTTGATGCTGGCTATCAGTATTTCTTTACCAAGACAAAGGACTGGCAGCACAAGGTTGATGTTGTTGCAAACATAGGTCGTTCGGTGAAAAATATCAGCTACGGACTTGATATTGACTACCTGTTCAATGCTAACAAGATGGCAGCGTACGCAAATCCTAATATTGTAGGAGCAAATGGTGGAGCTCCACTTCCCAGGATATCTTCTAAAAATGATATGTTTATAGGTGCAAAGCCATATTTTAAGTTTGAAAACGAAAAATGGAATATAAAGGCAGGAGCAAAGGCTGTATTTGATTTGATAAGTGCCAATGACCCTTCATTCTATTTGTTCCCGGATGTCTATGCACAGTTGAATATAAGTAATACCTTGCTTCCGTATGTGAGCTATGGTGGACATTTAGAAAATAATAACCTTGAGTTTATCACTACAATTAATCCTTTTGTTAATAGTTATCCTTCATATTATAATACAACTTATCAGCATGAGGTTGACTTAGGCGTAAAGACAATTATCAGCAAAAAGGTTTATCTCCATATCAATGCAAATTATTCGCACATTAATCTGATGCCATTCTTTGTCAACGATACTTCGATTACGCTTCACAACAAGTTCATAATGGAATATATGGATGTTGACAGAATTGGTGCCTACGCCGAACTTTCGATGCGCGATCTTACTCCTGGACTTGACATTATGCTGAAGGCACACTACTATTATTATCTTGGCTTGGATGGTAAGAATATGTATGGCGATCGTCCATGGCAAAGACCAGACTTGGACATTAGTCTTAGGGCTTCGTACCGTCTCACCAACAAGATTTCGTTCGGTCTGGAAGGCTATTTCCTGAATAGATGCTATGCAAAGGAATATGTTGCTGGTGTTCAGTATGCCAAGAAGATGAAGGCAGTGGTTGATGTAAACCTCTTCGGAGAATACAAGTTCGACGACAATTTCAGCGCATTCCTTTATCTCAACAACATTGCCTGCCAGCGCTACTACATTTGGAACAACTATCGCGCACAGGGATTCAATGCAATGATTGGGTTGACCTATCTATTTTAGACTGTCATACTGCTAGATTGTATGTATCTGCTACAGAATATGTAGTAACTATTTGTGTGCTTATTTGTAGACTGTCATAGTTCCTTTGTCGAAGTCGAAAATTGTAAGCGAATCGAAGAATGGGACACCAAGAAATCCCAATTGCTTTATTGATTTCATCTTGTCGCTTACTCCTATCGAAATATTATTGTATGTATTGCTACAAATAGTTATTTCGTCGGCGTATATGCCTTGAGCGATAAGGTTGCCGTCTTTGTCGTATGCATCTTTTAGTGAAATCTTGCCCTTGTTTATGGCTTTGGCTAGTTCTTTATGTTGTTTCATAAGGAAAAGGAGTGATGGGTTGCCGAAGTCTATGATTAAATCTCCTTTTATTTGGCATGTTGACTCTGTTGTGTGCATGTTTATTGGCGTTGTCACAATTATGAATCCCATCGAAGCGTCTGTTCGTATTTTGTAGCTTTTACCGATTTTTTCCTGGGAAGTTGTAACACCAACCCTGAATAGACTATTTTTTATATCAATGCCTATTGTTGCCCTATTGCCTTGTTTGTCGCGAAAGTTCTGGACAGGAATTCTAAAATCATCGAAGTTGTCCAATATGAAAATAGGGCCGTTGTATATGGCATTGCCAACATTAAGATTGCCGTTGCCCTTGAATGAGATGTCGTATTTATTGTTTAGCAACACGATTTTGGCTGTAGATGGTTCAAATTGTATGTCGGATTTGCTTAATGTTTTTTCGTAAAAATCGCGGCCGATCAGGAATGCGGGAATTCCAGATTCGAGCATTATGTTTACAGGTTCGCCAGCCAGTTCTGCTTCGAAATACAGATGTCTGTTTTTTTCTGTAAGTGCGAAATCTGAGATTTGTGCAAGCAGATTGTTGCTAATAACCATAAAAAAAGCTGTTATGGTAAGAATTATGGAATTATACTTTCTCATATTATTCATTTTTAGATGTTTGTGTAAACATTATTTGATGCAAATATACATTTTTCTGAAGAAATTATGATGGCTGTGTAAAAAAGTTTAGTATTAGAATTTGTGGTGTTTTTATTGCAAAATCTTTAATAAAGAAGTTTTTACTGGCCAAATAGGTCTGCAAAAGGTATTTTTTTGAAAAAGATTTTGCAATTTATAAAATAAGTTGTACTTTTGCAGCGCAATTGCGGGGTAGAGCAGTTGGTAGCTCGTCGGGCTCATAACCCGGAGGTCGCAAGTTCGAGTCCTGCCCCCGCTACTATAAAAGAATGCGAAAGCATTCTTTTTTTTGCAAATATTGGTAATAAACAGCAAATTGTTATTCATTGAATATGAGGCTCTCAAAGAAACAGAAATTCAGGTTAGTTCTAGCAGCATTGTCTTTCGTACTACTTCTGCTGGCTATTTTCAGTCATTATGATTATCTCTGGGTTAAATTACTCGCCATTCTTGCAAATGTCTTATTGATGGCCAGCATGCTAATCTCCTTTTTTGTCGTCAAGAAGCATCCCGAGAAGGATAAATGACCTTTTCGAAAGGTCCATCAAATTCGAATTTGTCGGGCAGTTTAACATAAAATGATAGGGAAGAGCATCGAGTTACGGTGTGACATCCCTTTTTTTTCTTAAAATGACATGCAGCATCTCATTCTCTTTATCGTATATTGTCATTCGCTGCTTGGTTTTTCTATTCGTATTCCTTTTTTTGTATCTGCCGTATGACTCAATCAAAAAATATGTTGTATAACATTTTCTTTGTTTTTTTCTGAAAGGAGTAAAATGCTTATTTTGCAAAAAATTTTTTTTGTGAAACGGGGTGTTTTGCCTTTCACATCCGATGGCAAAATGCTGTGACACTTTTTTTTGAAATGACAACAACAGCTATAATTTCAGCAATACTGACACTGCTTTCCGGTATCGGAATCTTCCTAATTGCGTGTCAGATGATGAGTACAAATCTCGAGTCGGCAAGTTCTAGCAAACTGAAAAATCTATTTGCAAAAGCATCTAAGAGCAAACTCCTTGGAGTAGGAATAGGAGCGGTTGGAACAGCGGCAATCCAGAGTTCGGGTGCTACCACGGTGATGGTTATTGGTTTTGTGAATGCAGGAATAATCTCGCTTGCACAAGCAGCGACCATGATTTACGGAGCAAACATCGGTACTACTATCACTGCGCAGATTGTCGCACTCGGTATGTTTGGCGAAAGCGTGCTATCTACAACTGTAATTTTCTCAGCGTTTGCAGGTATCGGTGCTTTTGTAATGCTGTTCGCAAAAAGTGATTTTTGGAAGCGCATGGGCGGTATTTTTACCGGTTTCGGTATGCTGTTTGTCGGCTTGAGCCTAATGAGCTCCTCGATGTCGGACTTTGCCGAAATGGAAGCCGTAAAGACTTTCCTTGCAGGAATCAGCAATCCGATTCTGCTAGTGCTTATCGGTGCAATTTTCACAGCTATAATACAAAGTTCGTCGGTGATGACATCCATTGCGCTTGCCATGGTGGTGACTGGACTTATTACTCTTGACCAAGGTATTTTCCTGACAATAGGTTCCAATGTCGGTTCTTGCGTTGTGGCAATTGTTGCTGGTGTGACAAGCGGACGAAATGCACAACGTACTGCATTGATTCACTTGATATTCAACGTCAGTGGTGCAGTTTTATTCCTTGTAGCAGCGTTTGTCATGGGACTATTCTCCGACGACATGAGTTTCGGTGCTATTTTCAATCGCATGTTCCCCGATGTTCCGCAGGTGCAGCTTGCTATGTTCCATACGATATTCAATGTGGCTACCGTGATAATAGTTCTTCCGCTGACTGGTGCACTCGTGAAATTGGTTTGCAAGATGATTCCCGACAAGGTTGAAACCGATCCCGACAGTCCACGCCTATTCTTCGTCGACGACAACATGCTGAAAACTCCGCCTGTAGCAGTGCAGCAGACTAAGCGTGAAATTGAAAATATGGCAAAGATTGCCATCGGCAACTTCAACCGCTCGCTGGACATTGTGACCAAGTTGGATTTCTCGGAGAAGGATAAGTTCGCAAAGGACGAGAACCAGCTTAATTTCTTGAACTCGGCAATAATCGATTATGTTGTGAAGCTTTCGAAGATGCGTCAGCTTAGCGAAAAGGACCACAATTACCTTACCACAACTTTCCGCAGCGTCCGCGACATTGAGCGTATAGGCGATTATGCCGAAAATATTGTCGAATACGCTGGTATGCTGAAGGATACCGGCGAAAAGTTTTCGTCGCAGGCAGTAGAGGAGATAGAGAATGTCCGTACTCTCATCAACGAGCTGTACGACAAGATAATGAAGGCATATTCCGATGAGGATTTCGCAGCATATTCTGAAGCTGAAAAGGTTGAGGATAAAATTGACGAATATACCAAGCACATGGAAACCAGCCATATCGCACGAATGTCGCTCGGGCTTTGTTCTCCCAATGCTGGTGCCGAGTATCTGTCGCTGTCGTCCAATGCCGAGCGTGTTGCCGACCACCTCATAAATGTTGGAAAATCGATACGAAGGTTGGTGTAGAAAAACAATTTTTTGTGTAAATTTGTCCATTAATTTTTTTTGAAGATGAAGAAACTTTTCAATCCAATTAAGGATAAAACTGCTGAGATTATTGAGTATCTCATGTCGTCACCCGATATGCCTAAAGACGAAGATTTGCGGTTTAAGTTGAGGCTTTCAATAGAGGAGACAGTAGAGAATGTTGTTCAGTATGCCTACAAGGATGGTATTGGCTGGATGGAAGTAGGCACAGCCCTCGAAAAAAATGGTTTGACACTTACAATTACCTTGAAGGATGCTGGCAAACCGTTTAATCCGCTTGAAAAAAGCGATCCGGACATCAATCTTCCCCTTGAAGAGCGGGAAATCGGCGGTTTGGGCATTTATCTGTGCAAGCAACTTATGGACGAGGTCCTGTATCGCTACGAGGATGGATGTAACATATTGACAATGAAGAAGGAAATCTCCAAATAACAGTCGCTATGCTTAATCCAAAATCAAAATCATTTTCAACAAGGTTAAGCCTTAATGTACTGTTGATTGTTACAATCCTTTTTGTTATTGTGCTGGGCATTGTTGCTGTATCTTCCCACATGCTTATTTCCGATGAGGCCAAGCGAAGTGCATCCAACATACTGAAAGCCACAATACTCGATGTGGAAAAAACTTTGCAGACTGTGGAGTCCACCGTGAAAGACGCTTCGTGGCTGGCTAAGGAAAACGACAAAGATGAGAAATACCTATACCACATTACAAGCAAGGTTGTTGAGGAAAATTCATACATCATAGGCAGTGCCATTGCTTTCGACTCATGCTATTTTGAAGGTCGGCATTTCTTTTCTCCATATTCCTACGAGGATGCTGAGACTGGTGAACTAAAAAGCAAGGAACTAGGCACCGAAACAAACGACTACTTTACTCAGGAATGGTACAGCGAACCTAAGAACACTGGCAATCCGCACTGGAGCGAACCATATTTCGATGTTGGCGGTGGAGAGCAGATGATGACAACATACAGTTATCCGATAAAAGACTCTACCGGCCGTGTTTATGCCATTATCACTGCCGACATTTCGCTTGATTGGCTTTCGGAAAAGGTTTCCGCCATACATCCATACGAGCATTCACAAACAATACTCATTAGCGCGCAAGGCAGATTTCTTACATCTGGTTCGGAATTTAATCTCGTAGGCGAATCGGCAATTGATGTAGCCGACACTTTGTTTAACGGGAGTTTAATGGAAATATCGAGGAACATGGTTGCTGGCGATAGCGGAACAATGCGCTTTTCTACCAGACATGGATTAGCGTTTGCCGTATATGCACCTCTCGATAACGGCTGGTCGATGTCAATAACCTGCCAGTACAGCGAAGTGCTGGAACGCACTTCGCAAATGCACCTTGTACTTATCATAGTAGGGCTTTTAGGGTTGCTGATAATGTTCATAATATGCTATCGCATAATACGGAAACTAACGCAACCGATTAAAGATTTTTCTGTCTCTGCTCTGAATATCGCAAATGGTGATTTCCATACCCAGCTTCCTGAGGTTAAGTCGAATGATGAGATACTAACACTACGCGACTCGTTGGCGTTTATGCAGCAGTCATTGGTGACATACCTTGAGCAAATTGAATCGGTAACATCGGCAAAGAAGCGTATGGAAACTCAATTATACATTGGACAGAAAATACAGGAAGGTATGCTTCCGAAGAATTTCCCCAACGACAGTCGGTGCTCGCTCAATGCGAGGGTGGTTCCTGCCAAGGAGGTCGGTGGCGACCTATACGACTTCACCATCAACGGCAACCGCCTTTATTTTTCGGTAGGCGATGTTTCGGGCAAGGGCGTGCCTGCAGCTTTTGTAATGGCTATAACTAGGGTGATGTGTCACTTGTTTGCCGATTTGGGTCTGCCGGTTAAGGATGTTGCTACTAGGATAAACAACAGCATAGCCAAGAACAACGACGCAAATATGTTCGTCACCTTGTTTTTCGGCTGCATCGACCTTGAAACCAAGAAGATGGAGTTCTGTAATGCAGG
>JAEEGK010016027.1_pt1 | contig 16522 bp, 4 predicted proteins | sample 8958771 | NCBI WGS metagenome assembly JAEEGK01 (sample SAMN16246547, study PRJNA631951) | gut metagenome | biome: gut microbiome; feature: rumen; material: SC-attached | host: Bos | place: Iran: Karaj | collected 2018-10 | reverse complement strand
GTTGATATTTTTTTAGAATATTCTTCCATTTTTTGCATTTTTTTCTTTTTTTCTTCCCATTCTTTAGTCCCAATATTTGGACCTAATTTTCCTAAAACAACACCAACTTTTTCTATTTCTTTATATTCTTTTAAAGTATATGGTTTATATTCTATATTTGTTATTCTTGAATTTGAATATTCTGAATTTAATTTTCCTGATGATAAATTTGATAAATTTATTTTGCTTTGATTTGCACTTATTGGTCTTAATTTTGTTTTACCATTTACTTTTGAATTATTTAATATAGTATTATTATTATTATTTGATAAATTTGAGATATTATTTTGAATTGGATTTTGATTATTAAAATTAATTTCATTGTTATTTATTGGGTTATTATTTGTTATATAATTTTGATTATTTATTATTGGCATTTGATTTTGATATGGATTATAATAAGGATTTAATATATATGGTTGTTGATAATTATTCATTTGATATATTGGATAATTAAATTGTTGTAAATAAGGATTTTGAATCATAAATTGAGGATTATTGATATTTTGATTATTTATATTTGGATTATTTATTATTTGATTATTTTGTATATTATTTATTAATTCATTTTGATTAATATCAATTTGAATTTTTTTTTCTTGTAATGAATGATTTTGATTTTCTTTTATTATTTGTTTTTCAATTGGTTTTAAAAATGTTTTCCCTTTTTTAATAGGTTTTAAATTATTAACTCTATTTACTTTAAAATTATTATGATATATTATTGTTTCTTTTTTATCTAAATTATCATTATTTAATGTACCAAAAATTCCTTCTTTACCCATTGTTTGAATTTGTCCTTTAAATTTTTCAAAAAAGTTATCATTAGACATTTTAAAATTTAAAAAAAAACAAAAATTAAAAAAATCAACCTAAATTTATTTATTAAAAAAAAATAAATTAAACATTATTAAATAAATAACCATTAATTAAAAATACTCAATGATTCTTAAATTTAGAAAACAAATTAATACTTTTTTTAAGATTTTCTTTTTTTAAAGAATGAGACCTTTTCCTATTTTCTTTTTGAATTTCTTTTTCATCTTCTTCTTTATTTTCATTAAAATTATTTAAATTAGAATTATTTAAATTACCAAAATCCAAATAAGAATTATCATTAAAAGAACTATCAAAAATATATTTTTTTTGAACACTTTGATAAAAACCTTTATTATCATAAGCATCAGGTTCTTCATTATTAAACATACCTAAATTATTTCCAAATCTTTCAAATTCTTTTATAACTGAAGGATTAACTTCATCTTCATCACCAAAAACTTCATTTACCATTTTTAAATATGAAACATGTAAATTTTTATACATTTTTTCCATTTTCTTTCTTGCCATTTTTTGAACAAAAAGATTAAATCTCCATTTTCTTATTACTTCTCTTATAAAACGTAATTTTGATATTCTTTTATGCATTCTTATCATTTTTAATAAATATAATATTTTATATATTCTAATTGTTTCTTTTAATGATTTTGTAAGTTTTTTAATATAATAAGTTTTGAATAAGTTATAAAGTTTTGATAATGTTAATATTTTGGTCAAATAATCTTCTGAATTTTTTTTTAGTTTATTTATTAGTTCTTTTTTTGAATTTTTTATTATGTTGTTTATATAATTGTTGTATAATTTAACAAAGCTTTCATATAAACCATATTTATTTATTTTATTAAATGCATCTAATTTTCTCTTATTTATTTTGTTTTGAAGATATTTTATAAAGAAAGGTAATATTTTTTTGAATGGTAATAATTTTTCATTTATTATTTTTGGTTTTTTATTTATTTGTTTTTTAAAAGAAAAATTAATTTTTGGAGTTTGATTTGACGATGAATAATGCCCTTTTAATTTAAATTCTGTTTTATTTGATAAATTCCTACTTAATTTATTTATAAATTCTTTTAAAAATTTATTTTTCTTATATTTATTAATTGTTTCCATCATTTTATTTATTTTTTGATATGCATATAATTTATATATTTTCCTTATTAATTGTTCTTTATTTTGTAATATTAAATTTGATTTACTTTTTGTCATTGCTGATGATATTTTTTCAAATGTTTTTTTCATTTCATTATATTTTTTTAATTTATTAAATGAATCTAATAAACGTACTTTTTGAATTTCATTAAGTAATTTTTTTATTAATGAAACTTTATTATATGTATCAATTGCAAATATTTTATCTATTTTATCTATATTATTTAATGCTTTATTAAATATTTCATCTCTTTTTATTATTTTTTTATTTTTTTTATTCCAATGTCTTAATGAGAATAATAATTTGAATTTATTATCTGTATGATATTTTCTTACAATTAATTTCATTATATTTTCAATTTTTGTATTTCTATTATTCTTAATAAGTGAATGGATTACTCTTTTTCGATTATTTTTAACTATTGATTTTATTATTTTTTTAATAGCAATTAGTTTTTTTATTTTATCAACAAATAGTACAACATTAGAATTTCTATTATTAAGAAGATATAATTGTGATAATTTTTTCCAATTATTTCTTGCTTTTGCAAATCTATATCTTTGAGTTATAAATCTATTAATTCTTTGTGAAGCACTTTTTATTTTAGATTGTTCATTATTTTTTTTCCATTTTTTTAAATAAATCTTTTTAATATTACTGTTATAATTAATTAATCTTCTTAAAATATTTTTCAATAATCCTTCTTTTTTATTTTTTTTTATTTTATTTTTATAATTATTATATTTTTTTTGAATTAATTCTGCTGCATGATTTCTTGATTTTTTATCTGTATTATTTTTCCAAGTAGAAATAATATTTTTTAGTATTCTATTTCTTAAATCATTTTTTATTCTTAATATTTTATTTAATGAATAATCTTTAACATTATCTTTAATTGTTCTAAAAACTTCTTTTATTATATCATTTCTTTTATTCATAAGAATATTATTAAAATTTTCAAATATTTTTCTATTTCTTTCAGATAGTATTTTATTAAAAATATATTTTGAATGAAATGCAATATTAAATAATTTATTTAATCCTTTTTCAATTTTTAATTTTTTAATCATGTCATTTTTATTCTCAATTTTTCTTTTTATTTCATTCATAAAATCTTGAATTATCTTTGATGAATTAGTATAATTAATTATTTTTGCATTATATTTCCATTTTTTAATTGCTAATCTTTTTTGATTCTTAACTTTATTTTCTCTTCTTAAGAAATTTCTTTTTAATCTATCTCTTATCCCTTTTAATCTATTTAATTCTCTTTCAGCTAAAATCTTTCTATAATTATTTTGAATTCTTGTAATCATTTTATAATTATAATTATTAATCTTATCTTTTTTATTTTTCCATTGATTTAAATATTTTGATAAATATATTTTTTTACTTTTATCATCTAAATGATAAAATCTCTTTAAAATAATATTTAACATAATTTTTGCTAAATAATTAATTTTTAATTTTTTAAGAAATGATTTTCCAAAAATTTTTCTCAAAATTTTTATTAACAAATTAAATTTCACTAATTGATTAATTCTATGATTAACTAATTTCCTTCCATTTTCAATAAAATAATTTTTAATCATTTTATTTCTATTTTTCATAAGATTCTTTTTAAGAAATTTTATTATTTTATTTGCATTATTATTAAATCCAATTAATTTTGATTTTGAATTCCATTTATTTAAAATCACAATTTTTCTTGTATTTTGACTTTTATCTTTTTTATCAAAAAACTTCTTTAATAAACGATTAATATTTTTTATATTATATCTTTTTTTTTTAGATAAATAACTCCTAAAATTATTTTGAATAATATTTGCAAATTTTTGAGAATATGAATTATATTGTTTCCATTTATTTAAATATCTTTTTAAAGCTGAAATTGAATCAGTATATAATCTTTTACTCATTAAATTTGTTAAATGTTTAATTTTTAATAAATTATTAGTTGAATTCATCATATTATTAATAGTATATCTTTTTTCCATTTGACTATCAAGATTATTTATTGCTTCTTTAATTGGATTTAAATATCTACTTATTTCAACTATAATATCTGACATTTGATATATTATTTTTTTTCTGAATAAATTTCTTAATTTTTTATTTGATTCTATTTTATCTCCTTCAATTTTACCTAAATAATTTCTAAATGTATTTTGAATTTTAATTGCTGATTCTTTACATTTTATTGAATTAACTCTTTTACTCCATACATTAAAAGGTATTTTTATTTTTAATTTATTATTACGAATTAATTTATTTATTATTGTAAAAAGTAAAAATTTCAATCTTTGATTATCCTTTTGTTTTTTACTATTATATTTATTTTTTAACCATTTTTGAATGATTTTTCTTTTATTATCAGAGATATTATAAGTATTATTATGCCATTTTTTTATAGTTTTAGGAAGAAAATATTTAATTAAAACATTTTGAGTTTTTAGATGAACTTTTTTTAAAGTTTTAATTCTTCCAATCCATTTTAATGAATTCATTAATTTATTAAATGGTTTTTTATAAAATATATCTTCTAATGTTTTATATAATGCTTCTCTTTTACCACCTATCATTCTAGATGACATTTTCATTATTAAATTTATGTCTTTTATTATTTTTTTTGTAAATATATTCTTTAATTTATCTTTATGTTGTTTTTTATGTAAATTGTTGATTTTTTCTTTAAGAAAATCTTGTATTTTTGTAATTCTTTCCATATTTTTAATTAATTCATTTTTCCTTTTCCATATATTTAAATATAATTTTAATTTTTTATTGTTAAAATCATTATATCTATGAAATTGTCTTTTAAGTATTAATGATCTTTTTTTTAAACCTTTTAATTTTTGTTTTGATTTTAATATTCTATAATTTTTTTCAATCATTGTAGCATAATCATGTTGTTTTAATAAAGGAATAATTTTTTTCCATTTATTTAATTCATTTCTTAATAATTTATTGTTAATCATATCTTGTTGATTAATACGTCTTAAAAGTATTTTTTTTATATGTTTATCTTTTCCTCTTAATAATATATTTTTCAAAATATGTTTCTTTTTTATTTTATCGATTAAATTAACACCTTTTATAATTCTTTGTCTTTTTTCTTCAGGTTTTCTTAATTTTGCTTTAAGAAAACGTTGAATTATATAAGCTTTTTCATTATTTTTTATTTTTTGTATATTTCTATTATATTTTATAAGAATTTCATGTGCTTTTTTAATTAAACTCTTTTCTTTTAACTTTAATCTCTTATTCAAAAATAAATTTTTTTTCATTATATTAATTGTTCTATTTGCAAGAAGAGAATTTTTGATAAAGTTAATTATATCAAGAGCTTTTTCTTTTTTTATATTATTATAATAATTCATTAATTCAATAATTTCTTTTATTTGATCTTTATAAATAGCCTTATTTATTTTTTTAGATGACATATAATCATTAAATAATTTTTTAATTTTATTTTTCATTTTATTTGTATCACCAATTTTATTTAACCAAATATTAAAACTCTTTTTCTTAATATTAGAAACAATTCTTTGTTTAATTTTTAATATATCTAATAATATTTTATAGATTGCTTTCTCTTTTATTCCATTATATATTTTTCTTTCATCTCTTTTCTTTAAACCTCTTTTAAATGTTCTTAATCCTCTTTTTATTCTTTTCATTATATCATAATAATTTGCAGGATAAATTGTACTTCTCCATTTTAATAATACTTTATGTAATTTTGCTTTTAAAGTTGTATTTTCTTTTAAATTTTGTGATTGTTTAATTTGTTTAATTAAAAGTGATTTAAGATATTGTTCTCTTATTTTATTAATTTGTTTTTTCCATAAATTAATTGCATAATTTAAATTCAATCTATCATTAGTTCTTAAAAAATGAGTAATAATATTTTTAACTTTTTCAATATCTTTATCTTTTAATTGACTTTTTTTTAATTGTGATTGCCATAATTTAAAATATTTATAAAGTGGTTTTAATGTTTTATATCTTATTAATCTTCTTAATCTATATTTTCTTTTAGTTTGTTTATTTGTGTCTAACAAAACTGATTTTTTCCACCATTGTAATAATGTTTTATGAAGAATATAATTTTTAAAAGAATTAACAGTTTTAAGTACAGATTTAAGTCCTTTATTTTTTGAAGAATTATTTACTTTATTTTTAAATGATTCTAAAATTAATTTTCTAAAAGGCTTTTTTATAATATTTTCTATTATATTTAATCCTTTTGTAAATTTATAATCTAATCCTTTTCTACGATATAATTTCCATCTTGTAAGATATTTCATTAAAATTTTATCTTTTTGATTTTTTAAATATCCTTTTTTAGTTTTGAAAATAAAATTTGACTTTAAATCTTTTATATCATTTTTTCTAATTTGATCTTTCCATTTATTTAATTTATTTCTTAACATTTCTTTATTAAATTTCTTTTGTGAATGTCTCTTTTTATTTAATAAATTAATTAATTTTCTATTATAATTTTTACTTTTCTTAATATTATCAAAAGGTTTCTTACATAATTTATTTTTAATAATATGAGAAATAATATTTATTCCATTTATAATTTTTGGATAATATTCTTCAGGTTTTTTACATTCTGCTTTCCATTTATAAAGTGATTTAATTAATAATTCTCTTCTATTTCTTTCTTTAATTCTTCCAGCATTTCCTTTAATAATTTTCCCTTTTAATATTTTAATATTATTTTTTGAATTATCAATTTCAATTATTCTTTTCCATATATTAAAAGCATCTCTTAAAGTAATTCTTGGTTTCATTAATCTTTTTGATAATGATATAATATATCTTCCTCTAAGATCTTTATTCATTTTTCTATAAAGTCTCATTAAAATTTGAAAAGCTCTATTAATATATAATTTATTTATTTTATCATATCCTTCTCTTACTTTTCTTAGTTTATCAATATTATCATAATGTTTTCCTGATGAAGAAAATAATTTCCATCTTGAAAGAAATTGTGATAAAATATTTCTTTTATTTTTTTCATAATTTGATAAATATAAAAATTTAATCACTTTTCCTTTTAAATCACTTATTATTAAATCTCTTGCTTTACTTTTCCATTTATAAAAATAATGTCTTAATTTATTTTTATCTTTAATTAAGTATTTTGATAATAATTTTCCTCCTACTTTTTTAAATGCTGTTTCTCCTTTTGTTTTCCTTAATTTTTTCATAAATATTTCTTTATCTTTTTTAATTATTTTCTTTATAAATAATTCAAGTAAATTTGCAAGTAATTTATTTTTATCATAAATATCATTAATATCAATTTTTGGTCTTTGTCTCCATTTATTAAATCTTTTTTGTAAAATTCTATTTTTTAATTTATTATGAATAACTAATAATAAAGCTTTATATAATTTATCATATTTATTTCTAGCTTCAACTTTAATACTTTTATTTTTCCATTTTTGTAAATAATTCCTTAAAATTGAATTTAAATACTTTTTTTTTAATTGAATCATTTTATTAATTCCTTTTGTTTTTTCATTAAATTTAAATTTTAGTTTAATTGCTTTGAATGGATCTTCATAAGTTGATCTTTTACAAAATCTTTCTAATAATTCTAAAGCTTTTAAAATTTCTGGTAATTTTCCTTTTTTAGGAAGTATTTTTTTCCATTTTTCAAAATATTTTTTTAATTTAATTTTATTCAAACGAGAATCTACTCTTCCATACATATTACCAAAAATCCCATGTCTTAAATCTTTCATTTGATAATAATTTAATTTAAATCTCCATTTATAAATTCCTTGTTTTAATATATAATTTCTAAATTTTACCATTTTTTTAAAAACTTTTTTTAATTTTATCTTTTTTATAATTTCCAATAAAAATTTTTTTAATTGATCCATACTTGAATTTAAAGCAGTTTTTTTTGATAATTTTTTCGTTCCATTTAAAATATCCAAAGCAGCAAAAAATTTCCTTTTTTGTCTATCTTGATCATTTGATTGTAAAATATATTTTAATAAATTAGTTTTTAAATTCCATTCATTTAAATTTCTTTTTAATAACATTTTTCTATTATGATCATTATATCTTATATTAACCATTTTTCTCCCTTTAAATATTTTTTTATTCATTAAATCATTATTTTCTTTCCATCTTTCAATAACAAATCTACTTCTTAATAAAGAAAATCTCCAATCTTTTTCAATAAGTAAATTAGCCAAAGCTTCCTTTGCCCATTTTTTTCCCCCAAATAATTTTTGCCAAACATAAGGTCTAATATGACTAATAAGAACTTTTTCTAAAATTTCAAAAAATCTCTTATATAAAAATGAAATATAAATAATATCATAAATATATTTTCTTAACCATTTTCCTCTCCAAACACTTTGAATTTTAATAATTTGTTGTAATATTTTTTGATATCTTTCTTTTAAACCTCTCCACCAACTTTGAACAACTTGAGCAGCTTTTTCTCTATATTTAGGATTTATTGTATTACTAATTCTACCTCTACTTTTAGTTATTCTTTTTATTTTAAATGGATTTTTTTTTCGAATTAATTCTTGTGCTAAATCAACTACTCCTCCTTTATCAAAACGCATTTTTCTTAATATTATTCTATCTTCTGCTGAAGGACCTTTTGATGCTAACATTGCAAGTGATAAATATAAAAATTTATTTTGTGGTGAACGACTTCTTTTTTTTTGATTTTTTATATTTGTTGATTTTAATGTTTGTGTATTAAAATTTCTTTTTTGTTCATCGAAACTTCTATCAAATGAACCTGTATCATATTCTAATGTTTTATTTTTTGATAAAAGTATTGAAGATAATTTATTCATTTTTTTTAATACTCTATATCTATCTATAAAAATATCATTATTTGAACTTGGAATTACTTCTTGTGATGTACTTATTAAACGTCCTTCTTTTCCTATTTTTGGATCATAACCTTTTGTCATTTGTTTTATTAATTTTTTAATTTCAGCTTCAGTCATATTTATTTCTGGATTTTTTCTTCTAATATTAAAATCTTCTATTTTTTCAATATCATTTTGTATATTTTGTTCTACATTACCTTCATTCATTCCATCAATATCAGGTTTAACTAAATTACCAGCTTGTTCCATTTGCATTTTTAAATCTTTTATTTGATTAGTAGGATTATCATTTTTTTCAGAATTACTATCATTTTCATCATCTACATTTTTATTAGGTGACATTTTATCATTAAATCCATTAAAATTAGTTTCTTTTAAATCTCTAGGATTCATATTATATTGAATTTCTCTAGTATTTGTATTAACAAATTCACCACTACCTTTATTTTCTAAATTATTATTCATAAAAATTGGTTGTTGTTCACCAGGTTGCATATAATTAGTTTGTACCATAGGTTGATCTAAAAATATATTTCCAGGTTCATTAGTTGGCATATTAATATATGATTGATATGATTGATATTGAGGTTGTTGAATATTATAATTTGATTGTATTGTTTCTTTACTTATTGTTGGACTTCTTTTTCCTGCATTTAATGTCCTAATATTATATTCTACTTCTTGTGGTGATTCACCTATATTAATTGTTTTTGGACTTCGAGATATTCTCCTTTTATTCTTTTCCATTTTATCTAATTCTAAATGAATTGATTGTCTACTTTCATATGGATAATCTGCTTTCTCTAAATCATTTCTTACTACAGAAAATACACTCTGACCTAAATTTATTGTTGGTGATCTTCCTCTACTTTGATTATTATTTGATGCTAATGGTGACATCATACCAATTCTATTCAAATTTATTTCACTTGGATCTACATATAACATTTCTCCAAATCCTGATTCTATACTACTTTTGTGAAATGGTGATCTTTTTTCTGTTATTTGTTTTGAAATGGGGGAACGGGATTGACGTGTTGATACTGATTGAGAAATTTGTTGTCTATTTTGATTGGTATATGGGGTGGAAGATTGGATTACTCGTTTGAATCCTTTCCCCTCAAATTGCATTTATTTATAATTTTTTTATAATTATTATTTAAATATTAAAATTAACGATTTTATTTTATATATTATTTAAAGGATTGATTTAAAAGTTTTATATTTGGATTAAGTTTTATATTTTTTTAAGAAGATAATTATTGTAAATTTAGTTTTATTTATATTTTATAAATTAAAATGTTGTTAAAATATATTTATTAAATTTATATTACTTTCGTTTATTTTTGATATTTATAAAAAATTAATAAAAAAGTAAAAAATAAATAAAAAAAAATTCTTTAAAAAATAAAAATTAAAAAATAATTAAAACATTAGAAAAAATAAATTCAACCAAAAACAAATAAAAACAAATTACAAAAATGTCAAATCGTAGATTCCAAAACACATCAAATTTCCAAAAAAACATTCGTTTCAACAATCAAAATCAAAACCAAAATACTCAACCATTAAATCGTCGTCAAATAGCAAATAACTTTTCATCAAATTCGCTTCAAAACACATTAAATAATCAAGGTTCATATATAAACCATACTGAAAATTCTCGAGGTTCCCCATACACAACAACTCATCATAACAATTCAGCAAATGAGAATCCAAATCCATTAATGGAAAATAAAATAACACCAATAATATCAGATACAAGTGGTAATCGTCCTTTACCTCGTTTTGGTCAATCATTAGTTTCAATCTCTCCAGTCAAACTTTTATTATTTGGTGGAGCAGTTGGTGATGTCAAAAATTTTCGTTTTTCAAATGATGTTTACTTATTTAATTTAATGACTAGAATTTGGACTAAAATTATAATTGAACAAAATACTCCTTTACCAAAAGAAAGAGCTGCTCATGCTGCTAGTTCAAATTATGATAATCAAATGGTTATTCATGGTGGAAGTGTTGGAGGACAAGGTTTAGCTGAAGATGAATTATGGTTATTTACTTTAAGAAATGATAATGAAGAATATGGTATTTGGAAAAGGATAATTACTCAAAATAAAGGACCTGGTAAGAGATATGGTCATACTTTAAATTATTTAAATCCTATTTTTATTTTATTTGGTGGTTCTTGTAATAATCAATTATTAAATGATGTTTGGATTATTGATATTAAAATGCAAAATCCAAATTGGTATCATTTAGATGTTAAAAATAATATATCACCTTCACCTCGTTTATATCAAACATGTGGTTTTTGTGAGAAAGGTGAAGCAAAAGGTATGATGCTTCTTTTTGGAGGAAGAGATTCAAATGAAAATCCATTAAATGATATTTGGGGACTTACTCGTCATAGAGATGGTTCATGGTCATGGACACAAGCACCAATTAATAATGATTTACTTAAACCAAGATATAATCATTCTGTTGTTTTTTATGGTACTTTAATGATTATTATTGGAGGAAGAGGTCATAGAAGTCATAATGGAATTTTACCTATTCAAGTATTTGATACTAGTAAAAATGATATTTTTGATTTTCCTGGTGTTGGAATGAATAGACATTGTTCTTTTATTTTAGATAAATATATTTTTTTATATGGTGGTTTTAATGAAAAAAATCAAATCCAACCAATTGGAGCACTTAGTAAAATTTCTATGGAGAATTTATTTCAAAATTCACCTTTGAGTAGATTAATTGAAGTTAATAATAAAATTACTAAAATTAATCATAGTGGAAATAATCCTAATCAAAAAAAAATATCAAAGTTTAAATTAAGTCAAGATGTTGTTATTGGTTCTGGTATGAATCAAGAAAATGAAGAAAATGAAATTGATGATATGACTTCAGTATTTAAAAAAATTAGTATTGATAAATTACAAGAAGAAAATAAAAGAATTGGAGAAAATTTCATAAATAATAAAAATCCATTAATGCTAAGTATACGTTCTTTTAATTATAATTTAATAAATAAATTCATAGATACATTATTAAGACCATTTGATTGGTTTGATAATTCAAAAATGGATGAAATACATAATAAATTACCATTTCAATTAAAAGAAATTTATGCTTTAATAAAGGAAGTACAACCAATTTTAGAAAAGGAAAAATCTTTAATAAGAATACGTTCTCCATGTAAAATATTAGGTAATATTTATGGTGATTATAATGGTTTAATGAGATTTTTTGAATCATTTGGTAATCCAAGTGATGATAATCAAAATGGAGATATTAATGTTATGCAATATGTTTTTTTAGGAGATTTTTGTGATAGATGTTATTATTCTCTTGAAAATATTCTTTTATTATTTGCTTTAAAAGTTAAATATCCTGATTTTATTTATTTAATTAGAGGACATCATGAAGATATTCAAGTTAATATTTCTAATGGTTTAGGTCAGGAATGTAAAGAAAGATTAGGTGATGATATTACTACAAATCAAAGTTTATTTTATTATATTAATCAATTATTTGAATTATTACCTTATGGTATTTTAGTTGATAATAGTATTTTATGTGTTCATGGAGGAATTGGTTCAAGAGTTTCTTCTTTAGATGATATTGAAAATATAAAAAAACCTTTTAAAGTCAATTTTAATGTTTCTAATAAAGAAGAGCAAATTGTACTTGATTTATTATATAGTGAATATTCAGATGAAATTGATGATGTAGAACCAAATAAGGAAAGAGATAAAGAATGTAAAGGATTTATTGTAAAATATGGAAAGAATAAATTAGATAAATTTTTATCAGATAATAAAATAAATTTATTAATTACTTCTCATAAATTCTCAAAGGAAGGTGTTATTTCATCAAATAATGATAGATTACTTCATGTTTTTTCTGCTTCTAATTATATGGATAAGTGTAATAATTTAGGGGGGATGATTATAATTGGGAAAAAAACTAAAAATAAACCTATTAATATAATTCCAAGATTAATTAATTCAAATGAAAGTAAAATAGAAACATATAGAAAAAATATACCTTCATCTCCTATTAAAATGTAAACTAATTTTTTTATATATTTTCAATATTTTTTCATTAAAATATTATTCAAAGTAAAAAGTAAAAATAAAAACAAAAAAAAATGAATTATATTTAAATAATATAAATAATAAATAATATTCAATTTTTAACCCAAAAAAAGAATAAATAAATTAAATAAAACATTAAATAAATAAAAAAATAAGATTTTTATTTCGGAATTTGTTGACCATGAATATAAGCAATAGGTTCAACTTTTCCATTATCATAAAACATTCCATTACCATCCATTTCATTATGATGAAAATTACCTTCCCATTTGGAACCGTCTGCCCAAGTAAATGTCCCTCTTCCTTCTCTTAATCCATTTTTCCATTTTCCATCATAAACTTCTCCAGTTTTATAATAATAAATACCTTTACCTTCTCTTTTATCATTTTTATAATCACCTTCATAAATTAATTTTAAATCTTTATAATTATTTTCATATAATTTACCATGTTTTTCTTTTTTATTATCATCCCAATAACCAATATAAACAACATTTTCATTATCATAAAAATAAGCTCCTCTTCCTATTCTTGTAGTATTACTTGCTTCTCCAATATAAAGTCCATTTCCAGTTTTAATTTCAACCCATTCTAATGGCTTATCACTTTCAATTGGTTTTAATTCTAAAATTTTTTCCATAAAATCAGGATATTTTTCTTTTAATTTATTTTCCCAAAATTTATGATGATCAATTTTCCTATATTCATCTACTGTTGATAATTCATTTAATGATGGGTATTTAAAATCAGGTGATACATCCATTGAACTTACATCATCTGTACAGAAACTATTAAATTCTGGTTTTAATAATGATGTTGGACTTTCTTCTTCTTTACATTCATATTGTTTAATTTTACTAATTATATTAAACCAATAATCACCATATGAATCTTTTTTAATTCCTAATATTATACTATAAGAATTTGGTCCTACTCTTAAATTAAATGTATCTTGACCTTGATATGGTGGAAGTAACATTATTCCTTGAACTTTAGTTGCATCATTTTCCCATTCTTCATATTTATTTGAAAGAGGATTTATTATTAAACGATATGCTATTCCACTTCTAGCAAATGAATTCTTTATTTCATAATAAAATTCATCTTTTTTCATTCTATGTGGATGATGATGTTGTACACCAAGATATATTATTTCACTTATTATACCTAAATCTTTATCAGGACCTATTTGTTTTATACCATATGGTACATCACAACATATTCTTAATCTTGCTTCTGTTGGTTTTGGTTCTTGACATGCATCAAGTGCTTTAAATACCCAAAGAATATAAAAACCTGGACGAACTCTTCTTGTTTTTTCTACATTATTATAACAATCAAAATCTGTAAATGCATGATTTATTGTTTTCATACTTGGATTATATTCTGCAAAAATTAATGAAGTTGGATGTGGTTTATTTCTTAATTCTCTATTATATCTCCAATTTTTTTCCATGAAACTAACTGATAATAAACCTTCTTGTTCAACATGAATATTAAATACTTGTGGATCTTTTAAATCATCTTCATTAAAATCATAAATTTTAACATTAGAATCATATATAATTTGACATAAATCAGTTCTAATAAAATATTTATTAATATCTTCAATACTCATCCAAAAAGAACCTTTTTCTTCAGTAAGGTATTTACTATCAATTTGTTTTTTAATATCATCAGTCCATAATGGAGAACCTTTAGACCATTCACGATTCCATTCTCTATATCCCCAAGGATTCCTTAATTTACAAAGTCTAATAGTTTTTCCTTTATCATCAACAACTTCTTCAGTATCAATAAGTGTATAAGTATGATTTTTAATTAATCCTTTATTTTCAACAGAATCATCATTTTTAGTAGAAGAGCAGATAATACCATTATTTAAATCAACAGCTCTGATAATACCCCAAGCTCTATCAATTTTTTCTTCTTTATGTATAATTTTTTCACAAGGAAATGAAGTAAAAGCTCTAAAAACTTCAGAAGCCCAACCACTAATAATATTAGCATAACCACCATTAACTTTAGCCCATGCTTTTTCTAAGAGAAGTGTCCATAATTCAAATGAATTTGGTTTTGCAAAATAAAGAACATTAGTTCCTTTGATACATGGGAAATAATCATCAATAAAAACTATTTGATGTTCACCATCAATAAACATTAAAATTTGATAAATTCCATCATCTGATGTTTGTTTAGTTAAAATTATATCAGAAATTAATCTTGGAAATTCACACATTGCTGCTAATGCACTTAAGAAATAACAATTACCTATTTTTCCTTGTTTTAAATCATCTATTGATATTTTTCCTTCAAAAATTTGTGGTTCTGGAAAAATTTCTGATGCTCTTTTCCATTCAATTTCTTTTGGATCTATTATTGGATTTTTTGCTACTTCAGGTTCAATAAATTTACCATCTGAAGTTTTACCTAATAAAGAATTATCATCTGGAGGAAAAAGTGGATCTATAAAATTTATTCCTGCTTCTGGAATTTCTTGATTTTTAAATATTTTATAATTATTTGGATTATCGAATTCATATCTTTCTTTTATTCGGAAACCTTGAGAGGACATTTATTTATAATTGAATAACAACATTAATCTTATATAATACTACATTTATTAATCAATTTTATTATTTAATATTTTATAATTTTTAATTGAAAAATAAATTTGATTTTTTATAAAATGATGTTTAGATGATAAAAAATCCATTTCTTTTAAAAAAAAATTTCAATTTGAATAAAAAAAAAAAAAATATATAAAAATATAAAAAAAAAAAAATCAAAAATTAAAAAATTCTTAAATAAAAAATATAAAGAACCAAGAAAAATAATATTTTTATGGGAAAGATTTCTTAGTCATAATTTCATAGAATTCATCGAAAGTTAACTCAGTTCCATTAGCAGAAGCTCTTTCAAGCATATCTTTCAATTCTTCAGCACTCATATTTTCTCCTAATTCCTGAGCAATTTTTTTAAGAGAACTTAAAGTAATAGTATCAGCATTAGGATCATCAATAAACAATTCAAAAATTCTATGAATTCCTTCTTTACTTTCTTTATCACCTAATTTATTGTTAATTGAACCAACAAAATCATCAAAGTTAACTCCTCCATTTTTTGCTGCTTCAGGTGTATCTAAATCTGCAATTAATGTATAGATTGTTGGATTTTTTGAATCAAATCCTAATGATTGCATTGCTGCTTTTAATTCTTTTGGATCTATTTTTCCTGTTCCGTTTGTATCAAATAAATCAAATGCTTGACGAATTTCGTCTACTTCGTCATTTGATAAACCGGATTTTTCTACTTTTGTTGTTGTTGTTACTGTTGTTTTTTGTACTCTACGTGACATTTTTAAATAATAATTTTTTTTATTTTTGGATTGTATATTACATTTTGGGTTTTATTATAACGTTTTTTACATAGGTGGTAAAATATTTTTTTTTTTTATTTTGGGTTTTTAAATAATTTTTTTTTTATTTTTTTTTTATATTTTTATTTATTTAAAT
>JAEEGK010016026.1_pt1 | contig 16522 bp, 11 predicted proteins | sample 8958771 | NCBI WGS metagenome assembly JAEEGK01 (sample SAMN16246547, study PRJNA631951) | gut metagenome | biome: gut microbiome; feature: rumen; material: SC-attached | host: Bos | place: Iran: Karaj | collected 2018-10 | reverse complement strand
AAAAAAAAAATAAAAATAAAAAAAAAAAAAAAAATAATTTAATAAAAAAAAATAAACAATATAATAATAATAAAAAAAAAAATAATATTAATAAAAATAATAATAATAATGAAAAAAATAATAATAAAGAAATTAATAAAAAAAATAAACCTTTTGAAATTAATATTGATAATAATAATAATATAAATAAAAATAATAATAATAATAATAGAAAAGATAATAATAATTCTAAACAAAATTATTCTAGTAGTGAAAATAATAATAATTATAATTCAGATCAAAATAATATTATGATTTCAATACAAAGTATTAACAGAAGGGAAAATGATTTAAAAAAATTTTTGCAATTCACTGAAAAATTAACTTTTAATAATAATAATAATCAAAATAATAACAATAATAATTATCAAAATAATAATCAAAATAATAATCAAAATAATAATAATAATAATAATGAAATTAATAATATAAATTATAATAAAAACAATAATTTCATTAATTTTAGTAACAGTAATAATTATAATAATTTTAGTCATAATAGTTTTAATTTTAGTAATAATAGTAATAATAATAATAATAATAATAATAATAATAATAGTAATAATAGTAAAAATTATTATAAACAAGAATCATATAAAGTTTCAAATTTAGAAAACACAGAAAATTTTAATAAAGAACAAGTTTTTCGTAAAAATGTCCCAATAATAAAAGAAGAAGAATATAACAGTAATGATAATAATAATAATATAAATTATAACGCTTATATAAATAATTCAAATTCATTAGACAGAAATTCATTAAAAGAAATTACTAATGAAGGTGTTTTAGATAATTTCATTATAGGAAATAATAATAATTTTCAAAATAATATTAATAATAATAATATTAATATTAATTCTAATAGTTTAATTAATAATAATAATAATAAAATTTTAAGTGAAAGTTCAATGAATACGAAATTAGACCCTTATAATATTGAATATGCTCAACATAGATTAGAAAAAATAAAAGAGCAAATAAAAAATAAAAATAATTAAATTATTTTTAAATTCTTTTTTTTTATTTAATTTTTTATTTCAAAAAAAATATTATTATATTTATAAATATATAATTAATATATAATAATAAATTTTTTATCTAATTTTTATATTATTAAATCATTTATTTTATTTTCAGTTTTTTCATTTTGAATTATTCCATTTTCTTCTATTTTATTATTATTAATATCAATATTATTTTCATTATTTATTTCATTATTATTTAAATTATTATTTTCTTCATTATTAATTTCTTTAATTTCATTAATTTCATTAATTTCATTATTTTTTTCATCTTTTTTATTTTCTTCTATTTTTATATTATTAATTTTTTCAATAATATTATTAATATCTTTATTATTATTATTATTATTTTCAATATTATTTTTATTATTATTATTACTATCATCAACACTTTTATTTAATCTTTTTTTTTTAGTTTTATTATTTAAATTTTTTTTTCCACTATTTGAATCATTTTCATATTTATCATTAATATTTTTATTAATATTTGTAATTGAATTTGAACTATTATGTTTATTTTTAATTTTTAAATAACCTTGATGTCTTTTTTCACTTAAAATTTTACTTTTTGGATTAAATTCCGGTTGAAAAGATGGTAAATATTTTTTTTTAATTTCTTCATTTAATTTTTTTTTCTTTTCAATTGCATCATTATACAATCTATTTATCATATTATTATTATTATTTTTATTATTATTTTCATTATTATTATTAATATTATGATTATTAAAATAATAATTATTAATTTTTGGTTGAAAAACACAATTTTCCATTTCTTTTTTTTTAATATTTTCATTTAATTTATTTTTTTTTTCAATATTTTTTTTTTGAAATTGTTTCATTTTTTCATAATGTTTATTCCAATTTTCTTCTTGAATTTTATTCACTTTTATAATTTTTTTAGGTGGAGTTTTTAACATTTCTTCAATTTTTTTTCTTTTTTCTTTATTAATTTTATCTTCTAATTTTTTAAAATTTTCTTTTTGTTTTATATTTTCATCTTTTAATCTTTCTAAAAAATCACCTTTTTTTTCAACCATAATTAAACTTTTTTTATTAATTTTAGGTTTATATAAATATTTTACATTATCTAATTTAATTTTTTTTTCTTTTAATTTTTCAAGTTTTTCTTGAGATTTAATGTAATATTCATTCATTCTTGATAAATAATTATTTACTATTTTTTTATTATCAATTCTATTTGAATTATTAATATTACTAATACTATTGTTTATATTAAAATTACTAATATTATTATTATTATTATTATAATAAAATTCATTGTTATTATCCATTGAATTATTTAAATGTTTTCTTTCTGATGATGTTATTATATTTGCATTGTTTTTATAATTATTTAGAATGTTTTTTGCGGATGATAAACGAGGTTGATAATGTAAATTTGAAAAATCTGAAAATTTATTTGTTTTTGGAGGATTTTTTTCTTGAGAAAAATTGTTACTATTTGATAAAGAAAATGATTTTTCATTGTTTGGGGAATTTTCATTTGATTTTTCTATTGATTTTTTGTTATTATTGTTTAAATTTTGAATATCTTCTATCATTTCTTTAACTTCTTTTATTTTTTCATTTATATTTTTATTATCATTATTATTTTCGTTTTTATTATTATCAATTAAATTTTCTAAATTATTATCATTTAAATTAATTTTATCATTCTCATTTTTAATATCATTATTATTATTATTAATATTTTCATTACTATTTTCAATGATATTATTATTCATATTTAAATAAAAATATTTTAAATAAAAATTAATTATTTAAAAATAATATTAACATATAAAATAATTAATTTATTAAATTCTCATTTTTTATATTTAATTATTTATTATTTGTTTATAACCATTATTAAAAATATTTTCATTTGTCATTCCAAAATATCTCAATAAATTTTTAATAACAAAAAATACAATAATTCCATGAAAAGTCAAACTAAAAATATTTAAACTCCATATTAAATGTAAATAATTATCAAATCTTAATTTATTCACACTATAAATTTTATACTTATTTAATATTAAATCTTGTAAATAAAAATCAATAAAACATATTAAAATAAATCTAAATAAAGAAACATCTTTACTTGTATTATTAAACATCTCAATTCCATTCGAATTTCTTTCTTTAATATTATATCTTACATAATTAGAGAAATTTAAATTAAAAATCAATAAATATTCTAAATAAATCGCTAAATAAAAACCTAATAATTCAAAAACTTTTGATAACATAATATAATTTAAATTTATATAATTATTAACATTATTTAAATAAGGTTTTGTAATAATAAATTGATAAAAAGAATAAAATAAAAAATATCCTAAAATTGAAAAAATAATCCATAATTTATTTTCTAATATAAATTTAAATTGATCTAAATTATTAAAATCTATTTGAATTATATTAAAAAATATATAATATATTATATATCCTAAAACTATACCATATAAGATATCATTTAAATATACATAATTTAAAAATAATTTTTCAGTACAAATAAATAATAATGATAATACCCATAAAACTATTAATATTAATTTTTTTTCTTTTGTATTATTATTTTTTTTGGATAAAATTGCTCTATAAAAACATCCAAAAATTAAATAAAGACTTAAAGCACTATTTGAAGGATTACTATAAGTAATTGAAATTTCACATGTTGGAAATTTTGTATTTGAAAAATAAGGTCGTTCTTCTTTATAAATTAATTTTAAATTAGAAGATATAATTAAACTTAAAGAATCTAAAAATATCATAAATAAACTTGAATAAATATTAATATAATTAAAAACAAAATAAAATAAAAAATATTTTAAACCTTTTTCTACATAATTTGAAAATATAAAATAATCACATCTTGTATTATCAGGCGTAAAAAATAAATATGTTGTAAGAGATTTTAATATATTTTTAATAAAAAAATCAAATATTATAAATGCTATTAAAATCATACTTATATAAATCATTTTATATTTCATTGAATGATTATCATTTCTAATATCATTTATCATTTTATATTAATTATAAAATATTAATATATATATATATTATATTATTTTATTTTCATAAAAAAAAAATAACAATTTTTATTTTAATATCTAAATTTTTTCATATTAATATATAAAAATAATATTTATTAAAAATGTCTTATTGCGAACCATGCTGTTGTGATCCTTGTGATATTTGCTGTTGTGATCCTTGTTGTTGTTATGATCCATGTGACCCTTGTGACCCATGTAAAAAAACATGTTGTTATATATGTAAATGTGACCCTTGTTGTTGCGTAAAAACATATTGTGACCCATGTTGTAGAACATATTGTTATGTATGCAAATGTGATCCTTGTTGTTGTGTTAAAACATATTGTGATCCTTGCTGTAGATATCCAAGTTGTTGCACATGCAGATATTGTTGTGTTCCCACATGTTGTTCTGTTAAAGAAAAATATGGATTAAATTATGATTACAGTAAACCTAATGTTGATTTAAGTAGTAGTAATAATTTTTCTTCTACTACATATAGAAGTAATTATAGAAATCCATGTGGTGATTGTGGAGTATAAATATAATTATTATAAATAAATATGTTTTTATTTAATTTATTTATTTTTTTTTTTAAGAAAAATACTTGATTATATTATTTAATTAAAATTAATATTTTTAAATTTTTTTATTATTATTATTTATATCTAAATCTTAAAAATAATATTTATAATAAATATTATGTTATAATTTATAACCTTTTTTTATTAAAGAATTATATTTTTTAATTAAATCTTGGTCGGCTTGATTGAAATTAAATAAAGCAAAAAAATTTAATTTTCTTTTGTTTTGAGGACTTAAAAATTTTTTTTCAATATTTTTAAATTTTCTATCAGATTTTTCAAAAATATCTTTTAAAGTTTCAATATCATAATTTATAATATTTTCTTTTTTAATATTATTTATTTCGTTGTTCATTTTTTTTAAAATTTTTTGTAATTTAAAATCATCATGACTTTTTTTTAATTGAATTGTTTTATAATTATAAATATTATGATTTATTATATTTTTAACATCATTAATTTTTTCTTCAATATTTTGTTCTTTAAATTTTTTTTCCGGTTTGAAATTAAAATCTATTAATAAATTATTTTTTCTTTTTTTTTTCTTTTCATTTTCTTCTTCATCAATCATTCTTTCAGTTAAACTTTTAACTTTATATTTGTAATTATAATTATTATCAAAAAAATAAGCTGGTTCTTCATTGACCATTTTAATTTCTTTTTTATTTAAAATTGTTTTAAAATTAATCATTTCTTCATTTTTATTATTATTAACATTATTATTATTATTATCAATAATCATTTTATATCTATCATGTGCTTCAAAATTATTTGTGTTTTTATCAAAATGAAAATTTTTACAATATTTATAATTTTGAATTGTATTGTGTTTTCCTTGTAAAAAATCAAAAATTTTTATATTAAAACTACTTATTTTGTTATCATATGATTCACAAGTTTTTTTTTGATTTTTATTTATAATATGATTTATTTTTATTTTTAATTGTTTTTTTTTACGCTCATTATTTGAATTTAAGTTAATTAAATTTTTGTTTTTAAGTATTTTATAATAATGTAATAATTTTTGTTCTTTTTTTTTTCTTTCATTTTCAAAAAAAAGTTTTTTTTCTTCTAAATTTTTATTTCGTTTTTCATTTACAAGTTTAATTTTATTATCTAAAGTTAATAAAGAAAAATTTGTTGTTTTTAATGGTGAAAAATTAGTTGAAGTATCATAAGTAAAATTACTTGAATAAAAATTACGTGAATTTTTATTATTACTATCATAAATAGTAAATTTTGAAGGTGTATTTAAAGAAAGTTTTAATGAAGGAATTTTATCATTATTATTATTTGATGAACGAAAAGATGAAATATTATTATTATTAAATGTTTTATACATAATATATTATAAATTATATATAATAAATATTATATTAATTAATAATATAATAATTAAATATTTAATTTAAATTAATATTTAAATTAATATATTATTAAAAATAATTTAAATTTAAAAAATTAATTTAATACTAATTGAAATATAGAAAATTAACTGTCAATAAGATTAATTAATATTTTTTTAAATCTGATTAAATAAACCACCTTTAAATAAAGCCGCTACTTAAATTTAACAATTATAATTTTATAAACACTTCTATAAAGATATTTTTTCATAAAATAACTTATTAAATTAGTATTTGTATGTTAAAAATTTTTAACGATATAATTATAAAATTATTATATTTCATATGTTTAAATTTTAAATTTAAATTTTAAAATGTTATTTAAAATTAAAATAAAAATAATAATATATATTTAAAAAAGAAAAGCGCTTATTATAATGTCAAATCGTATAAGTTATTATTCTTTATCACAATTGTTTATTCAATGTGAAGAACAAGCAGAAAAATCAATTTTTTTAGAGGAAAACAAAGAAAATTATTTTATAAATTTAAACATTGATATTAATATTAAGAAAAAGAATTATGAAGGAAAAAAAGGACCTATAAATTTGTATAAAAATAAAATTTTGAAATTTGCAAATTTTTAATAAAATTTTCTATAAAGGAAAGTAATTTTTGGTATTATTGTATTAAAAAAGCTCAATATTATTTATATATATGATAATTTTATTTTTTAACATAAAATTTAGATATTATATTTAAATTTAAATATATTAATATTACTATAAATTATTAATATTATTTTAAGTATTCTATTTAATAGATTTAGATGAAAGGATAATAAGAATTTTAAAAAAATATTTTTAATAAAATTTTGTTTAATTATTTTTCATTTAAATTTTAATTAATTATTAATTTTTTTATTATTTTAATTTTTTTATGGTTTAAAAATTTTAAATTATTTAATTTTAATAAAATATAAAATTATTTATTTAAATAATTATAATAATTTTAATGAAAAAAAATAACTCTTCAGTTTATAATAATTATAATAATTTAAATAATTATTTTCAAAACAATAATAATAATTATAATAGGATAAATTTACATTCATATGAAAATAATATTTTAAATAATTATGACATGAATTATAATAACATAGATATTAATAATATGAAAAAAAACATAAATAAAAGCAATAAATTAAATAATATTGTTAATTTGAATATAAAAAATAATAATAACAAAAATATTAAGAAAAATAATAATAATATTTTAACAAAAAAGAAAAATATTAATTATAGCACTGGTAATTTATTAGAAAATAATTATAATAATTTTTATAATAATAATTATAATGATAATAATAATTACAATAATAATTACAATTATAATAATAATAATAATAATTACAATTATAATTATAATAAAAATTTTAATAAAAGAAATAATAATAATAATTTTAATTATAATAGCGTGAGAAATTTATCTAATAATGTTAATTACAATAATTTAAATTATAATGAATTATATAATAATAATAATAATTATTATAATAAAAATAATTTTCCAAATAATTTCAATAATAATGACTTTAATAAAAATTATAATTTTCATATAAATAAAAATAAAAAATCAAACTCAGTTTTACCTATTAATAATAATATTTATTTACCACCTTTAAATATAGTTCATTCAAAAATTAATTCATTTAATAATCAATCTATAAATAATAATTTTTACAATTATAATAATGATATGAATATAAATAATAATAGCATAAGAACTAATATTAACAACATTAGTGGTTTTTTATATAAACCTCATACAATAAAAGAATATAAAGCTTTAACACCAATTCATATGGGTCCTTTAGGACCTAATATAGGTACAAAAGATTGGTTAGAAAGAAAGAAAAAAAATGATAGAAAAAATAAATATTCTAATATGTTAGCAGTAAATCATATTGGTATAACAAAAATTAAAAAAGAAAATCCAAAAGAACAAAGAGAAAATGAAATTAAAAAAAAAATTAATAAAAGTGCAAGATATAAAACATATGAATATGGAAAAAGTATAAAAGATATTTATTATTTTCCTTATGAAGAAAAATTATTTAAAGGAAATTTTTATTATAATAATGGAATATATAACAATGATCAAATTAAAAAATATTTACAATATAATTCAGATTATATAAATGAAAATGATGATAATATTAATTTAGAAATTTTAGATAATAAAGAAGATGAGATTAATTCACTTATGAAACAAAGAGAAAAATATTTGAAAAGTGTTCAAGATATAAAAAATGCTTTATTTTAATATTATTATATTTTATAATATAAATATTATAAATAATTAAAATATTTCAATATTTTGTGAATATATATATTTAATAATAATTTAATTTCATAATTATAATAATAATATTGCTTTTGAAATAAAAAATAATATATATAAAAAAAATATAAATTTTAATAATTATAAATTAATCTTTTTACTAAAAAATCCAACCATACAGCTCTCACTATATTCAATACAATTATTATCAAATAAAGGAATTTTTCTAAATCCTTCTTTTAACATTGTAAAAGGAATACATGCTCTAGCAAACATATTATCATCCATAAAAAATTTAATCATTAATCCTCCTAAATCAGGTTCATATACATCAAAACTAACTGTTTTATTATCAGTTATATGTGTAAAAATAACTCCACCATAACATTGAAAAGTATATTTAGGATTTTTATCCTCTTTATGTGAGCCTAAGGTATACATTTCAAAATTAAGTGAACCATCTTTAGATATTTCATCATCAATTTCATGAAATTTATTTGCAGCATCTATTAATTTAACTAAATTAGTAAGACTAAAAATTTTTAATTCTAAAGTATAATATGGTTTTTCATAATCTTCAAATTTCAAATAATCAATTAATAATTTTCTAGGTTTTAATACATATCCTTGATTTTTATTTTGTTTAAAAAATACTTTATCAAATAATGTAAAATCATCATCTAATGCCTGTATATTTAAAGCAGCACATTGACATCCTTGTAACCAACATTTAATGCAATCATAATTAGAAGAATCGAAACTTTGTGGATAAGCTTTCATCATACAATGAGTATTTAATTCAATTATTTTCTTTCTTTTTATAGGATCTTTGGCATACTCCATTAATTTTGTACTTTTTAAAGTTACAAATTCCCATGGTTGTAATTTTAATTCATCTAATTTTTCATATGAAAATTTAGTTCCATGTAAACCTCTAGATAATTCTAAATTTTCTACTGTTTCTATTTTACTTTCATCATATTCTTCTTCATTTTGTTTTTGATTTGGATTTTCAATTGGTTTTGAATAAATAATTGAATTATTGTTATAAAGTAAGTTTATTTTTTCTTCTGATTTATCATCTTTTAAATAAAGCTTTTTTATTACTTCATTTTTTTTAATATTTTTTTGTATGTTTTTTAAAAGAACATTATATAATTTATCTGCTTCTTTTCTTTTAATAGGTTGTAATATTTGTTCACTTGGGACTCTTTTTCCTGAAGTTTTTAAAATAAATTTATATTTTAAATCTTTTAAAGTAGGTAAATATTCAGGAATAGGATTAACAGGAAACATATACAAATCAATTAATGTATCATGACATTTTTGAGCCATACTACTTTGATGTTTTTTATCACAATGATTTTCAATACTTAAAATAACTGGAAAAGGACTTTCTTCAAAAGCAGTTACTTTTAATGTTTCTAATATTTCTAATAAATGTAATTTAGTAACTAAAGTAAAACCATGAGTAATTAAAATATCATCATTTATTCCATCATAACAATCTAATTCAACTAATCTATATCCATCAAACATAGCTAAACTATACATTTCTTTTGAGGATTTACCATGTAATTGATGACCTGTTAAATAAGTGTTATGAGTTGAATTTATTAAGTAATCACATAAAGGTCTATCTGTTACAACATCAGCTAATATTTTATCTTTATCATACACTAATAAAGAATCACTATTTAACATATAAGAAAATTCTCTTAATTTCATGTATAGTGGGATTTGTTCTGATTCATCTTTTTCTTTATTATATTCATTAAATTTTTGTTCTATTTCTACTAATTCTATTTTGCCTTCATTTTTTTCATAAATTTTGAAAATATCATCGTATAATTTTTTTTTATCATCTTCATTTATATTTTCTTTAAAATTTAAAATAAATTCAATAGATTCTAATAAATTTAAATCTTCTTTTTCTACTTCTTTAAAAAAATTAATTAAATCATTAGGAGAAAAAACCTTTTTATTTTCTTTTGAAATTAATGTTGCATATTGATTATAATATTCTGCATATTGATGACCTCCTGTATTTTTTTTAAAATATTCAATTACTTCTTCTTTTGTTATTTTTCCATCTTTATTTGTATCAAGTAAAATAAATATTTCTTTTTTACTTATTCCTAAATCCTTTGCGAATTTATTTACTTCTGCATCATTCAATTCTTTATCAAAATTTTTATCATATTTATGCCAAAGATTTTGTAAATTTTTATGAATAGATTTTGTTTGATTTGTCATAATATATTTTTGATATAAATAAACTATTCCACCAACAAATTTTTCTAATTCATCTTTTGATTTGAAAACAAAATCATGTGATTTGTTATTTATATAAATTTGTAAAGCAGTGTCTTTTTTTATATTTTTTTTGTTTTTTAAATTTTCAGACTTCTTTGTAAATGTCATTTTTTGAATATTTCTGAGATTTATTGTTTCGATTGTTTTTTCTTTTTTATTTGCAAAACATAATAAATCAATATTTGATTCGTTTAAGTAAAGATAGCCAGAAATAGAAGAATCATATGTCATTTTATCTACTTTTGTTCCATAAATAAGTGCTTCAATAAATTCTGGTGTTATTGCAGGATATAACCAATGGAGAATGTTTTGAATATATGTTGGAATATTGGTTATTATTACTGATTTATCTCTTTTCATTTTTGTAAATTAAAAATTATGATGAGAATAATATAAATTAAATAATTTAATAAATAATATAAAACATAAATATTAAATAATTTATTATTTTTTTAATTTAAAAATAATTTTATATGGGAAGTTTAATAACAAGATTAGTTTTTCAACCACCAAAAAGAACATTTGATCAAGATACAGAAAATGATGTTTATATTCCAACTAAACATGGTGTTCAAATATTAGTAAAATCTATAATAAAAGATGAAAGTTATTTATATATGATAATTTCACATGGAAATTCAGAAGATGTTCGAAATGTTTACGATGATTGGGCTACGAAATATGCTCAAAATGTATTAAATGTTAATTTAATAATGTATGAATATACAGGGTATGAAAAAAAAGATGAGATTCAACCAAGTGAAAAATATTGCTATGATGATATTGAAGCTGTTTATAAGTATTTAACTGAAAATTTAAAAGTATTACCGGAGAGAATAATTGCATTTGGACGTTCAGTCGGAAGTGGTCCTTCTTGTTATTTGGCTGAAAAATACAAGAATATTGGAGGATTAATATTAAATTGTGGCTTTATGAGTGCATATAGAGTTATTTTTAATTTTAGATTTACTTTACCAGGAGATGTATTTCCTAATATAGATAGAATGAAAAATATTACATGTCCTGTTTGTGTTATTCATAGTATTAAGGATGAAATTATTCCTTTTTATCATGGAAAAGAATTATATAAAGCAGCAAAAAATAAATTTGATCCCTTATATATAGATGGAACAGGTCATAATAATATAGATAGAATATCTGATGATGTTTTTAGGCATATGAGTAAATTTTTTAAATTTATTGATTCAGATTATAAAGATGAATTTAAACAAAATATTTAATTAAAATTATATATATTATTAACATAAATATAAATTAAAAAATAAAAGTCAAGTTTAAGATGATTTTATATTAAAATTTTTTTCTTATTCAATTATTTAAATTTTATTTTATTTATTAATTATATTCATTTGATACATAAATATATATATTTTTTTTTGTTTCGATATTCTTTTTCTTTTAAATTTTTAAAATTTTTAATAAATAAAAATAAATAATTAATTAATTAATCATTTACTAAAAATAATGAAAAATTTTTTTAAATTTTTTCTGTCCTGCGATATATTTAGCTTTAACCCATACTTGTGCTTCAATGGAGAATATAGATATAGATCTGTGGTTGGGGTTATAATATCATTAATATTTTATTGTACTGTAATATCTCTTGGAACTTTTTTATTTAAAAACTACATCGATGGTGTTGGTATGTCAGTGATTCAATCAGAATTTTATGGATATGATAACGAAATACAACTTTCAGATAATTTACTAATGGTAAGAATAATTAATGAATCCAGTTTACCAGTTCCGACATCTATAATTAAACCTTTTGTTAGTTACAATTATTATATGAATAATTCTAATGATGTTTTTGTATATGAAATGAAAAGATGTGAAGAAAAAGATTTTGAAAATGCACTAAAACATATAGCCCCAGATATAAATTCCTATTTTTGTTTAAATACATCATCAATGAAATATAAATCAATAAAATATTCAGATAAATTACCACTTCAAAGTTATTTAGGTATATATGCAGCATTTTGTGACTCTTCAACTTATTTTAATAACGAAAATTGTTCAAGTCCAGAAGAACAAGAAAAATATAAAAAAAATAATGTATTAGTCTTTGAATATATTTTAAAAGATGATTATGCTAACCATAAAAATAATACAAATCCAATCCAAAAATCATATAAAACAAAAACAAAATATATCAACAATGGACTTTCTTATTTATCAATTACATTACAAAAAATATTTTATAGTTCAGATGAAGGTTTTATATTCATAAAAAATAAAAATTATGAAGGTTTAAAGACTGGGGAAGTTACAGAATCTTTCCAAGAAAAAGGAATAAGTTCATATTATATAGGAAATGTTCATTTTTATTTAGAAATACTTCCTTCAATATTATCAGCAATCCAATATAATAGATCATATCCAAAATTACAAAGCTTCTTAGCATCTATTGGAGGTATTTTTGATGCAATTATGTTTTTATGTCAATTTATAGCATTCTTTTTCACAAGAGGTTTATTCTTCAGAGACTTAACTTTACTTTATTTTAATAATACATATTATAATAAAAAAATTAAAGTAACTGATGAATTCACTACTCTTAATAAAACCAAGTCAATATCTCAAATAATCAATATCAAAAAAAAACAATTAAACAATAAAGAAAACATGAATAATATTAATTATTCAGGATTCCCATTAAATAATAAGAATATACCATTTTCTTCCACCTTAAATATTAATTATAAATCCCAAATTCTTACAAAAGAAAATGATGAGAATAAAAATGAGAAAAATAATATGATATTAAATTTTTTTAATAAAAATAATAGAAATAATTCATTAAAAATTCCATTTGAATTAAAAGAAATTAAAAAAATTAATTTTATAACTTATTTAAAAAGCTTAATTTTTGGATGTTATCAAACAAAAAATGGTTTAGTTTTGGAAAAATTACAAAATATTATATGTTTATTTCTTAGTTCTGATGAATTGGTATTTAATTATATGAGAAATCGAACTTTAAATGAGTTTATTTGTAAAACTGATGATAATTTATCATAATATTTACTATTTGAATATATAGAAATTAATGTTAGATAATTTAAATTTATGTTAAATATATTTATATATTTTTTTTTTTTTATATTATTAAGAATTTATATTTTAAAAACAATTTAAATTTATATATATTATTAAAAATGGAAAATCCATGGGGATGGGGATTGGGGATTGGGCCCAATCCCCAATCCCCATTTTATTTTATTTAAAAAAAATGATTTAATTAATAATATTCTTATTAAAATTAATAAATTGAAATAATAATTTTTTTAAATTTTAATAAAAATTTTATTAAAAATTTATTATAAAATTTTCTTAATTCTATTCTAAAAACAAAAATATAATTAAATTATGTTGAATTTAATAATAAATAATAAATACTTAATTAAACAAAAATTAGGCGAAGGTTCAACATCGAAAGTTTTTTTAGTAAAAGATTTAAAATCAAACAAACATTTCGCTTGTAAATTTTTTACACATAAAAAATTTTTCCTCAACGAATCAAATTTTTTATCATCTTTTTCTCATAAAAACATAATAAAAAAATACGATGAAGGTGAATTTGAATTAAAAAACAAAAAATTAAAATATTTAATTTTAGATTATTGCGAACATGGAAAACTTTCAAATTACATAATTTTTTTTGGTTTTGGATTTGGTGAAAAATATGGAAAATTTTTATTTAAAAATATTTTAGAAACTGTGAATGAAATTCATAATTTTGGTTTTGCTCATCGAGATTTAAAATTAGAAAATATTTTATTAGATAAATTTTTTAATATAAAAATCGTTGATTTTGGATTTTGTTGTTTATTAAATGGAAATAAATTAAAAAATCGTTTGGGAACTTTTATTTACGCTGCGCCTGAAATTTTTAATAATAAAAATTACGATGGAAAAAAAATTGATTATTTTTCATTGGGAATTGTTTTATTTTTAATTGTGACAGGAAAAATTTTTTTTTTGTTTGATGAAAGGAAAAAATTTAATTTTAATAATTATGAAAATTATAAAAATTTTATTTCAAAATTGGAAAAAGAATGTTTAAATTTTAGTTTTGAATTTCGAGATTTGTTGTTTAAAATGATTAAATTTAATCCTAATGAACGTTTGAATTATTTTGATGTTATTAATCATGAATGGTTGAAAAATATTGAAATTAATAAAATTGAAATGCAAAATAATTTTATTTTAAGAGATGAATTTGTAAGAACAAAAATTGAAGAATTTAAAATTTTTAATGAAATTGAAAATGAAAAAAATGAAAGTTTTAATTTATAATTTTTTTTTTTTGTAAATATTATTATTTGCCATTATTAATTTAATTTAAATAAATTTCACTAAAAAAAATACATTAAAAATAAAATAAATTTAAAACATCAATAAAAATTTTCAATCAAAAATTAACTAAAAATGGAACAAATTTCAACATCAAGAACATGGGCAGAAATTAATTTAAAATCACTTGAAAAAAACATAGAAATTCTCCGAACTCAAATTTCAAACCAAACAAAATTTCTTGCAGTTGTTAAAGCAAACGCTTATGGCCACGGTTTAATAGAAATATCAAAAAAACTTGAAGAATTAAAAGTTGACATGTTTGGTGTTGCAACAGTCGAAGAAGCATTAAAATTACGAGAAAATCAAATAAAAACTCCAATTTTAATTTTAGGTCAATCTTCGCCTGAATTATTTGATTTAATTTCAGACAATGAAATCACTCAAACTATTGAAAATATCGAAATTGCGAAAAAATTCTCAAATTTCGCCCAAAATAAAAAAAAATCCATAAAAATTCATATAAAAATCGACAGTGGAATGGGAAGAATTGGTTTTTTTTGGCCAGAAGATGAAAAATCAAAGAAAAAAACATCGCAAGAAATAAAAAAAATTTCCACTTTTCCGGGATTAAAAATCGAAGGAATTTTTACACATTTAGCCAAAGCAACAGACAAACATTTAACAAACAATCAAATTAAAAAATTCAAAGAATCAATTGAATATTTAAACAATTTAGGACTTAAATTTAATATCATTCACGCTGCTGCAAGTGTAGCAACATTAAATTTTCCTTCTGCTCATTTTGATATGTGTCGATTTGGTTTAGTAATGTATGGATACGAATCGACTGAAAATGGCAATGAAAATGGAAAATTAAATTTAGAGCCAATTTTGAAAGTAAAATCTAAAATTAGCGCTGTAAGAAATTTACCAAAAGATTCTAAAATTGGTTATGATTGTACTTATACATTAAAAAAAGATTCTAAAATTGCTGTTTTGCCTATTGGTTATGGCGATGGTTTTCCTAGAAATTTAAGTAATAAAGCCAATGTGAAAATCAAAGGAATTTTGTGCCCAATTGTTGGAAGAGTTTGTATGGATATGATTATGGTCGATGCCAGTGATGTTGAGGAGGTTAATGAAGGTGATGTGGCTGTTGTTTTTGATGAAGAGTTGATTGTTGATGATGTGAAAAAATCTGGGACGATTATTCATGAAATTTTGTGTACGATTTTACCCAGAGTTAAAAGAGTTTATATTAATTAACTATTTTTGATTGTAAATATTTTTAGTTTTATTGTTCAAATGAAATAATATTTTGAAATTTTATATATTTTTAATAATAATTATATTTAGTATAATTTTTATTTAAAATATTTATTTTTATAATAATTTTTAAATTAGTTATAATTTTTTTTTTTTTTTTTTTTTGTTATTTTAATTTAAATATTTTTTTTTAAAATATGAATGGGGATTGGGGATTGGGGATTGGGGATTGGGGATTG
>JAEEGK010016023.1_pt1 | contig 16526 bp, 12 predicted proteins | sample 8958771 | NCBI WGS metagenome assembly JAEEGK01 (sample SAMN16246547, study PRJNA631951) | gut metagenome | biome: gut microbiome; feature: rumen; material: SC-attached | host: Bos | place: Iran: Karaj | collected 2018-10 | reverse complement strand
ACAATATAATTTTTTTTAAGATTAAAAAAATATTCATTTAGGAAAAATTGAACTATCTCAGTTAATAATTTTGAAATATTGACTAATTAGATTTAAAATAAATCTAAAAAATCAATTAATTAAAACATATTATTAATATATTTATTATTTATTTTTATAAATCTTGAGTAATTAGTTTTCATTTAATTTTAAATTAAAACTATCTAACTTTTGATTTAATATATATATAAATTCATTTCCTATTTCTTTTTCAAATAACATCTGTTTTACAATTTTCTTTTCATCAATTAAAAACACTAAATTAATTTTTATATTATCATTATCTACTTTTTCAACAGTTTTATCTGTTAATTGACAAATATTATATTTATTTCCAATCATTCTTATTGAAGGTTCGAATTGATTTATTTCTTTATCTTTTAGAAAATAAAGAAAATTTTCATCAAAAAAAAGAAGGTAATTAACCTTGGTTTCTTGGTTATTTATTTTATTTTGTTTTCTTCCAAAACCAAATCGATTTAAAATACTTTTTTTTTTAATAGATTTAATTTTAATCCATTTAATAACTGGAATAATATCTTTTGAAATTAATGTTCCTTTTAAAAATAAATAATGACATATAATATCATCAGAATAATCTTTAATTTTCTCTGATAAAGGAATTTCTTGTTTATTTTCTTTAGTATATATTTTTAAATTTTTGTCTGTTGAAATATCTTCATTCTCTTCAATATTTTCATTAGATGTTAAATTGGTATCTTTAATGTCTTCATATTCTTCATATTCATCTTCTTCATCATTTACATCATATACATTATCTTCTTCTGAAATTTGAATGTTATATGATTTTTGTTTTTGATGACCATTTTGATTATTATTTTGGTTTTCTTTTTTCTTTATTATATTTGTGAATTTTTGTTTAAGAAAATTCCCTTTATTTTTCAATGTATTTCCAATAGTTCCAATTCCTCCTAATAAACTCTTTTTTATTTGAATTCCATTTTTTTTCATTTTTTTAAATTAAATTTTTTATAATAATTTAATGTTTTCAAAAATATAAATTTTTAATAATATATATTTCTTATATTGTTATATTAATAATTATTCATTTTTTGAAGATTTATCTTTATTTTTATTCGGAGTTACACATACTCTTATAATATCTTTAATTTCATTTAAAAAACTATTGCTTTCATTATATTCTTCAGTTTTAACTTTTATTTGTTTTATTTCTTTTTCTTTATTATCTTCTTTTATTTCCTTTTTAGATATTATTTCATTTCCTTTATGAATATAGGAATTAATTTTTGGTATTTTAATTTTATGAGAAATAATAAGTTTTTTCAAATTAAAACTATTATTGTATTTTAATGGATTTATATTAGATAATGAATTGATTCTATTATTTTTTGAATATATCTTTAAGTCATTATTTAATAGAGGATAATTTTTGGATATTAATTTTTGTTTTATTCTTTTTAAATTAATTTCTTGTTTTTTTAAAGATTTTGGAAAATCAATTAAATCATTTCCTTTATTTTCAATATCATTATTTATTTTTTTTATATATTTCTTTAAATTTACATTAATATAATTTAATGGATTATCCATGTTTGTTCTAAAAGATAATCTTTTAATTAACTTATTTTTTTGAAATTTTGGACTAATGTAATTTTCATTATCTTCAAAAACAGTTTTTGTATTTAATTCATTTTTACCTAAAGTATAAATCTTAGGTAAAGATTTATTTTTTGAAAGTTTTGTGTTTTCAGCATAACTATTATGTTTAGGGAAGGAAAGATATTTTCTTGAATTACTTTTATTTAAACATAAATTTGCAGATTCTTGCTTTTTAAATTGAAATTGGTAAAATGACATCATTTAAAAGTTTAAAATAATTATTTATTGCTGATATTTCTCATTTAATTTTTTTTAAAAAATGTGTAATAATTTAAGTATATCTTCATTTATATATAAAATAAATTCATATTTGATTTCAAACAACTAATTATTTTTTTTCAATAAAAGAAAAATAAATATTTCATTTTTAATACAAAAAAATAATATATATTTGAATTATTTTTTTTTATATTGAGGTATCAATATGGAACAAAAGGTCAAATACCCAATAAATAGAGATAAATTTAAACAAGGATGTATTTCAATATTTAAAAGATGGACTGCATTTAGATTAGCTTTAGATAATAATCCTCAAATATTAACATATTATAATGAAGATCAAACTGTTATAGAAATAAATGAATATTTAGAAATGTTATATGATGATATTTTAACAACAATTGTAAAAAATAAAGAATCCTCAAAATTAATTGATGAAATTTCAGATTGTTTATTTACTTTTATGTATGATTATTTTCAAGTTGATTTAGAAGATGAAAGTGATATTGAAATTGCAAAAATACTTTTAAATTTATTTAATGAATTAAAAGAAGGAAAAGAAAATTTATTAAATAAATTAAAAAGTGATGAAAAAAAAAGTACTATGAAACATAGTGTTGAATTTCCTATTTTAGGAAACCAAAAAGTTATTTTTGAAAAAGAAGAGGAAGATAATGAAGAAAGTAGTAAAGATGAAGAAGAAGAAGAAGAAGAAGAAGAAAAAGATAAAAATAAAAGTAATAAGAAAATGGATATTGATGATGTTGATGAAGATGGCTTTACAATTGTTAAAAAAGGAAAAGGAAAAAAATATTAGAATCCTTTTGTTTTTTATTTGATAACTCTTTTAGTTTAATAAAAAATATATAAAAATAGGAAAAAATTATTTTTCAATAAAATAAATATATATTTTTCATAAATTTTTCTTGCCTTTTAAAGGGTTTATATATTTTTGTAAACTGTGTTTAGAAAATTAAATTATTGTTTTGAAAAATATAATACTAATTAATGCATTATATTCTTTTATTAAATATATATAAATTTTGAGGATTATTATTTTTAATCTTAGAATTTTGAATAAATAGAAATAATTTAAAAATAAAAGGTAGTTATTATTGATGTTTAAGATAATGAGTATTATAATAATTGAAGTTTTGAAGATATATTATTCCAATAAATATTTTCAATTTTTTGCATATAAATATATTTATTGGTAAAATTACTTTTTTGGTCTAATCAATTTTTAATTTAATTTTAATAATATTTAAAATAAATAAAAACAATTCGTAAAAATCTAAAAAAATAGCATCAATATATTGTTTTAATAAATCATAATTTTAATTCAAATTTTTAATTGCTAAAATATGTTTAATAATTGGGGATTGGGGATTGGGCCCAATCCCCATTAATTGACATTTTTAATAAATATTATTCTTTCTTTTTTATTTTAAATAAATTAAATAAAAACTAATTAATAATTTATTTTTGATTTATTTCTATAAAATTGTATTATACATTAATATTATTAATTATTCATTATTAATATATATTGCACATTTTACATTTTTCTAATTCAACAACTTCAACATCTAAATAATTTTCATTATCTTCGAATGGAATATTTAAATCATCACAAATTTTTTTTTTTTCACTTTTAAAAATATTCAAAACCTTTTTTCTATCTTCTAAATTATAAATATGTAAATAATCAATTAAAATTTCATTATTGAAATTATATTTACTAAAAATTTGAATAATAATATAATCAACACATTCAAACCCATTATGGATGAAATTATCTATTAAATAACCTAAACCTTTACTTTCTAAATAAGAAATAACATCATTATAATTTGTAACATAACTACCTTCATTTATTTTACAACAAATACATTCAATGTTATTTGATGACATTGCAATATTATTTGAAGAAGTACAAACATTTAATAAATAATTTAATAGTTTATTATCAATTTTTTCACAATCAACTTGTAATTTTAATAAAAATCTAAATATATGTCCTGGTTTTCTTATACCTAATTCTTCTATGTCTTTAAAAGTTATATTTAATTCCTCTTTTTTAATCTTATCAATTATTTCTTCTATTTCATATATTTTATTATTAATTAATAAATTAAGATATGAAATTAAATCACATGAAATTAACCAATCTTTTAATTTTGATATTTGTTCATTTGTTGGATAGTCATCAATATTATCATTATTTATACTATCATTTATATTATTTTTATAAACATAATCTGTTAATAAAGATGATTTTTTTTTATGAATATTATATAATGGTGAATTAAAAGTACTAAATGTTGTATTTCCATTTATATGATTATTTGTAAATAATGAAGTGTGATTTCTTTGTGAGATATTATTTAATTTTTGTTTTTTATCGTTATTTATTTTATTAGGAATATATTTATTTATTTTTGTTTGAATAAAACTTGAATTTCTTTGAGTTGTTCCAGTATAATTATTTGTATATATGTTACTAAAATTTGGGTTTAAATTTAATATTTTAATTTCTTTATTTAAATTATTTCCTGTATTATTTGTATTTGACTCATAGTTACTTGTAGTAGTTGTTACATAAATATTGTTTTTTGAATTTGTATTTGTATATGAACTTTTTTTATTAAATATATTTGAATTATTTTGTTCTTCTAGAAGATTTTCTTCAATATGAATTAAATTAGGATTTTTGTTTTCTTTTTCTTCATCATTTATATTTTCACTTTTTCTACAATTATCAATTATATTTATATTAGAAAAATCAACTTCGTTTTTACTTTGTTTACTAATATTAATTTGAGGTAATTCACTTACTATATAAGATTTACTTTTAGAATATTCCATATCATTTGTTCCAATTGTTGGTATATATTCATTAATATTATTTTCTATTTTTGAATCTTCTTCATCAGAATCTATTTTATTATTTGTATTTAATCTATCTGGTTGTGTATTTATTTGTAATTCTGAAAAAATATTTGAATTATTTGTTGTTGTTATAACTTGATTTATCAAATCTAAAGGGTTCATATCACTGGTTAAATCCTTTTTATTTGATTGAATATTATCTTTTTCACTTTTTTTTGATTTGTTAGATGATATTCCATTATCTAAATTAAACATATTTATTTCTGGAATATTATTTAAATTATTGTTATTATTGATTAAATCTCTTGGAGTTGAAAATTGGAAATTTGAACAATCACCTTCAACATTAATTTTTTTTATTGTTTGCTCAATAATACCTTTTATCACTTCTTTATTATTATTACTAAAACTGTTGTTATTATGAATATTACTGATGTTATTTTTAGTATTTCTACTTTTATCATTTTTTATTATTAATGATTTTGATTTAGAAGAATCAAAATTACCTCCTTTTGCAATTAATTCACTTGAAGAAAATTTTTCAGGAAATTTAATAGTACTTGAAGTGTTTTTTGGTGTTTCTTGTTTAAAATTATTTTCCTTTAAATTATTTTGAAAATCTTGATAACTTTCACAAAATATGTTCTTAACCATATTTTCATAATCTTCTCCATTTTCTTTACAATAATCAAAAGGAGTTTTATCATATTTATCTTTAATATTATATAAATCAGCATTAAAATTTTTAAATAAAGTAATAATATCTTTGCTTAATTTTTCAATAATAGCAATATGAAAAGGAGTTTGATTATATAATTTATTAATTAAATTAGGATTAGCTCCATGTCTTAATAAAGCAGAAATAAAATTCATTTTTCCTTTTTTAGTTGCAATATGAAGAGGAGAATTACCATTTTTTTTACAAATATTACAGTCACAATTATATTTAAGTAATATAATCATTGCATCATAATTTTCCATTTCAACACTTTGATATAAAGGTGTTTCATTCATATTATTTGCAATATTACCATTTGCTCCTAATTCTAAAAGTTCTTTAAGTACTATTAAATTATTTGTTAATACACTTCTATATATTGGTGTCCAACCATTTTCATTTTGATTATTTATTTCTTTTTTATTTTTACAAAAAATATTTATTGGAGATGTTATTGGTATTAACTCATTTGATTCATTATTATTGTTATTTATACTATTTGATGATATATTTTCATTTTCCATGTTTTATTTGTGGAATTATTTCATAAAAGTTTTTTAAACTTTAAATTTTAAAATTATTATTTTTCTTAATATTAAAAAAGAATTAAAAAAATATATTATAGTAAAATTTATGTAAAATTAAAAAAATAAAAACATTTTTAAAATTATAATTAAAATATAAATAAATAAATTAATCACTGAAAGTCATATAACAAACAAAGTTTTTATCAATCATAGTAGAACAAATACCAATGTATTTTATTTTAGGATTTAAAATATCTTTTCTTTTCATTCCTTGTTTTTGACCAGTATCATCAACAACCATTAAGATAAAACTAGTTTCAGGATCTTTAATAATATCTTTCCAATAATTTTTGATTTTAACTTTTTTCGATACGATTTCTCTGACTTTAGATTTTAAATAAGTTCTATCTTTAATATCTTCTATTTTTGAAGGAAGAGGAATTACCATATTAGGATTAAATATTAATTTATCCATTGGTTCAGTTTTTTTTAAAATTGAAATTGATTCATCAAATGCTTCTTTTCCTCTTGATAAAGCTACTTTAACTTTTGATTTATATATTAATCTATTATTTTTATCTATTATTATTTTTTCTTTTGATTCTTCTATTATTGGAATAAAACTTTGAGGATTTGTTCTTATTAAATTTATTTGTTCAAATATATATTTACTAAAATCATCTTCTGGAATTAAATCGGTTGGGATGGAATCATTTTTAAGTTCTTTACTTTTTTCAGTAAGATTTTTTATACTTTCCATTGATTTTTTTTCACTTTTTTTTTCATCTGATTTCACACTTTTTTTTTCTATTTTTTCATTTTTGTTGTTTTCACTTTTTTTGTCTTCGATATTTTCTTCTTTTTTATCATCTATATTTTCACTTTTTATATCTTCTTTAATTAAATTCAAACCATTATTATTATTATTATTATTATTATAATTATCATTATTATTATTATTATTATAATTATCTTTGTTGTTATTATTATAATTATCATTATTGTTATTATTATTATCATTAATAAAATCTTTAAATTTTTCTTCTTCTTTTATTTCATTTATTTTTTCAACTTGTTTAACAGTTGTTAAAACAATATCAGAGTCTTTAACATTATTTCCATAACTATTATTAATATTATTATTATTATTATTTAAAGGTTGACCATTTAAAAATTCAAGAGGAGCTTCAATTTCAGGTTTAGGATAAGTTTCTATATTTTTTAATCCTCTTATTGTGAATTGAGATTGATTAGGAATTTCCTTTGGTTTATTATTTTTGAAAACATTACCATTTATTTTTTCATTTGGTTCTAGACGATTTGTCAATTGATTTTTATCTAAATCTTTTTCTGACAGAATTTCATCTAATGGGTTTTCTTGTTTTGGCTTTTGACATTGACATTGACATCCCATTTTAAATTAATTTTATTTATTTGTACTAATTTAATAATAATGAATGATTAGAGCTCAATATTGACAAATAAAGCAAAAGAATAAAATGATCCAATTATCCAATATGGCTTTAAAAATAAGAAAAACAATGATAAAATAAATAATATATATACAAAAAAAAATAAAAATAATAAAAACACAAGTTTTGTTTAAAATATGTTTCCTAAATATACAACAGGCATAAAGAATCTTAATGAACAAATAAAAAAAAGTATAAAAGAAATTGGAATATTAACCTCATTTAAAGGAAAAAACAATTCAATAAATAATACAAAAATTTAATATTACATTATAAGAAAATACAATAAATAGGGATTTTTATTTTTTAAATTTTTTTAATTTATTTATATTTATTTTTTTTATGAACAATTAAACGTTGATGTTGTGTGATTTATCTTCTTCTTCTTCTTCTAATATTTGAAGTTCTAATAAATTTAATTCAATGTTTGGATTTTGGGATTTTTCTATTAATTTTTTTTTATTATTTTTTTCCCATATTTCCGTTATAAATGGTATCATAATTTTTTCTATTGACAGAGAGACAATAAAATTAACCAAACAAACAATTAAAATAAAAACAGTAAAAAAACTAGATTTAATTCCATCGTTATTTTTTTTAAAATTATAAATTTGTAATAATTTCCTTGAAAATTTATCAGGAATAAGAATAATATAAACAGAATAAACAAAAGCAAAAACAATAAATAAAGTAAGTAAGAGATTAGTATAAAAATCTTTTTTAAAAGGTTTAGAAATAGTAAAAGAAACAGCAGAAATTAAATATTGCATATTAGAAATAAGAAACAATAAAGTATTATCAGGACAAGTTCGAACAATATCATCATTAATAGAGCAAATTTTAACATACCATTTAAATCCTTTTGTCAAAATTAAAAGAGGTAAATATTGAAAAATGAAAGAAATACTCATTTGTAATAAAATAGAAGAAATAATAGGTAAACTAGTTAAAGAATCAATGACTTTATCTTTAGTTAGTTTATCATAAGCTTCAGTCATAGGAATGAAAAAAGCAAGTGGGAAAATAATAAAAAGATCAACAGATAAAAATTGATAATCACTTAAATAACTATTATAAATCATTAATAAAGTAATTGCAATAAATTGAATAAGAGAATAGACCATCATATATTTAAAAGTTTGAATAGAAGTAATTAAACTAGATTTACCTTCTCTTAATAATTTTTCTAAGCAACTAATATTAGATATATTTGAAGTAAATGGAGCAGCAATTGAAGCTTCTTCAGGTGAAAGTGAAACACCTATATCTGCATTTCTTAAAGCACTACAATCATTTGCTCCATCACCACACATTAAAACTGTTAATTTTTCATTTTTATAACTTTGAACTAATAAACTTTTTTGTTCTGGAGACATTCTTGCATATATTTTACAATATTGGAGGATTTTTCTAAATATATTATTATATTTTTTATATGAAGGATTCAAAGATATTTTATATTCATTATTATAATTATATAGTTTCTCAAATGTTTTTCCATTTATTGCTATTGGAATATTTTCTTTAAATGGGTTATTTATATTTAAAGAAAATGAAGAGTTTTCACTTTCTTTGTTTGTTGATTTTTTTTCTTCTGGGATTTCGTTTTGGGAAATTAAAATTTGTTTTGAATATTTATTTGAATAATTTTCTGGAGGATAATATAATAATAAATTATTTTTATCATCTATATTGAATTCTTTTAAAAGATTTGATTCTAAAGATAATCTTTCATTTATATTATCATTAAATGATTCTATATAATTCCATATTAATTGTTTATTTTCTATTTCACATGTTAATATATTTGAAGTCTTATTTATTAAATTACATTCTCTACCTACTGAAATTGCTGTTAAAATATTATCTCCTGTTGCCATCACCATTTTTAATCCTGCTTTACTTAAAAGTTCAATTGAATTTTTTGTTTCTTCTTTTAATTTATTTTGAACTATTAATAATCCTAAAAATATCATATTATTTTCTACTTTATCTCTTATTATTTCTTGAGTTTGAATATAATTCATTTTCATTAATTTAAATGAAAGAGCTAAAACTCGAAAACCTTTTGAAGTATAATTTGTTAATATTTCATTAAAATTATTTGGTATTGTTTCTTCTTTACATAATTCTATTATTTTTTCAGGAGATCCTTTACAAAAAATTTTATAATAATTTTCATTAACATTTTTAACAATAACACTCATTCTTTGTAATTTAGAAGAAAAATCAAATCTTCGAACAACTCCTAATTCATAATGATCATTAATAATATTATCTTCTTCTTCTTTTTCATTTGATAATGAATTTAATTTAATATCTAAATCTAATTCTTGTTTAGGTCTTAAAAATGTAGAAATTAACTCATTTGAATTTTCTTCTTTTTCATTATTATTTTCAAAAATTTCCCAATTACAACTTTTAAACATTTGAACATCAATTGGATCTCCAATTAATTCCCCATTAACAAAAGTAGCAGAATGACAAGAAGCTAAACATTCAACAAAAGCTTTATTTAAATCATCATTAAAATTTCTATTATTGTTATATAAATTTTCTTTATAATAAATATAAGCTTCTTCTCCGTTTTTTTTAGCATCTTTAATAAAATCACCAAAAATAAAATTTCCTTTATTATCCTTTTTTACATTTCTATAACCAACAATATCTAAATGATCTTCTGTTAAAGTTCCAGTTTTATCAAAAACACAAATATTTACTTTACCAGCAATATTTACTCTATCTCTATTTATACAAATTATACCATAATTTTTTAATCTATTTATTGCATATGATATTCCTATTCCTAAACAAGCTGGTAATGCAGGAGGAACTGTCGTTGTAAATAAATCTAAACTTTTTAATATTATTTCTTTTTTAGGTATTCCTGCTTTTTTTAAAAATGGAAGTGAAATTGAAAAACCAAAAACTGATAAAAATGCCATTATACAAATATATTTAATTGAATCTTGTTTAAATTTAAAATCTAAATTCTTAGGATATAATATTGATCTTATTAAAGAACCTTTTATTGTTGAAAAACCTGTTGAATATACTAAACATAAAACTTTTTTGTTATTTAAAGTTCTTTTTTGAATTAACTTTGTTCCAGCATATAAAAAATTATTATTGTGTTCTTTAGCATTAAAATCACAATTTATTTTTTGAATTTGCGTTTTAACAATAGGAGTAGATTCTCCAGTTAACATACTTTCATTAATAATAGTATTTCCATTAATTAAAATACAATCACAAGGCATAGGTAAATTTTCTTTTTGAATTTCAAAAATATCACCAGGTACTAAATTAGTACTTGAAATAATATTATTTATTAAATTATTATTTGAGTCTCTTCTATAAACTTTAACATTACATTCATATTTTGACATTTTTTGAATATCTAATAAATTTTTTCTTGTTTCATATGTACTAATTAAAAGAGATGAAGTTGTTGCTAATATAATCACACATGCATATGCATTATATTCATTAAATATCCATAATATGACAGAACATATTTGAAATATATAAAATGGATCTGTTAATTCTATTGCTAAAATATGAATAAATGATTTTATTTCTATTTCTAAATCACATTTTCCATGTAATTTTTTCTGGTATTCTATTTCATTATGATTTAATCCTGATGATAATTTTAAGTGAATATTAGAAAATGTTGTTTGGAGTTTTTGAGTTAATGAAGAAAAATTTCCTGTTATTGGATTAAATATATATTTAAATAATTTATATGTGAAAAGTAAAATTTCTTCATTTTCATAATTATATGGAATATTACTTTCATATTCTGATAACAAATTGGAATTTTTAATATTCGGTAATTTTATTTTTTCCAAAGAAGTAATTATTATTGAATTATCTGTGCCATATATAACAATAAAATTAGCTTCTTTTAAAGGAACATTTTTATATATAAAATGTTTTTTTAATTTAGGGAACCATATAATCAATAAATCAATTAAAAAACAAGATAATATTGAACAAACTATAAGGAAAAAAATTCTCATTTCAGAATATGACAAAGATTCTATTTTAATTATTTTGGAATGTTCTTCACACATTTCATCATATTTATCTACAAATTGTTCATATTCTGTCGAAATATTTTTATAATTTTTTTCTTTTGTATTTAATATATTATTATCAATATCTAGCAATCTCTCAGAATTCATTAAACTTTGATTTTCTTCATTTTTCATAAAAAAAATTATTATATACCTTTACGGGAAAAATAAATAAGGAAATCAGTTATAAATAAAATTGAATATTTTTATAATCAGGATAAATTAATTTTAATATATTTTTTTATTTTCATTATTTAAAAATAAATAATATTATGGATTTAGAAGATGGAGATAATAGAGATTTTTTCATGGATGAATTAAATGAAAATATCCAACATATAGGTTTTTTTGATAGAATAACTCCAAAAGAAGTTCTAGAAATTTCAATGGATATTATCCCTTCTTTGTTTTATGTAATATATTAATATATAATAAATATTAACTAGATATTTTTCATTTCAGCAATTATAATGTCAACAAATTCATATTGTGAGATATCAATATATTTCATTTTAAAAACATTTCTATATGTTTATTTAGGATTTATTATAAAAGGAATTTTTCATTCACTTTTAATTCAACAAGAAAAAATAAATTCCTTAACTTCAAAAATATCAATAACAACATGTGAATATATAATATTAATATGTTACTATCTTTCAGTATATATATCATATTACGTATATAATGGAAGTCCAGATACTTGTTTTACAGAAAATACATCAGCTTTATCAGTTTTATTCTGTTTACTTTTAATTGGATTAATTAGTTTTTTTAGACAAGCATTATATATTATTTTAGTAATTGGAAATTTCCCTATAATGGTTTATTACTTTATGAACAATCCACAAAGTTTTTATTCTCAATATGGTATTGATCCTGAAATAGTAAAAAATTTACCTACAATTAAAGCTGATTCTAAACATTGTATTAATTGTGTTATTTGTACTGAAGATATTAAATTAGGTGATGAAATTCTTATTTTAAAATGCCCTGGAAGACATTGTTTTCATGCTAATTGTATAAAAAGTTGGTTAATGGTTAAAGTAGTTTGCCCTATGTGTAGAAGTGAAAATATTCTTTGATATTATTTTAATTTTTATTTTGTTTTTTTTAAATTTAAAAAATATAAGTGAAAAATTTTATTTAATAGAATTGGAAATTTAATTTTTATTATTTCCAAACTTTTATTGTTTTGTCATACGATGAAGTTAAATATATTGTATTCATTTCTTTTTCTTTATTGATTTTTAATATAGAAGTGATTAAATTATTATGAATATGATATTTTTTAGAAATGCAGTTTATTTTGTTATAACTATTATCCATTTTCCATTGACCAATTTCATAATAATATTTCATTTCATTATCTTGTTTATATTCACATGTGTAAAAAATGTCAAAATCATTATTATATATTACATTGATATTATATCCTATTTCTATTTGTTTTACTATTGAACGAGTATCAATATTTATTAAATAAATTCCATTATTATCCCATCCTCCAATTCCAATATATTCATTTGATAATTTACTTAAAGAATTTGGATAAGGAGAACATTTAATTTCTGAAATGGTTGATAAATTCTTAAATGATTTTAAATCCCAAAATTTAACTTTAAAATCTGATGAAGAAGTTGATATTATTTCGTTATTTCTTGTTTGAACAATTGAATCTATATTTTCATTTGTCATTAACTCTTTATTAAAAATATAATTATTATTATTTATGGTCCAAATTTTTATTGATTTATCTTCTGAACATGAAATTAGGGAATTATCAAAAGAATTTTGAATTATTTTTTTTATATTATCTTGATGACCATATAAAATTTGTTCTATTATATATTTATTATTATTTTCAAAAAATCTAAAAATTTTCATTGTGTGAACATTTGTACATGATATAATTTTATTATTATTTATTTTATATATATAATTTACTCCATTTTCTGATTCATCAATAATATTTTTAGGAGATAAATTATTTAAATCATAAATTATGATTTTTGAATCTGATGAAGAAGAAACAAAATCACCATTATCTAAAGGAATTAAACAATTTACCCAATTTGTATGTTCTTTTAATTCTTTAAATATATTTAAATTTGATAAATTTTTTTCTATTAAATTCTCATCTTCAAAAGGCCATTTTATTTTTGTTAATTCATTAAAAATTTTAATAATATTATTTCTTAAAGCTTTGTAAAAATGAGTTATGTTATTTATTATATTATAAGTTAAATCCCTTTCTTCATATTTAACTGAATAACAACCTAAAAGATATTCTGCTAAATCAATTTGATAAATATTTCTACTTTTTATAGATTCATAAGTTTCTTTCATTTGAATGAAAATTTGTTCAATTTTTTCATAAGTTTTTTCAACATACAGTTTAATATTTTTATATTGTTCTTTATATTTATGTAATTCATCTTCTTTAATAATAATGGAATTAATATATGTTTGATTATGTTTTTCATGTCCAGTACATAGAACACAAATATCTTTATTACATTCATTACAATATGAATAAATTTTATCATTATGTTCAGAACAAATAGATTCCATTTTCCGAATATAATTAATTTTATGTTCTTTACATTTCTCATTTAATAAATGTTCATTTTTATCTTTATTACAATAATATTTCTCACAATTTTGGCAAAAAAAGAAACTATCTTCTAAAAATGTTTTAGAACAAATAGTACATATTAAAATTTTTTTCCATTTCTCTAAATATATTGGACGAAAGTCTTGATATGATACAATTTGTTTATGATTATTTACACAATTGGCGGTAATATTAATTTCATTAGCTTCTATTAATGGAATTTTCATACAATAAGGGCACTTTAATATTTTACTATAATTTTTATTAAAAGTCTCTCCTGCATTATCAGTTAAATATTCTTCATTTGCTGGAGGAGGTTTATTTTCTATATATTTTTTACTATCCATTTTTTAATAATATTATTAAATGAAAATATATTTTTTATTATTAAATTATAATTATATACTTTTAATTTATATTGCATCCTAATATTTTTATTGATTTTTCATTTTTTTCTTTAATTTAATTATTTCCTATAACTATTAATTTGAAATATCTATTTTATTTTCCTTTTCTTACTGATTTCTTTTAATTTATTTCTTTATAATTTGTTATTTAATTTTTTCCATTTATATTATAAATTTTAACTCTGTGAGTTTTAATAAAACATTTAAATAAATTTTTTTCTATTCAATATTTTAATTAACCTTTTCATTATTTTCTATTTAATCTTTTCAGCAATTTTTTTAATATAACCAATAACATAAATAAATTTTTTTAATTTCAATTTTATTATTTTAAACTACCATTTTTATCTTTTATATTCTTTTGAATATAATTTCTATATAATTTTTAACTTCCTTATATATTTTATTTTTATAATTTTATAAATTAATAAATATGACTTCTCAATCATATTCTTTTCCTCAATTTAGTAATTTTTATTCTATATCATCTCCTTATAATACAATTAAAAATATTTCTGTTTTTAAAAATTATCAAAAGAAAAATCAAAAAGAAAAAAGAAATTTAATTGATAAAAGAGGAAATGTAATTTTTTCTTTAACAAACACCAATTTTTATACAAATCCTCCTTCTCAAAAAAATTATTCTGGTATAACAATGTTAGATGAAGTAACAGGAATAATCCAAAATACAAATTTATCTAGTAGAAATAGAAAAAAAAATAAGGTAATTTTACCAGATATTGCATATACTTATTTATTAAAAAAAAATAGGAAACAATGTAGAAAATTTGATTTACAAAGACATGAAAAATCTTTATCAAAAAGTCTTCAAATTTTACGTGATAAGATTGATTTAAGAAATTTCCATTTTCCTAAATATTATTCATATCAACCTCCTGGAACTCCTAGATGTATTCAGGATGTTTATATTAAATATAATAATGAAAAAAGAAATATAAAACTTAAAATCATGGAAGATGAAGATTATAATGAGTTAAAACATAAAGTTGTTAGTTTTAGAAGATTTTTATATAATCCAAAAAATGTTTAATGTGTTTAAAAATATCATTTATTGATTTTTTTATCATATTTTCTTTTTAATTCATTATTTTTTAAGAGAAAAGGGATTGGCTTTTAGGAATTGATTTATTAAAGAATAATTAATTTCAAAATTATTTATTTTTTAATAAAATTAAAATATTATAATATTACAAAATAATTAAAATATATCCTTATTAAATATTTCTGTTGTTTTAGAATTAATATTTAATTACATTAAACAAATAAATTTACCTTCAATTATAAAGAAAAAGTATATAATAAATATTAAAACAATTGATTAAAATTAAATTAATAAATATTCATAAATAAAATAAATAATCCAATTCCAAAATACAAATCTTGTATTTAATTATAAAAAATAAACTTTTATTCATATTAATATAATAAAAGAAAAAAAAAATGAATCTCTCCTACAATACCAATAGTCAATTTGACAGATTAAACCGTATTCAAGATAAACTAAACAATACTTCCATATCTCCAAAAAATTCAAAATTTCAATTTTTACAATCAAGAATAGGAGATTTAAATGAGCATTTAGAAGAAGTAATGGATCAAACAACGAAAAAATTTAACATAATAAAAGAAAATGTATAATATAAAATTTATAATAAAACAAAATAGATAAATATGATAGGAAAACAAATAACAGATGAAAATCAAAAGAGTGAATCTTTATTAGAAAGCAAAAATCATTATATTAAACTATTAGAACAAAAAATAGATGAAAGATTTAATCAAGAAGCTCAAATTAGACAAGAAATAGGAAATAAATTATTAACAATAATAGATGATAAATTTAATGCATTAAAAAATGAAGTATCAAAAGAATCAATGAATAGATATGAAT